>TARA_R110001583_G_scaffold154593_1_pt1 | contig 16618 bp, 9 predicted proteins | sample TARA_R110001583 | Tara Oceans TARA_R110001583 (sample SAMEA4398432) | marine metagenome | biome: Polar Biome; feature: [MES] marine water layer (ENVO:01000295) within the mesopelagic zone...; material: water (ENVO:00002006), including particulate matter (ENVO:01000060) such as...... | reverse complement strand
GTAACTTCTGGTGCAATCTCTGGCGTAACTTCTGGTGCAATCTCTAGAGTAACTTCTGGTGCAATCTCTGGAGTAATCTCAGGCGTAACTTCTGGTGTAATCTCTGGTTTACTATTAAAAAAATGACTACTTGAAAATTTAATTGAAGGTTGACCTTTTACTTTTATCTGATTTATCGAGCCCGCTTCAAACAAAGAAATGATATCATCACAAGAAAATTCAAAGTGCTGTACGGCAAACCCTTCTTCTATTTTAAAACAAGGGCTTAAACTATCAGTCTGAATATTTAATTGATTATATTCACCTTTAAAAGACTCTTCACTATCGGTCCAAAATGTAAATATAGAGCCATTCCATTGTATTTCATATTGCCCTTCAATAATGAACTCCAAAGCTCTATCCAGCTTCTGCCAGTCACTTTCAGATAAATCTACGATGGACCTTGTTGTTAAGGCCCTATGTAACTGTGCCCACCAATATTTTCGGTCATAAATTGATATATCTAATAAATCTGATTTAGGAGCAAATAAATTAGCAAGTTGATGTAGTCCGTCTTGTATTTGATCCAAAGCTTTAGCTACATGATTGGGGTTTTTTTGTGCTACTTTACATTCAATTATATTTGCATATATTAAAGGCAGCCCTTCGTCAGTTATTTCGAGACTAATTTGCAATAAGTCAGGGCGTAAAGCGTATTGGTCGCTAGCAAACCAATGTTGAAATGAATCCAAAGGTAAAAGCTGCTCCATCATAAAACCTTGTTTATCTAGCACCTTATTTATTGCAGCAAAGCCTAAAACTTCACGAATTTTTTCACCACCACCCGTTGCAGCACGAATTGAGGATAAGCCGATTATTTTTTCTGATTCTGACACTATATTGCTAGACACTTGCCCAATTCTAGACAATGGTTCATAGGGTAATATTCTATTTATTTGTTGTGTTACATGTTTTGATAGTTCATCAAGAGTATCTCTTTCGGTAGATATCGTAAGATTTAATTCACCATAAGATCCTAATCCCGATGTAAAACCAACGATATTTCTATTTTCGCCATTTGACGAATTCAAGAGTTCCTTATCTATAAAAGGATCAATACATGCCAACCAAAAACATTTTTCATGTAATAATTTAATCACATCTTTCCAAGGTTCATAGTCGACTTCGCCATAAATCAAATACTCTTCTGTATTTGATGTATTAAACCTCAATCTAGCTGACATATCTGAATGTCTTGTTTGCACTCTTAATTGTCTATTACTAATTAAAGTTTGTCGATGCTCTATCAATCCCACCTTTATTGGTCGCGGGTATTCACAAATAGGAAAGTAAGAACAAGAACCAAAATCATACTCAAAAGGAATAGCTGGATCTTCCTTTCCAACAAGACCTTCTTTTAAGAAATGAAAGAGAAAAGTAATATCAAAGTCCCTCTTTTCATTTTTAATGATCTCCTTCAAATTATTAAACGTTGTATATTGATGAGATATATTTAATTTGAGAGTCCTGCTTTTTTCTTTATAAAGTTCTGTTGTATATTCTTTCCAATTATTAAGTCTCGTTTCAATAGCTAACGGAGAAGAGGTTGTTGAATAAACGGTTAAATTTAAATTAAAAGCTGGCCAATTATTAGAAGACGTATTTAAATAATTATGCAAGAACAAATCAATTCCTGAGAGAATGGTCTGTAATTCACTTATATTTACAGCAAGAATACTCAAGCCGTCTGATGCATGCGGATTTAAAATTTTATAATCATCTAAAACTCTATTAACAACCTTCCTTTCAGGGCAATTTTTTATTACTTCTTTTACATTTTCATCTTCTTCAACGTCACTCTCCCTGAGAAGAGTTTGTACAGCTAAACTTTTAGAGTTTTGTGGCGGGTTACCTAGATAATGTAGCAAGCCAAATGATTTTATGTCTGAAGATAAGCTACTCCTTTGATCGGTTACTAATGCAGCTAAAGGTCTATGTATTTTACTCAATTCTATTAGCCTTTCTAGCTCATCTTCATATTGGCCAAAACGAATGAGATTTTTATACACCTCAGGAAAACCATCTGTCAAATAACGATGATGCGCATTAAATAATTCTAAAACACAAGGGGATAGACCCCAAGCCAATGCCGATGACAAATAGTTATCATTCTCTTTTGATTCTTCACTTATAATAAAAAAGGACTTATAAAGCCTCTGAAGTATAATTTCACTTCCGATTAACTTTTTATCAAGAGTTAATTTACTCAGTTCAACGTAGGAGTTTAAAACAGCTAAAAGCTTTGTGTGTGCGGCGGTGTAAAAGCCGCTATGAATATATTCATTGAGCCAACTAAAAAAATTATCAATTAAGCTTTTTAATTCTATTTTTAATTTGTTATCTATTTCTTTATTTTCAATATCATCGATTAAATTACAGATCTCTAAATCAGCTAAACTTTGGGTCACTAACCTATTAGCTTCATCTTCATCTGCAGCGTAATATAGAGCGGACATTGCAACTTCAGGAATCTTAAATGCAGGTAGTATATTTAAGTTACTAACTTGTTCATTACACTTCTGTAGAATATGCTTTGATGTTTCGAATAAAACACGCTCAGGTGATGTTGTCTTTAGATTCCATCTGAAAATTCTTTCAAATAAACCTTCTGCGGATTCAATGATAATTTTAAATTGAATATTAGGGTTTTTTCTACTTGTAGATATTTGAAGGTTATCTAATTGATAATCAAAACAAACTTCTACTTGTTTCTCCCACATTTCATAAGGGTTTAATAACTGTTCGCGATCAATAGGTAAGCGCAAATCTAAGCGGGAAAGATAAGTATCAATCCCACCTAAACATCCCTTAATGAGATCCTTGGCTACTTCATTTTTATCAGTGCCTCTTAATTCATCTGAGATTAAGTCATGATCAAACCTCACCAATTCTATTTTTATACTTGAAAAACATTCTATTACATCTTCAATATTTAGAGGTTTGATATAGGCGCTAATAGTTTCCATTGTAGCCATTAAAAATGCTTCATAAGAAGTATTGTTAAACTGTTTAATGGTTTTTTTAGCTTTTGATTCTTTTGGTTCTTTTTGGTCAAGAATTTTTATTAAAGGAACAATATCAAATAACTGTAAATATTCTTTTGATTCTGATTGGCCTTTAAATATAAAGCTTTGTAAATTCTCAATATATTCATCAAAGTCACATTCCACATCATTTTTATCTTTTGGTGCCATATCTGAAGTAAATTGTTCTTCAATTTTTTTCCAGTCTTTTTTCTGATTAGTTTTAGTTTTATACCTTTGATGTGATATAAATATTTGAGCGCTATGGATGATTTTAAATATGCTCTTGCCTTTTATATTTGCTCCATTTAATTGGACAAGAGGGATCCCCCAATAAGGGAGGTTAATTAATATTTCTTCAAGCAATTCATTATATGAATGAAACTCTTTATTACTGGTTATTGAATGCAAAAATTGTGATAATTTACTGAGCTGTAAAGGTCTGATTTCGAATAATTGAATAAATAAAGCGTCCAACTCTTCAAGTTGAAACTCCGTTATATCAACATCTAAATTTAAACATAAGTGCTCAATCCAAGAGGAAAAAGTATTTCCCATTGAATGCCATAACCTAGTTTCATCTACTAAGTGAAAGTCAGATAGCCCTCCCTGATCTGTAGTATGATTTAAGCCAATTAAAATGATATTTAAAAGATCTACATCCTCATCCACCACCGTTCTATTTCTATACCATGTTAGCTTATCTTCGAGGTCTATCCAGTTTCCACTATCAAGAATTGCTCCTTTAACATGGCTTTGTTTTAATTTTTTTAATTCAGTTTCTGAATATGAGCTTAGCCATTCACTCCAAAGACCAGAGGCGACTTTTAGATAAGATTTTACAGTGGAATTTTTTAATAACTCAAGCTCAAAAGATTCTAGTAAACTAAATAATTTAAAGGACTCCTCAGGAGGTAAGCTTTGAATAATGAATCTTGTTTCTTGGCTTTTATGAGGGGATTTTTCAATCTCATTTTTTAAATAATTGAATATTGTTTCTATATATAAGCTCATTAATACTCTGCCTTATTACTCGGATTAACCACTATAGATACAGCATCTGATAATTCTTCCAAATAACCGCCTTGCTTTAATTGTTCTTCTATCCAAGATGTATCCGCTGCAATAGAAAAGTCCTCTATAGCTTCCCCCTCTCCAATCCACTTAATAGAGTGAGCAAGTTGTTTAGGCCCTAATGCAATACCAAAATGAGCAAACACTCTCACGTAAAAGTTATTTAAAGTCACTCTCTCTCCAGCTTCTAGAACACTAGAGACTAGAAGTCGCAATATTAAAGGTGTTATAACAAACCGTTCTCCCGAGCCTTTTTTAGGTATTACCATATCTATTTCCTTTGCTATTTTTTTAAAAATAGCAAAGCCATGAGGGTCTGACTGTGAGAAACCATCATTGCCTGGGGTTTTCTCATCAATAACTCTAAGCGCCCGATAAAGTATATTTTGAATAGAGTTTAAAGAGGTTGTTGCAAGCTTTCTTACACTATTTTTAGGAGTCGCATTGCGGTCGGAAACAATCCAAACAAAGTTACCAATAAATCCATCTAACTTTTTATTAGTGACCAGTAGCCTGTGGGATTGGAAGCAAATTGTTCTTAGAACATGAATTGAACACAGTAATTGTAACAATTCTACTTTTTCTAAATCACTTAATGCTGAATTTAAAATATTTTTCATTTCCACAGCAAACAGTAACGACTCTGTTACAGTCGCGCTTGGTACCCAACCTAACGTAGCTTTCTTGTTTTCCAACTTATAATCACTTAATGAATTTTCAATAAACTGAACTAAGTTATTAACTTGTTTAAAAGAGGAATTTAAAATATTGGACAAACTCCCCTCTATCTCCGTCTGTAATACTTTCAAATCTACTTTTTCTAAATGCTTATAGCTGGAGTTATCTCTTTTGAGTAAAGGCCTTATAACGTCATCAGTTGAATTAAAAAGGTTAGACAATTGTAAAAATAATAACTCCCCACCTCTCGCCATAAAGTTATGACGGTCATTTGCAAAAAAACTTTTACTATCCTCCCAGGTACTTAATTCACTCTGAAGAGCCTTTGTATGTTCCCACATGACCTCTCTTGATATTAGAGATGCTGAAGCTGGTAAAAAGTTCTGGGTTACCCAAGTTCTATTTTGAGCAACACCTACGAAACCAGAGAATAAACTTTGTAATAATTTTACCGTTTCCTCTTTTTCGTTTTCGTCACCAATTATATTACCTTTAATTGCTTCTAAAGATTTTTTATACACTCGTTGATGCAAGGGATGTCGTGTATCTAGTTTTGATGTAGGGAAAAAAGTAAACAACTTAAGGGTTACATGATCTCGTGGCCAATATAGAGGGAATTGATCAGAGGGCAAAGTAAAAGTAAAAGTACTATTACTATTTTCTGTTTCATCTCTTGAGCCTTTATGAGACGTGAAAACCAATAAAAATTCAGCAAGGTATTCTATTGATGTTTGGTCTTTATAAAGTCTTCTTCCGTAAAGTTCAATAGCTGAATTTTTTGGAGAGCTTCCAATCTTTTCAGATGAATCAAAGCTAGGATACTTTCTACCAATAACGTTTAAGTTCACATCATCCATCTAATTTAACTCCAATTTATTGTCTTCTTCGTCAAGAATAAATTTATGGACTTTAACCTCTCCATCTATTCCTGACCTTAGTAACTCTAACTCTTCAACATCCTTACGTTCGTCGCTCGTCGCTCTTAATAACTCAGAATTAAACCAGTCAAATTTCCCCTTATGTATTGGTGATAGGTCATTTCCAATTTCACCTTCAGATATCGACCTGATATAGTCAATTAGAGGTAAATTTAAAGGCATTATTACTCTGCCTTTCTGAAAATTAATTTCAGGGATTCTTTTTAGACTATTAAACTGCAGCTCAAAATCTTTAAAAGGTAAAGATTCAATTATTATTTGAGTTGGTTGTAAAATACGATTGCAAGGTCGCTTCATCGTCAAAAAAATCTTATCTTGTTCTTTAAATTGATTGGCACTGAAACCAGTAAAAGACTCTAAAAACACCTTCATGCACGAATCTTTAAAGCGTCGACGGTTTCTACTTGATAAGTTTAATTCGCCGCAAGTCACCCAACTTTCAAAATCAATAATTGTTTTAGAGTGCAAGAACTGACTAACAAACTTATTTTCATTTACTGGTTCATCACTTTTTTCACCAAAGATGAAGCTAGCTCGCCGTAATGACTCCCTAATTAGGAGGCTATCATGTCCTTTTGCTTTACTTTGCCACTCTTTCATTAATGGTTTTAAAGTTTCAGGGACTTTTGCCCAGCCAAATACCAATTCATCTTGGATTTTTTTTTCAACAATTGGCCCTTGTGGGCCACCATAATTCATTTTTCTTGTTAATTTAATAGCATGAATATTTTCAATGAAATGACTTTCGTCTCGATCTGAAAAACCAAAAAACAATTCGCTAAATAGAATTTTTCCTAATTCAGCGTTAATTAGTTGTGCATCTTTATCAATATCGTAACCATCTAAGTAATTATAGTTATTGCATTTCCTCCCACCTGTAAGTGAAAATGATAGTTGAGCTATAATTTGCCTTAAAGTTAATCGACTTTCATAGTTTGAAATTAATAGGTATAGATATTTCAGTCTTATTTGAAGTTCAGGTAAACGCTTTTTAATTGACGAGTGATTTTTCTTAATTGGGCATTTATTTACAATTACACAATTATTACAGCCTTCCCAGCCGCTATGGTTGATAAGATTTCCTAGTACTTTCGTTGATAGCTCTACGTTATCCAACTTAGTTAAATTAACAACAGTTAACTCTTTATCAAAAAGATTAATTTTGTGTTCATCTGTTAAAGTATTTTCTATGGGGGTGTTCAGGACTTTTAATAGTACGCTATCAATAGATATATTCTGTGTCTCTGAAAATTTAACAAAGCTACTTAAAAGGGGGCCTGTATTACTTATAATGAGCCAACTTTTACTGTCATCTGAAAAAGCTTGAGTTAAATAAGTCTCTCGTTGCTGTATACTTAACTCACTCATATCTTTAATAATACCTACGTTATGCTCTGGTATTATTTCTACTTCTTTTAGAGTTTCACTAATAATATTTTCAGGTGCTATATTTTTTAACTTTTTATACACATCTAATGCAACTGTAGATTTACCATCTCCGGCATGACCCGTTAGAATTATAACTTTATTTTCTTGAGCTAATAATTCATATATTGATTCAACTATTGGGAAAGGTTCGTATACTTCGGGGAAATATTTATTCAAAGCTTGAGATTCGGCTAGGGCATTTCCGCCGGAAGCTGAAATATTATTTAATGAATTGAGGTAATCTATGTAAGAATTAATATTTACAGACATTATAAATCCCTTATATTGCTGACTGAACTGATTTTAAACATACAAAACACTGATAATTTAATAGTATTACTAAGTAAGCCTCATCTTATTTTACTCAAACTTAATAATCAGTAATGTTTTGTTCGAATATAGTAACTTTATGTACTACTATCACATAAAATATCCTTAATTAAAATCTATGTATATTAATACTTTAAGAAAATAAAAATATAAATAACTCTCACCTTTAAAATTACTGTGAATAAAAACAGTTATTGTAAGAAACCACTTACATCTGCCATTAAATAGTAATACTATGCACCTCTGGACGAATCCTCCAATTGAGATGTTTTAAATAATGAAAGCTAAATTTTCCGGACACGATACATTTCCTTTAAGATATGGATGGCTCTACAAAGCTGTTAACCATATGAATTCAGGTAATTTTTTTAAAACATCTAGAAATGAAGATGTTGAAAAAGCTGTTATAGAACTCGGCGTTGGTAAAAATATGGTAAATGCCATCCGTTATTGGTCTGATTGTACGGGTGTTATTTACGACAAAGTAAATAAAACCCCTTCAGTAACAGAGCTTGGAAATTATATTTTTGGTGATTCTGATACACATCAGGGCAACGATCCGTATTTAGAACAGAAAGGTTCTATTTGGTTAATTCATTTTTTGCTTAACTTTGATGATGAATCTTTAACTTCATATCGATATTTTTTCAATTTTTCACATGTTCAAAGCTTTGAAAAAGAGAAATATTTATTCGATTTTGTTGAAGATGCTCAGCGAATTTGTCAAAACGATGGTATTACGGATAAAAGTCTAAAAAAAGATCTCGACTGTTTTCTGCATACCTATTGCCGAAAAAGAAAAGCTAATTCATCTAAAACAATTAAAATAGACGAAGATCATTTTTCATCTCCTTTAGCTGAACTAAGTTTGATTAATGATAACGGGAATGGATTTTATACGAGCCCTCTTCGCGAACAACAAGATTTACCTATTGAGATATTCATATATGCTGTAGCTAGATTTATGAGTTTAACTATTGATTTAGAAGACGTTAACGTAGAGACAGAAGAGTTAACTATTGGTTTTGACTCTTTACTAAGTAACCCATTTTCTCCTGGTAGAATATTTCGATTATCAGAACATGGACTTGGTCAAAAACTTGATGATGCTCAACTTACTAAAAATGGTGGTTTAACTTGGGTTGACTCTAGAGGCTTGAGACAAATCTCATGCCCTATTAATTTAATAAAGAACCCTATTCAAATTCTAAATAAATACTATGGAGTTGAATAAAATGTCACTTATGATTGATATCAGCCAAAAATACAAAAGCTCAACTCGTCTAGATAATGACGCTTTTGATTATAAAGACTTCATAAAAAGCTTTATCTTACATGGCACCGCTTTAAATGTTCTGGATACTATCAGCAGAGACTTTACTAAAAGTGAACAGCGTTGTTTTACTATCACAGGGCCTTATGGCACTGGTAAATCAACCATAGCACTCTTTTTAACGCAATTATTGTCTGATAAGAAAAATGTACGAAACTTCGCAAATGAAAAACTAACAGAGATTACTAAAGAAAAGGACTTTCAAGTAAACTTCAACATAAAAAAAGGTTGGAAAGTTGTAAAGCATGTTTGTGGTTTAAATGTGCCCTCAGCAACTATTACCTGCTCTATTTTACAAACACTAGAACATGAATTTAATGAACAAGATATTTTTCAATTAAACGATGATGAATGTCTGTCATTAATTGCTTCAACACTTGATAAAGGTGTCAAAGCTGACGGTGTAATCATTTTATTGGATGAAATGGGTAAAGCGTTAGATTACCAATCAAGAGAAAATAAAGACTTATATTTTTTCCAAAATCTTGCTGATGTCATTCAAAAGTCTAAAACGCCTGCAATTTTAATTGGCTTCTTGCACCAAGCATTTAGTGAGTATTCTAAAGCTATGAACGCTTCAGCTCAAAAAGATTGGGCTAAAGTACAAGGTCGCTATCGCGATATGGGTTATATTCCTTCTATTGATGAATCGTTGTTATTAATTGGTGACTCAATAGCTAAGACAGACGAAGTAGAAAAAAAACTAGTCCAAGAGAATGATAGCTTAATTTCTTCAGTACTTAGCTTCTTTCCATCTCAAACAGACCGAAAAGCGCCTCTGTTAAACTCTTTACCGTTAGACCCGATAGTAAGTTTACTATTAGGACCTATATCAAAAAGAAGCTTCTCTCAAAATGAACGAAGTTTATTTGGCTTTTTAGCATCCAATGAAAAAATGGGATTCAAACAGTTCATTGAACAACATTATCCATCAGAGTTGAATGTTGAAAGTAAGAAGCTTGACTTGTTTCACCCTGAGCTATTCTGGGATTACCTACAATACAACTTAAATCATATTATTCTGGCAAGTTCAGATAGTAAGGTTTGGTTGGAAGGCCAAGATGCAATTTATCGAGCTGAACAAAAAGGTTCTGACCTACATTGCCTGATAACTAAGACCATTGCACTTTTAACTCTATTTGGTTTTCAACACCAACTATTTGCAAAAAGAAAGTTCTTAATTAGCTACTTTAGCTCGCGAGGGTTTTCAACGATCGATGTAACTAAAGCAATAAAAGAGTTAGAAGAGTGGACAGTTATTATCTATCGTCAAAAGCACGATGCATTGTTTGTTTTCCAAGGTAGTGATATCGATATTAATCAATTAATCTCGGTTACAATAGAAGAGATTAAAGATGGCGTAGATTGGACATCTCAAATTTCTCAAGCAAATAACATACTAGCTACAGCTCATTATCATAAAACGGGCACAATGCGTTGGGCACAAACAAAAACAATTGGAAAACATAATTTCTCTGAATTAGATAGCTTAGATACAAACCCTGTGAGCGGAGATACCTTTTTGTGGTTTGTGCTACCTGTAGAAGAATCATTATTTGAAAGAGCAAAAGCCATTGCTGATAATAATGAACATATTATATTAGGTCATCAATCTCAATTTTCAATATTAAAAACACAGGCAATTGAATTGATTGCTTTGAATAAAGTCTTAAAAGCAAACAAAGGATTTAACCATGATTTCATTGCAAAAAATGAGATCTATCATCGTATAGAGATGACTAAAGAATCTATTTTTGAAGCAACTGATAAAGCTTTTAAAACAGCACAATGGAATTATGATTCATTGTCACTTGAAAACAAAACTTTAGCATCAATAACATCTTCAATTGCCGATCATATTTTCAATAAAGCTCCTGTGATTAAGAATGAGTTAGTAAACCGTTCTAAACCATCGGGTAGTGCTAACTCTGCAATTAAGAAATTACTTATAGCAATGGCTGAAAACTTTGAAGAAGAGAACCTGAACTTCCCTGCTGGTATTTTTCCAGCTGAGAAAGGGTTATATTTTTCATGTTTGAAAAATAAAGAACTTCATACAGAAATTGAAGGGGTTTTGGGCTTCAGTCAACCAAGTGATGTAAATCTTAAAGCATTATTTAATTCTGCAAGTCTCCTTATCGAAAAGCGTGGAGATATTGTTTGGTTAAATGAAATTGATGATCTTTGGTCTCAAAAACCTTTTGGTGTTCCTAAGGGAATTAGATCCATTTGGATACTTGCCTTTGTAATGACACACCTTAAAGATTTTGCATTTTTTGATAAAAACGATGCGACAAACGAGCATATGTTTATTACCGCGCCCGATGAAGAGTTTGTAATCAAATTAATGCTGAAATCGTCGTTTGTTGGAGTTCAACTTGTAAAAGTTGACCAAGAAAAAACGGCCTATTTAAACGAGTTAGCTCTTGCTCTTCCAAACTTTAGTGGGGATCCTACACCACTAGCAATAGCTCAAGAGTATGTGACATTATTTGCAGGGTTATCGACTTGGACTCGTAATACTAAATCACTATCTCAATCAGCTAAAGATTTTATTTTACATTCGAAATCAGCATCTGATCCTCATGATTATTTGTTTGAAAAAATAACATCTCTTTTTACAACCAAATCCATAACGGAGATAAAATCTGACGATATAAAAACTATATTGAATGAAATTACTAATTCACATGTAGAGATGGTTAGGGCATTTAAAACTGAAATAACAAGTTACCTGCCTATTGATGAACATTTATTCAAGCAATGTACAAATGTCGCTGTGTTCACATCGGATGCTAAGCTACAAACATTTGCCCAACGTTTAGGTGAGTTTACAAGTAACAATAATTGTATATCCAATATAATCTCATTATTATCAGGTAAAGCAGAACGTAATTGGGATGACAATGCAATTAATAAAGCTAAAACAGAACTTATCGGAGTAATTGAACGCTTTAAGTTAGCTAGTTATCAAGCTTCATTTAAAGCTATAGAATATAAATCTGTTAGAAAAGATTATAAGACTCAAATTAGTAATATCGAAACTTCACTTTCTACGTTAGAAGTGCATGAGCGAAGAGCTGTTTTAATGGCTCTATTAGATGAAATGACAAAGGGAGTTGAACATGCCTAAGACTCTTCACGTATTAGGGTTATCGGGCGGAAAGGATAGTGCTGCACTTGCTATGTATATGCGCGATAATTATCCTGAGCTTGATATTCAATATTACTTTACCGATACAGGTAAAGAGCTGCCTGAGGTAATTGATTTTGTTAATCGTTTGGAAGGTTACTTAGGTAAACCAATCATAGACCCTTATGATGAAGTTTTTTCTTCTAATCGCACGAAAAAAGATTTTGATTATCATTTGGAAAAACATCAAAATTATTTGCCATCACCTCAAGCTCGTTGGTGCACTATTCAAATGAAGTTAGTTCCATTTGAGATGTGGATTAATAAAAAAATGATGGATGAAGGTTATGACATGGTCATTTCATATGTGGGTATTCGTGCAGATGAACCCGCGCGTACCGGATTTTTAACTAATTCGAATAACGAAGCGTATCTCAAAATTGAAATGCCATTTCGTGATGACGGCTTAAACAAAAAAGACATTTTTGATATTTTGCAAGGTGCTGACCTTCTTTCGGATACTGAAGAAGTTATAAACTATCGTAAACTATTTATAGACAAAAATACGAATATGCCAACAACGCCAACAGAAGAAGACGTTATTAAGCATTTTGAGAATGAAATAATACACACTACTAACTCAACATATAAAGACTCAAACCTCACTGTAGAGATTTATAGAAAAATTGTTGAAGCTATGGATGTTGGAAAGCCAGGCTATTATGGATGGCGTTCAAGAAGCGGTTGTACTTTTTGCTTTTATCAACAAAAGATCGAATGGGTTAGATTAAAGCAAATATATCCAGATGCTTTTGAAGAAGCGAAAAGCTATGAGAAAACAGCTGAAGAAAAACGGCCTGATGGTACTTTTTATTGGCTTGGAAAAGATACACCTCTTTCGACCCTAGAAGATCCAGACAGAATTGTACAAATTGAAGCTAATCATGCAAAAAGAATGGAACGTTTTGCTAAAAAAGCTCGAAGACGCCAAAACCAATTACAAATAAATATTGTAAATATTGATACCGATGTGATGGATGAAATCTATGATGAAGTAGAGGGTGGTGGGGCTTGTGTTACTTGTTATAAGTAACAACCTTTGTATTCAGATTAAAGCGACTGAAAGTCGCTTTAATCTATGGCAAGTACTGTCGTCAAAACTGAAAATACTTATACAAAACATTTGAGAATCACCGTGCTTTAGATATGCCTGCAATTAAAAAGTCTAAGTCATCAGTCGATATGTCCAAAGGGAAGCTGATCCTAAAGGTATGATCCGCTAGTGTTCGATTTAAACCTAATGCTGTTAGAACATGTGACGGCTCAATTTCCTTAGAAGAACAAGCTGAGCCTTGGGCTAAGCATAATTTAGACTCATTCTCCCTTACAAATACATCCGTATTAATATTTGGTAACGTTAATGATATACAACTTTCTAACGCGAGATCAGAGCCATTGATTTGATATTCAATGCCATTAAGCTTCAATTGGTCTACTAAGTAAGATTTAATATGACGTGATTTAAATCTTTCATAATAGTTCGAAAAGGCTTCAATAGCTTTTCCAAATCCAACAATAAGTGGAGCCGCTACTGTTCCCCCTCGTAATCCGTCTTCTTGCCCTGCCCCATGAATTACTGGCAGTAAATGTTTTTTACGTAAGTCTCGAATATAGATTGCTCCTATACCTTTAGGACCTCCTATTTTATGAGCTGATAAAGACATTACATCGACATTCATATCATCAACATCTATCTCAATTTTCTGGAAACTTTGTGCAGCATCACTATGGAATAAGACACCAGCGTCGAAGCAAATCTGACCAATTCCAGCAATAGGGTTGATAGTTCCTAGCTCATTATTTACATGCATTACAGAAACTAAAGCTGTTTCAGGCCTTAGCGCACTGGCTATTGACTCAGGTTCGATTATGCCGTGTTTATTTGGTTTAACATAAGTGATTACATACCCTATTGATTTTAAGTAATCACAAATAGCAAACACGCATTTATGCTCAATTTGTGTAGTTACAATATGCTTTTTATTATTAGCTACACCTCCACCTAAAAGGAGGCTCTTAAATGCAATATTATTAGACTCTGTAGCGCCACTGGTAAAAACAATTTCACTTGGGTATGCACCAATTTCATCAGCTAATTGCTCGCGTACCCTATTTACTTCATCGGAAACTTGCTTGCCCAACAAATGACCCGAAGCTGAGTTTGCATAATATGAATCAAAAGCTTGTGATAAAGCTAACTTCACTTCAGGTAAAACAGGATAGGATGCGGCGGTGTCTAGGTAAATCATTGGTGATAGTCACTAATACAATGTAATTTTATTAATATTAATTCTAACATCAAAGCAACTAGAAAAGCATTCATCAGGAAAAACCAACGACATATACCTTCCATATTTTTATTTTAACAATCCTATAAAACCAATTATGGTTCATAATCAATAGTTCTGAATATAGTAAACACTTCAATATGCCACTATCCATAACTTTATTATTAGTTTGTATTATCGGTTTTTTAGCGCAGTCCATCGGCTTGTGTATGGTTAGAGGGGGTAATGAGTAGAAATATGGCAAGCCACAGTTTCTGCTTGCCATTTTATTTAGTGGCACCCTTGCATGGATAGCGATGCTTTACTCCGCTTATATCGACAGTCCAACACAATTTAGGTTTTATGAAACAAATACTTGGTTTGTTTTAGGTGGTTTGATATTTAGCTTTGGTACAGCGTTTAATCAAGGTTGTGGTGTGTCGACTTTAAGCAAGCTTTCTCGTGGCGACACAAAAATGATATTCACTATCATAGGTTGGTTAGTCGGCTGGACTATTTTAGCTGTTTGGGCCCCACAAATTACCCATAATGAATTGGTAGAGGCTGACTATTCAAATAGAACCATTGGATTACTAGCCGGACTTACAATAGCTTTATTTATTTGGGCCTTGACTGGAAGTAAAGAGCATAGCACTTTATGGTTAAGTATAATGACTATTGGGCTTATTTGTGGTTTCGTTTTACTTTTTGATACCCAATTGCCACCAAGCGGCCTACTAAACAAAATTAGCCATGCGTTAACGAAATCAGATATGACTTTATTGCCACTTAAAGAAAGCTATTTCATATTATTATCATTACTTATTGGGATGTTTACTGCCCCTTGGCATACCAAGAGGTTTAAGTTAGTCACTTCAAATTGGCAATAAAGATTATTACATATTCTGGCCGGAAGCTTTATGGGCGTTGGCGCATCATTGGCCCACGGTGGGAATGACACTCAGTTGTTGCTTGCGCTCCCTGCACTTACACCCGCTGGCTTTACCGCTATATTATCAATGGTAGCTGGCATTTGGATTGGATTACATGTTAGAGGGAAGTTTTTCATTAAGCTTTTAACTTAAATAGTTTATTTATATTTAGATTTATGTAAAGGGAACAGGATATAAGTTAAATTGAGCAATCATCAAATAAATACGTGGTGCCGAAAATAAATTATAAAACGGCCTTGAATCAATTTATAGTTGAATTCGAAAGCCGTTTTAATTAAACCTAGCACTAACACAAAACACGTTTCATGTCCCCTGTCTACATGGTTATGTTCAAATAGACAACTGTGACTTCTCTTTATAAGCTAGGTATATCTACTCAACTGTTAATCCTTGCTGACGAAATGAAACTGCTTTCTCTAATGTAAAACCTTTGCCGAGCCACTTTGATGCTTCTCTCGGAGAAAAACCTGCTTTTTTCCACTCAACAATTGTTTGCGGTGATTTAATACCTGCCTGAATCCAATCTTTGACATCTGTTGGAGTAAATCCCTTATTACGTAGAGCCTTTGCGTCATAAGCTTCAACACCAATCCCTTTCCATTTATTAGCTTCTTGATACGGAATATCATCCCAAGGGCTATAGGTAGCGCAACCAGTCAGAGTTAATATCCCTGTCAATACCGCGACTTTAACAACTTTCTTCATTATCATTTCCTTAATTTAATGATTTTTGATTAAACACTTCTAACAACTAAAAATTAATGACTATTATTCGTTAATTTGAAAAGAACTCCTTTAGCACTTAATTCACATTTATCATTAATTGATACAAGTCAAATATATCATTTATTTTTTAACAGCTTAACTAGTAAATCATGACTTTACTATTCACATTAAATAATAAATTTAAAAAAACTTCCACATAAAATTAACAAGTTATAATTATATATTCGGCTATTCGGCTATTCGGCTAAGTCGTTTACAACTTCTAACTTGCCTTTAGCCTGAACAAAAATTTTCTTCCACCTCTTGGTGAGTTCATAATTTCAACTTAATAAGTAGCTACTAAAACATTTTAATATGATTATTTTCATGCCAGATTGTAGTTATCCACACCAAATTAGAAGGATCTAAACAATGAACAAACAAAAATATTTACAGAGCTGTTATCAACAATTAGTGCAGGTTTTTGAGCTTGCTAGTCAACACAAAAAAGATGATAAACAAAAGTGTAGAACTGAGGGTTTTATGCATGCAGGTAAAGCACTGAGTGTTATATCGCATAACGAAGCTGTTGCTGTGATGGAGCAAGCGCACTTTGATGTGTTTGGTGAAAGTATTAGCGATCGCCGTGGTAGAAAA
>TARA_R110001583_G_scaffold6499_3_pt1 | contig 16651 bp, 14 predicted proteins | sample TARA_R110001583 | Tara Oceans TARA_R110001583 (sample SAMEA4398432) | marine metagenome | biome: Polar Biome; feature: [MES] marine water layer (ENVO:01000295) within the mesopelagic zone...; material: water (ENVO:00002006), including particulate matter (ENVO:01000060) such as...... | reverse complement strand
TTATTTATCTATGTCATCATCACCTCTTAATATTCTGATCAAACGTCGATTATTTATCTGTAGCCATTATCGCATCATAATAATAAAAAACATTGATTACCTTGATTAAACGATTTGACCTAAGGTGAGCATTATATATACTGATGATCCCCTTGAATTTGAGATCCGAGTTAATGAAATATATTGGTGCCCATGTAAGTGCGGCAGGAGGTGTTTTTAACGCCCCTAAAAATGCCCATGATATCGGCGCAACAGCCTTTGCCCTATTCACTAAAAATCAACGCCGTTGGCAAGCAAAACCTCTCGATGAAAATACTATCCGCAAATTCAAAGCGGCTTGTTTACGTTACAATATTCACACAAAGAATATTTTACCCCATGACTCCTACCTAATTAATTTAGGGCATCCAGACACTGATGCATTACAAAAGTCACGTCTTGCTTTTTTAGATGAAATGCAACGCTGCGAACAATTGGGTTTATCGCTATTAAATTTTCATCCGGGTAGCCACCTTAAAAAGATAACAGAGCAAGATTGCTTAAAACGTATTGCCGAATCAATTAACTTAGCGCTACAACAAACAAGCTCTGTTTGTGCTGTTATTGAAAATACAGCAGGACAAGGCACTAACTTAGGTTATCGTTTTGAACATCTCGCTACTATTATCGAACAAGTAGACGATAAACAACGAGTTGGTGTATGCATAGATACTTGCCATACTTTTGCTTCAGGCTACGATTTGCGTGGGGCGAGTGCAACAGAAAGCACTTTTAAAGCTTATTCAGATATTGTTGGATTTGAGTACTTACGAGCAATGCATATTAACGACAGTAAAGTCCCTTTTTCTAGCCGAGTTGATCGGCATGCGCCGTTAGGAGCCGGTGAAATTGGGTGGGATTGCTTTGAATTTTTAATGAAAGATCCTCGTTTTGATGGTATTCCATTAATATTAGAAACAACCGATGAAACACTTTGGCCAGCAGAAATAAAATGTTTGAATCACTGGGCAATGAACTGATTAGAGGCTATTTGTGGCTTTATGCCATTAAATACTTTGAAACTCATTAAACAGCGATTATGCTATTAAAGTACCGTAAAATTAAGGAAAGTAATATTCATGTTTCAAACACTAAAAGCATCTATTCAAACCTATATGACAGAAGAGCAGTGCGCTTTTGTTGAACGCGCTTATCATTATGCATATGTCGCACATGATGGTGTGAAAAGAGCAAGTGGTGAACCTTATATTACTCACCCGGTAGCCGTTGCAGAAATTCTTGCGGGTATGAAATTAGATTATGAAGCGATTTCAGCCGCCTTAATGCACGATGTCTTAGAAGATACAGAAACAACTCATCAGCAATTAGCTGAGGCATTTAATAACAATGTGGCCCAGCTAGTGGAAGGTGTGACCAAACTTGATAAATTCAATTTTGAAAATCGCGAACAAGCACAAGCAGAAAATATCAGAAAAATGTTAATTGCGATGTCTAAAGACTTCCGTGTAATGTTAATAAAATTAGCCGACCGTGTACACAATATGCGCACTCTTGACTCATTACGCCTAGATAAGCGGCAACGTATTGCACAGGAAACATTTGAGATATTCACTCCGATTGCAAATCGTCTTGGTTTACATCATTTAAAAAACGAGTTAGAAGAATTAGCCTTTAAAGCACAAAATTCAGCTCGTTATCACGTGCTTAAAGAAGCAATCACTAAAGCACGCGGCAACCGAAAAGACTTTATAGAAAGTATTTGTAATGAAATATCAGATCAACTTGATTCAATGTCGATTAAAGCTCAAGTCATTGGACGTGAAAAACATCTGTATAGCTTATATAAAAAAATGCGTAAAAAAGGCTGTCAATTTCACGATGTAATGGATGTTTATGCATTTCGTATTATCGTCAAGGATTTAGATACTTGTTATCGTGTTTTAGGACAAATACATCACTTATACCAACCTAAAATAGAGTATTTTGAAGACTATATTGCCTTACCAAAAACCAATAGCTACCAGTCATTACATACCACTTTAATCACCCATGAAGGGGTTAATATTGAGATTCAGATCCGTACTGAAGACATGGACGCAGTTGCTAAACACGGTATTGCAGCACACTGGAACTATAAAGAAGGGCAACAAAGCTCTAATATTGCAGCACAATTACAAACACGTAATTGGTTCCAAGGTTTAACAGAGCAAGAAGATAACAGTACTAACTCCATTGTTTTATTGGAGAATATTAAGCAAGAGTTAGGAAAAAATGATATTCATGTATTAACGCCGCAAGGTAAGATCATTGTTTTACCTGCGCTCGCTACTGCCGTCGATTTTGCCTATGCAGTCCACACTAACATTGGCCACCACTGTATTGGGGCTAAAGTAGATAATGAATATTCATTATTAAGTCAAAAATTAGAAAGTGGACAAACCATTGAGATCATTACCTCTAAAAAACCTAATCCAAGTCCTGAATGGCTAAATTTTGCAGCAACTCACAGGGCTAGAAATAGCATACGTAATTATCTTAAACAATTACCACAAACAACCACTATTCCAATGGGTAGACGGTTGTTAAAACAAGCGCTTAATGCAACTAATCTAACTGATATTCCACAGGAAAATATTGATAAGGTCATTGCAGATCATCATTTAAATGGGTTTAATCACTTATTACATGAAATTGGTAGTGGTAAACTATTAAGTATTATCATCGCCAGACGTTTACGTGGTAATGCCGGCGAATTAACTGAGTCACACCATAAGCAGCAAATACGACAAAGTGCGATTAAAGGCACTGAGAATATTATGCTATCCTATGCAAACTGTTGTAAACCATTGCCAGGTGACCCAATTGTTGCTCATACTAGCTCAGGTAAAGGGTTAGTTGTGCATGTAAAAACGTGCCATAACGTCATTGGTTATGAAAGTGAACTTGATAAATATATTGCTGTCGAATGGGACATGAACTTTATGAATCAATATGAATACTCAAGCGATTTAAGTATTCAAATGGTTAATCATAAGGCGGGATTAGCAAAAATGTTTAATGTTATTGCTAAAAGCAACGCTAATGTAATGGACTTACAGACCACTGCCATGACAAATCAAATATATTCAATTAACGTCACATTGACTGTGATTAACCGCATACATTTGTCACGTATTATGCGCCAAATCAAGAAGCTAACGGGTGTTAAAAGTGTCAAACGAAGTAATAAGAAATAACTAAAATATCATTAATTTTCGATTAAACCTGTTGAAGAGCAGTTTACGTATTATACAACATCAAGTTTAATCGGTATTATGCTTAAAAACTATATACCTAATGGATTACATAACTATGACTATCGTTAAAATTATGATGTTAGCATTGAGCATCATAACGCTAGGAGCTTGCTCTACTGAAACACAAATTATACCAAAAAAAATAAATATTGATCAGCTACAGCATCATTGGAAGCTAACTCACATTGATAATATTCAGCTAGCAACTATTATTAATAGCTCCTTGAAAATTGATAGTAATAATAAAGCGACAGGTAACTTAGGCTGTAATCAATTTTTCGGGGAAGTGGAATTTAGTGATAACAAGCTGCGTATCGGAAAAATGGGCAATACAAGAAAGATGTGTGAGCCTTTAAAAAATAATGTAGAAATGGACGTTAGCCAAGTATTAAGTAACTGGGCTAAGGTAATGCTTGATGATAAAACATTGATTATCAGTAATAGAAAGCATTCATTAACTTATCAACTTATGGATCAAAAGACTGAATAGGACTATTGAGCCTATTAAGTTAAATAAGCAAATAAGTGATTAAATAATTGCTATCATCCCGACTGGCTACGAGCTATACCAACCAATCGGGAAAAAAGACGCTTTAACAGTAACGGAATCAACTCAATTCCTTTTATCTCTACAGCTTCAGCAATTGCAATACCCAACCCAGGTTTAGAGTATTTATGCACTGCCTTGTCAATGATCTTTTTTGTACTAAATCTGCCTAGATCTTGTTTCGTATAATTTGCCGCTTTTAAGTACACATCTGCAAACCCATTTTCGAAAAATAGATGTTCAATATCATGAGCAGGCAGCACAGTTAAACGAGTATTTAATGAGTCAGACTCGCCTAACATATCTTTTACTCTACTTGCATATTTTTGACCTGCATCATCTCCATCCGTTAGCACATGCCATTCTATATTTAAATCTTGAGCTAATTTGATCAAAGGTTTTAAACCACACTGTGCAAATTCAATAACCTGTATTCCCTCGACTAATAAATGATACCCACACAGCCTAGCTAACTCGCTTAATAACCAAGTCTCTGTTTCCCCTTCTACTAATAACCAAGCTCGCGCAAACAAGCTTTGAGGACGATTCATACGCAAATGAAATGTGATTCTTCTTAACTCATTATTGGAATAGTGAGTTGTATCCATAGAATAGCTCTTAATAACATCTGTTTGCCGTACTAAACGTTGGATTCGACTTAATGGAAAAAAAGATAATAATTGAGCAGAATTAGTACTGACTAACTTCTGCATTGGCAATAACGATAAAAACCGCCAAGTGGTTGCTAAATTAACTGGATGTAGGTTATTTTCAGGCTCTTCTAATAATAAAATAGGCGTTGCACCACGACGAAACAGATGATCCCCACGTTCTTCTAAGAATTGTCCCAATACAAGTAATAACATCGCACGATCTGTTTTATGGCCATCTTTTAATAAATCATTAAAACGTGTTAATGCATTAAAAGAAAAACTATGATCCACGTATCTTAACTTTTCATTATTTTTTTCTTCTACCATTGATCCATAACGCTTAAATAAATAATGATCAAAAAGATAAACTAATGAGGCACAGCCATTTTTAAGCTCTAACTCCGACAGCTGTTGTGATGAACTTGTTATACGTTGGAAAATTCTTTTAATTCGAGCTTCAGAACGAGCTCTGTGACTATTAAGTAAATGCTTCACTGGGCGGTAAACTTGACCAGTATCATTTTGTTCACTGCCCATCCTCAATACCGGAACAAAAGAAACAAATTCATTTACTAAGTTAGTTAATGCCGCTTTAGCAAAAGCTTGGCGGTGACCATTTTTATCTAAAAAATTCCGTTCAGTAAGCACGTCACCAGCACTATCTACACTACCGTCAATCTGATAAATAATATATTTGTTTGTATCTGGTAAAGTTATCCACGCCTCGTTAATACTAGCAAATTGAGGCTCTAGGGATTCCTCTGCATGTTGCTCTTTAAAAGTAAAAATAAGATAAATATGATTAATGATAGGTAAGTCAGAAACTGGAGGTCGATGAAAATCGTCTAAGGTAAATCGATAGCTTTTTTTAGCGCCCGACAAAAAAAGAGATAATGATTCAAAGAGGCTCGACTTGCCCCAACTATTTTCACCTAATAATACGCTCAATTCATGCATGCTAATAGATAAACGATTAATTCCTCTGAAACCAACAACCTCAATGTGATCCAATAACATATCGACTCCTAAAGCGGAAATTGACTATTAAAAATATCAGAGTTTCAATATAAACAAATAGTAGTAGGTCACACAAGAAAAAACAAAAAACAAAAATAATAATCAAATTATTAGCACCAGGTCATGATTATGTAATCATTTTCCTTTTATAATTAATAACCATTTAATTATCGAGGCCATTACTTCTGTATGAAGTATAGGGTTTAGTAATTGGGTTTAGTAATATTTTTTATACCCAATTCAGTGGATGATAGGGATCAACTTCTTCAGGGAAATATTTAAATTTTAACTAATAGGGGATTAATACAATGGGCAATATACATCAACTTAATATTTTACCTAAGCAAACAACTATCAACTTAATTGCTTCCTACAGCAATGAATTTGAACGTGAAAATTTTGACTATCATCAACTATTGGAGAAGCTTCATAATGCTATGATTCGCAGCCATTTTATGGAACAACAAGATAATGCAGCTTGGATGAGTCATCAAGGCCATGATTACCTAGCAAACCCAAAACTACTTACACATGCGCCGTTGACCTGTTCATGTGTTGTTTTAAGTGAAATATTTAAGCATAATAAACTGAATGATATTGAGAGAAAAATAGAGCCTAATACACTTAAAGCTGTTTTGAATCGCTTAAATGATTTCAAATAAAACAAGTCACTAGCGATACTCAATAATTGAGATCAATGAGCTAGTTTTAATTTTATTTGTTATTAGCACCAGTTACATTACACTGATTTTTTTAATCAGGTATACAGAAGAACAATGGATTCATTAACTCAAATAGTTTTAGGGGCAAGTGTTTCTGGTGCAGTTGGTATTAAACCCTTTGGGCGAAAAGTACTTATAGCCGGTGCAGTTTTAGGCACAATACCTGATTTAGATGTATTAATCAGTTATCAAACCGCTATCGAAGACTTTACTTTCCATCGCGGTTTTAGCCATTCTTTATTGCTATTAAGTGTACTCAGTGTATTTATATATACTCTTGCTTTATACCTTAAACCGACATACTTAATTTATAAAAAATCACTTTTTTTAGTGATTTTTTTGCCCTTAATTACCCACCCTCTATTGGACTCATTTACTAGTTACGGCACTCAACTATGGTGGCCGATGACGATGCAACCAAGCTCTTGGTCGAGTGTTTTTATTATTGACCCACTCTATACTTTACCTTTATTAATCGCCGTATTGGGCCTTTGGTATCAACATAAAATACAAAAGTGGCAAAAAATAAATCGAATTGTTTTATCTATAAGCTGTTTATATCTAGCACTTGGACAAGCACAGTTTTGGTACTTAAAGCAGCAATTAACACACAACCCAATCACACAAAATAGCCAAATATTTATATCACCAACGCCATTCAATATTTTTGTATGGCGTATTATTAGTTATCATCAGAATACTTACTATGAAACTTTTACAAGCATATTAAATGTACAGACAACACAGTGGCAAGCATTTGCAACGGGTCGTTCGTTAGTTAACGAATTTAACTCAACAGAGTTACAGCGATTAGAATGGTTTAGTGGAGGATTATTAAGTTTTGTTGAAAAAGACCAGGAATTAATAGCAACAGACTTACGAATTGGGTTATCGAGTTATTATCCATTTTCATTCAGCTTAGCAAAGTGGCAAACAAGTTGGGAAGCAATACCTTCTGAGAAAATGCCATCGCCAGAGTTTAGCTGGAAACCCCTTGTAGAGTTAATGCGTTAAGTTAAATTGTTAACAATGTTATCTGCGAAAGTTTAAAGACTACTAACCCTCTTGTTATAAGCCAGCTTTCTAATTTTTAAGTGGTTATAGGTTATCGACGTATTGCTTGATTTCCGATAAGAACTCTTCACCATATTTATCTAATTTGATATGTCCTACACCTGTGATAGATAGAAATTGAGAGTCATTTGTAGGCATTAACTCACTCATTTCAGATAAAGAAACATCACTAAAAATAACATAAGGAGGTAAATTTGCTTGATCTGCTATTTGTTTACGTAAATGACGCAACCTAGCAAATAGTTTACTATCAGCATTAGCGACAACACTACGACGTTTTTGCTTTGCTGTGGTTTTTACTAGCTGTAACCTTGGTACTGCTAACATCAAACTGTTCTCAGATTTTAATACTGAACGAGCAGCTTCTGTTAATTGTAATGCAGAACCACGAGTTAAGTTTTGCATTAATAAACCACAATGAATCAATTGTCTAGCGATGCTAAACCAGTGCTCTGTTGATTGCTCTTTCCCTATGCCAAAGGTTGATAATTGATCATGCCCAAGACTTTTCACCCGCGCAGTTTGAGCGCCGCGCAAAACTTCAACAACATGAGTAATACCAAAATATTGCCCAGTACGATACACACAAGACAATATTTTTTGCGCATCAACGGTTGCATCATAGCTTTGTGGTGGATCTAAGCAGATGTCGCAGTTGCCGCAAGCTTTAGGGCTATATTCCCCAAAGTAGTTTAATACGACTCGTCGACGACAAGTTTGTGCTTCTGCAAATGCAACCATTGTATTAAGTTTATGTAACTCAATACGTAACTGTTCTTGGTTTGGGTTCTTTTCTAATAAGCTTCGAATACGCGCAGGATCCGCTGGATCATAAAAAAGCATTGCTTGCGCTGGCAAACCATCACGCCCGGCTCGGCCTGTTTCCTGGTAATAAGACTCTATGTTCTTAGGGATTTCATAGTGCACTACAAAACGCACATTAGGTTTATCAATCCCCATACCAAATGCAACTGTCGCCACTACAATTTCAACTTCATCTTTGATGAATAAGTCTTGCACTGTTTGCCGCTCTTCTAAGGGCAAACCAGCGTGATAACAGCGTGAATTCAACCCTTTAGCAGCTAACTTTCCAGCGATCTCTTCAGTACGTTTACGACTCGTACAATAAATGATGCCACTTTCATCCTTATGCTGCTCTAGGTAATTAAATAGCTGTGCGAGCGGCCGATACTTTTCAATCAATAGATATTCAATATTAGGACGGTCAAAACTACGAATTTCTATTAAAGGCTCATGTAATTTTAAACGTTGTAAAATATCTTGTTGGGTTGCGTGATCTGCTGTTGCCGTTAATGCAACTAGCGGTATATTAGGAAAATACTGTTTAAGATTACCTAACTGCGCGTACTCAGGCCTAAAATCATGACCCCATGAGGAGATACAATGCGCTTCATCGATAGCAAATAAATTGATAGGGAGGTGCTGTAACCTTGCAATAAAATCAGGTCGTAATAAACGTTCAGGTGCAACATATAACAACTTCAACTGGCCACGATGCAGGGAGTTGATAATATCGTTTTGTTGTTGATAGGATAAACTAGAGTTGAGGTAAGCTGCTGCAACGCCACAAGCTTGTAACGTATCCACTTGATCTTTCATTAACGAAATCAATGGTGAGACAACGATACAAATCCCCTCTCTGACTAAGGCTGGAATTTGAAAGCAGAGGCTTTTCCCCCCCCCGGTTGGCATCACAACTAACGCATCTCGACCTGCTATTAAGTCGTTAATAACTGTTTCTTGCCCATCACGAAATTGCTTGTAACCAAACACATCAAATAAGACGTCATGTGCCGTACTAGTCATACTCTGGTTCAAAATATAGCAACCTATTGATAATCTGAGCGGAGAAAGGGGCACATAGTGTAAATCAGGTGCATAATTATTTCAGCCTAAATTTCTGATTTAATGCTATCTATCGTGCAGCAAAATCCTGACTGAAGCTATCTACCTTTTGCCAATCCGTTAATTCTATATCCTGTGTTTTATCGGTACTACCGCCTGTCATCTTCATAATCAATTGAATAAGAAGGGTTTGCCACCAATTATAACGAGAATATAATAACGCGCCTGCAAATACGCCTTTTAATTGTGGTTGCCATTTTGAAATTTGATCAAACTTCTTCATATAAGCATTATTTTCAGGAATCGCTTTTTCTGGCTTACGTGCGGTTAAACACACCACAAAAAAAGCATTCGGTAATGCATCTAATTGTGCTTTGTGTTGATTCACAAATTTAATGATATTAGGGCGAAAATTACCATAACGAATAGACGCGCCAACTAACACTTTTTGATATAGCGAAAAATCTAATTGTGGATTTTCATCAATATTAAACACACTTACATCTCCACTAAGAGATTGTTTAATATGATTAATTATTTTTAATGTTTGCCCATCAACCGAGGAATAAAGCACTAATGTTTTATTGGCTGTGGTTTCATTAAATACTTCATTGTTAGGCATTTCTTGGTTATTAATCGTTTGCTTAGGCATAGCTTAATTTTTCCAGAACACAGGTGTAAATAACACCAATAATGTAAACACTTCTAATCGTCCAAATAACATGGCGATAATCATCACCCATTTTGAGGCATCACTAACATCATTAAAATGTACTGCAACTTCCCCTAATCCAGGACCAAGATTATTGAGCATAGCCACCACCGAGGAGAAAGCACTGAGCTCATCCATCCCCGTCATTAATAGTGCAAGCATACAAATAATGAATACCAGTGCATAGGTTGAAAAGAAGCCCCAGACAGCTTCTACTACTCGGTCAGGCAAGGCTTTATTGCCTAACTTAATTTTATAAACGGCTTTAGGGTGGACTAAACGTTTTAATTCACGCTGCCCTTGAAGATTAAGCAATAGCACGCGGATAACTTTTAACCCCCCTCCCGTTGATCCTGCACATCCACCAATAAAACTAGAAAAAATAAGCAAAACAGGTAGTAATAGTGGCCAATCTGAAAATGATGTGGTGGTAAAACCCGCCGTAGTAGAAATAGAAACGGATTGAAATAAAGCATGTGAGAAGGTGGTTTCTATACTGTTATAAACGTCATGTCCTAGCAACATCCAAAAACAAATAATAGTTAAGAAGACTTGAATGAAGATAAATGCGCGTACTTCTGGATCTCGTCGATACACTTGAAGACTGAACTTTTTCGCAGAAAAAGCAGTAAAATGTAATGCGTAATTAATACCAGAAATAATTAAAAAGACTACCGTAATAATATTAATAACTTCGCTATCAAAATGACCCATACTGGCATCATAAGTTGAGAACCCTCCAATCGAAACCGTTGAGAAACTGTGCCCAAGTGCATCAAACAAACTCATTCCTGCGACCCAAAAAGCGAGCATACAAGCAACAGTTAAACACAAATAAACATACCATAGCGCTTTGGCTGTTTCTGCAATACGTGGTGTCATCTTTGAATCTTTAACTGGGCCAGGTGTTTCGGCGCGATATAACTGCATGCCACCTATCCCTAACATAGGCAATACGGCGACAGCTAATACGATGATCCCCATACCACCAAACCACTGCAGCATTTGTCGATAAAATAGAATTGATTTAGGTAAATCATCTAATGCAGCAATAGTGGTTGCGCCAGTTGTTGTTAAACCAGAAAAGGATTCGAAGAAAGCGGTCGCGATATTCATATCAACGCTAGAGCTCATTAAAAACGGAATGGCTCCTACACTTCCTAGTGTGACCCAAAATAACACCACAATTAAAAAACCTTCACGCACTTTTAATTCACTTTTCTGGCGACGATTTGGGATCCAGAAAAAGAAACCAATTAATAAAGTCACAAAGAAAGCCGCCAAAAAGTCATTACCACCCCCATCTTGATAAATGTAGGCAATAAATACCGGAGGCAACATAGTGAAGCTAAATAGGCCGATCAGCATCGCCACGATCCTAAGAATCGAACGAATAGCCACTAGCTAACCCATCTAGTTAGCATTAGCTGAAGTATTAATTTGTTTTGCAATGACTTGTCCCTGCATCAATGATTTTAGTTTTTGCTTAAACTGAGTAATTTTTTCTCTATCCACTTCTATTAATGCAACCACCGCCTGTTGATAATCTACGTGAATTATCTTTCCTGAATACGAAGCTAATAAGTATTCTATGGTGGCCATTTGAGCATAGCTGCATTGTAACTGAAATTGTTGATAAAAACGCTTTTCAGTTTTTGGCATCGTTGGGCATAATTGTTGTAGACCATTACTGTAAGCTCTCACTAACCCTCCTGTACCTAGTTTAATACCACCAGAGTATCTAACAACAATCGCAACCATCTCTCCCACATGAGTACCTTGTAAAACGGCCAACATAGGTTTCCCTGCTGTGCCCTTAGGCTCTCCATCATCACTACAGCCCATGTTAACACTGTCTTTGGGGCTACCACCAATATAAGCCCAACAATGATGTCGAGCATCTTTATGCGACGCTTTTATCTCCGCAAGATACTGCATTGCAGCGACTTTTCCTGCGGCAGGAGAGATAAAAGTCAAAAATCGACTTTTTTTAATTTCTTCTTGAAAGAAAACTGCTTTATCTAAAATTAAGTAGGGTTTATTCACTTTGTACTAACAAACCTTGTGCTTGCCAAGCCAGAAAACCACCTGCGACAGAATATACATTCTGATAGCCCATTTGTTGCAACGAAGCTGCGGCTAAAATACTACGCGCACCAGAGCGGCATATTAAATAAATAGGAAGTTGTGAAACCGAAGATAATGTAGATATCAATGATTGATAAACTGCTAGGTCAGTAAGTTGCATTTCTAATACTCCACGTGGGATAAGTTCACTCCCCATGGGAGAACCTGCGCTGGTTTCGTTAGGTTCTCTAATATCAATAAACAATAGTTGCTTATTTTGTTGCAAACACTGGTTTAATGTCACGCAATCAACTTCATTGACTTGCGAGCGTAATGACTCAACTAACTGTTTCCCATCTAGCAACATATCTATTCCTATTTCATTGATAAACAAGCTAATAGATCTTTAACTTGTTTAGGTTGTAGTGCTTTTCTATTAAGTTGTTTAATAAATACTTGAATAACCTTTGGGTCGAAGGGCTCGATACTATTGCCACTCAGCTTGTCTTTACTTGCTAACAACAACACGTCATCATTTTGTTCAAAATCAGCAAATAATAAACTTAAAACACAGTGGTAACGTAATCGTGTTTCACTTAAATGGGTACTTAATACTTGTAAATATGACATCTCGATCAGTTCTATTATGCCATTATCAAGGCGAATCAAGTTAACAGCCTGTAGTTGCGATAATAATACATTAACTCTACTTTCAAGAGACTCATCACAGGGTTTTAAAAAATATTCCGCTTCCACGAAATGAAGTAATTTATGCAACAATTCAGTTAATGCAGAAAGGTTTACCTGCTTGTTGTTACCTAACTTAATCAAGCCATAACTTACTAATGAAAGCAACGCAAATACATGCACTATGGTATTACGATAATAGGTTAAGTGTGAACTTTGCTGATGATCACAGCTGATCACATAATTAGATTCTGAAAATTTCCCCATTGCTAACGCTTGTTGGTAAATTAACTCGGGTGCTTGTTTAGGATAAGTGATCGCCGAGCCTTGCGTTGTACTAGCTAACAACGCTTGATGTAACGTTAATAACGCTAGCATACGCTGCTTACCTAATTGATGATTAGTACTGGCTAATAAAATAGCAGCGCATAAAGGCAGCGTATTAACCGCCGTAGCTTGGTTAATTCCTTGCATTATATTAGTCGCTAAATGATTAACTTGTGTTTTAAGTTGTAGGTCAGTTAATGACTGTTCTCGCCATTGTGGTTGCTCCTGATCAAAGTATTTTTTAAGATTGATTGGCTCCCCAAAATTAACAAACGCACGACCAAAGTTACGTAATTTTTTGACAATACCTAATACTTGCCACGCACTTTCTTGTTGTTTTTTCTGCCCTGACAACTCATTGCTGTAAGTATTTACTTCCATAATATGGTCATAACCGATGTACACGGGCACAATCATTACATTACGCTGTGGCTGGTCTAAAAAGGTTTGTACACTGATTGCTAATAAACCCGTTTTAGCGGGTAATAAACGACCTGTTCTACTGCGCCCGCCTTCGATAAAAAACTCAACCGGATAACCTTGCTTAAATAGCATTGCAAAATACGCTTTAAACACTTTACCGTAGAGAGGTTCATCTTTAAAACTACGACGTAAAAAGAACGCACCTGAACGTCTAAAAATACCACCAGCAGGAAAAAAGTTAAGATTCACTCCTGCAGCAACATGAGGAGGAACTAACCCTTCGCCAAATAACAAGTAGGACAACAATAAATAATCCATATGGCTACGATGACAAGGTATATAGATCACTTCGGCACCACTTTGTGTTGCTTCACGAACCGATTGTGCATAATTGACTTCAATGCCTTGATAAATCCCGTTCCATACCTTGGATAAAATTGCACGGAAAATACGTAAGAAACGATATGAGAAATTACTACTAATTTCCTCTAAATAAGCATGGCATTTTTTCTTAACAGCGGCCTCTGATTGACCACTTTCTGCACTATGCTGCTGAATGATTTGTTGCATCAGAGTGCTAGTAATAACACGATTAATCATTGCTTTACGGTCAGGGATTTGTGGACCACGACTAGAACGATCTTGAGTACGAAAATAATTAAGTGCTACGCGTGCTAATTTATAGGCTTGTTGCTTTGAATTTTTATTTTTGTCTATTAAGGATGGTACTAATATGGGCTCATTAAAACGTATTAAATGATCACGACCAGCAGTGAAAATAGACCATGCTTTGTGTAAACAATTTGCATTGCTATTTCTAGAGTAAGCTTTTCGCGAGCTTTGTTTACCCGGATTTCTACCCCAGAAGAAAGTAACAGGTACTAATTGTACATTGAGCTCGGGATGTTGTTGGTGCAGGGTTAATAACTGTAGATATTGCTCGAAATAAACAGATTGCTGTTGTTTAAGTGGTTTATTTTTAAAAAGAGACCATTCATGAAGATAAATAACGGCTGATAAAGTTGTATTATGTAGCTGTAAAGGCAAATATGGATCTGGCAAAGCACAGTTGATACAGGCTTTTTGTAATGCTAATAAATCACTGGCACTATTTTGATCCAGTACATAAACAATTGGGTGTGATAGATCTAACTTTAACTCTGATAATGGATTTTGTGGAACAATTATACTCTTAACCCAAAAACGATTAACTACTCTAGACCAAAAAGAGCCTTTATTTAGCACATACTTTCCTTGTTATTATTCACTATATCCGCAACAGTTTAACATACGAGGCAAGAGCGTATAGGCGTTGGGTAGCGTTCTGCGACAACTGGCAAATGATTATCAGCAATAAACAGCTAAATGATGACCAAAGCATGTGTATTTGTTAAAGTATGCGCTTCAACTAATGAAAATGAGATTGCCTGTAAATGCAAAAGAACACTGGAATAAAACGAATATTTCTCGCTTTTGGTTACTCGATAAAAGGTATTAAAAGTGCCTTTAAGTATGAAGCGGCTTTTCGCCAAGAGGTTTTACTGGCGCTAATTTTAATTCCTATCGCATTGATCGTAGAAGTCTCTCAAATTGAGCGGATTTTATTAATTTCTCCGGTGATCTTGGTATTAATTTTTGAAATTATTAATTCTGCGATTGAAGCGGTGGTAGATAGAATTGGTATTGAGTTTCATGAACTATCTGGACGCGCTAAAGATATGGGCTCCGCCGCAGTATTAATAGGTTTAGCTTTAACTGCATATATTTGGATTGAAATCCTATTTATTTAACTCACTTCATTCAATAGGATTTTAAGATGGCGGATAAACCTGCTTTTACCAAACAAAAAAATAATTTTAATTCTCCAATCAAAACGGTTCCCCATTCATTTGAAGCCGAGCAGGCCGTAATTGGTGGTTTATTATTAGATAACGATACATGGTCAGATGTTTCTGAGCGGGTCGTTGATCGCGATTTTTACACACGAGCACATCGCCTTATTTTTTCTACTATTGAAAAGTTAAGTGGTAATGATGTGCCTGTTGATATTGTGACCCTGTCTGAAAAACTAGAAGATACACAGGAATTAGAAGGCATCGGTGGTATTGCTTATTTAGCAGAGCTATTGCAAAACACCCCCAGTGCCGCGAATATCAATAACTATGCAGATATCGTACGCGAACGTGCCATTGTTAGAGAATTAATTGGTGTTGCAAATGACATTGCTGAAGCCGGATATGATACAGAAGGGCGCGATAGCTCTGAGTTATTAGATTTTGCAGAAACTAAAGTATTCCAAATTGCTGAAGCCCGCACTAATCAAAATGAGGGTCCGAAGGCGATTAAAGACATCTTAAAAGAAACTGTCGCTAAAATTGATGATTTATGTAAGAACCCACGCGATGGTATTACTGGTTTATCATCAGGTTATAATGACTTAGACCAAATGACAACCGGCTTCCAACCCGGTGATTTAATCATAGTTGCGGCACGTCCATCAATGGGTAAAACAACCTTTGCGATGAACTTAGCTGAGCATGCAGCACTTAATGCCGACAAACCGACCATCATTTTCTCATTAGAGATGCCCTCAGAACAAATTATGAATCGTATGTTGGCCTCCTTAGGTCGTATTGACCAAGGTAAAATTCGTACTGGTCAATTAGATGAAAACGATTGGGCTTCTTTATCTTCTACTATGTCAATTTTATTAGACCGCGGTAAGATGTTCATCGATGATAGTTCTGGTTTAACACCGACTGAATTACGTTCACGTGCACGCCGTATTGCTCGAGATCATGGCGGGGTAAGTATGATCATGGTCGATTATTTACAATTAATGCGCGTGCCCTCTTTAAGCGAGAACCGTACTTTAGAGATCTCGGAGATATCGCGTTCCTTAAAAGCCCTAGCTAAAGAATTACGTTGTCCTGTGATTGCCTTATCACAGTTAAACCGTGGTCTTGAGCAGCGTGCTGATAAACGCCCTATTAACTCTGACTTACGTGAATCAGGCGCAATCGAGCAAGATGCTGATTTAATTATGTTTATTTACCGAGATGAAGTTTATCACGAAGACAGTGAGCACAAAGGCATTGCTGAAATCATCATAGGCAAGCAACGTAATGGCCCAATTGGTAAAGTCCGTTTAACCTTTCAGGGGCGTTACTCTCGTTTTGATGATTACACCGGCACAGCTTACCATGGTGACGAATAGTGATATTCAAAATTATACAACAAGGTCTAAAAACACCAAAATT
>TARA_R110001583_G_scaffold182192_5_pt1 | contig 16669 bp, 14 predicted proteins | sample TARA_R110001583 | Tara Oceans TARA_R110001583 (sample SAMEA4398432) | marine metagenome | biome: Polar Biome; feature: [MES] marine water layer (ENVO:01000295) within the mesopelagic zone...; material: water (ENVO:00002006), including particulate matter (ENVO:01000060) such... | reverse complement strand
AAAAGCTTTGAGGCCGGTAGCACAAGGTAGGCGGTATACCACTTTGAAAGAGTGACTCGGCAGTGGCGCGGTGATTACCGCTTTGTTTCTTTGTTTCTCGGGTATTTGCCGTCCCTGGCGACTGATGGTATGCACCGCCGAGGAGGGGTCAGGGAATAATACCTAATTGACGAGCACGTCCTGCCGCCAATGAGCGACGGCGCACGCCAATCTTGTCGTAAATCTGTTGCAAGTACCATTTGACCGAGCCTTCAGTCATGCCCATGGTTTTGCCGATTTCGCGATTAAGCAGCCCTGCTGCGACCATTTTAAGAATCTCCAGCTCCCGGCTATTGAGTGACCCGAACACTTGCTCAGGCTCCGGTTCGGGTTCAAGGTCTGGTGGATTGGTTTCACCCAGACGTGTCAGTAGATCCTGGGCGAAATCATCACCTTGTTCGTTGGCCATCTGTGCGGCATATACCTGTTCACGCAGCAGGCTGGTCATCCATGGGCCTTCATCCATAAAGACACGCCGGAAACCTCCTGATGCCGCCTTGAATATGGCCCGGCGCAAACACCGCTGAGCAGCGCGGCGGTCTCCTGAGAACAGTAACAGATGAACGATAATGACTTCCCAGCGAATGGCACTGCGCACCACATTGGCATTGGAAAAATAATGGTTCCATTGCTTGGCAAGATTAATGGCTTCGGGAATACGATTTTCCGCTTGTGCCAAACGTACCCAAGCCATGGCACGTGCTTCCTGGCGGGTATTCATGCCCGGATGGGGACTGACTTTGGTGGAAGGAATTCGTAGGTTGTGCTGACGTCCGAGGCGAATCAGTTCGTCGGTGTTGCCCAACCGTTGTAACCACTTCAGGCGCTCGGCCAGTACAAACAGATGTAACCGTTCAAATCCGTGTTCTTCGGCAAACAGGTCGGCATCGTCAAGCATGGCAAAGGCGGTGTTGGCATCACCATCCAGCATCGAAATACGTGCACTTGTCAGCCAGCCGGAAATGGCTTGGTCAACAAATCCTTTGGCGTTGACATACGGCAGGTATTGTTCCAATAGCTTGCGGGCCATCGGAATATCATCCACTTCGTAGTAAAACCGCGACAGCGGTAAACCGACGACGGCCGCCAGTGCGGAGCCTTTGCCTGCAGTGCGTTCAGCCAATTTCAGGGCGTCGGTCATTGATTGCATTGCCAGCTGAGTACGACCGGCAATAAAGCGCGATGGGCCCAGAATGGCCTGATGAAAAATCTGCGCCAGATTGCTGCCCGAACGCTCCAGGTTTTCTTTCGCCATGGTGTGCTGGCGTTCCAGGTCGTCGAGCTTGTAGTGTTCGCGCCGGGCGTAGATCCGCGCTGTAAACAGGCTGCCTCGCACCAGTGGGTGGGCCGAGGTGTAATGTTCTATCAAGTGTCCGGCTTGCTCTTCAACGTCGTTGAGATTATCAGTGAGCATTGCCAGCATCATTTCCCTGTGCTGGACGTTGTATGCCAGATGGATAGACTGCTGTTCCGATAAAGAACCGGCTTCCTGTAGCTCGTTGATACGCTGCTTGGCGGTTTTGAGCAACTGACTGGCGGTTTCAAAATGCCAGGCCATCAGGGTGTTCCAGGTTTGTGCCAGCAGGATATTGGGAGATTGGCTGGACAGGGCTTCGGGAAGTTTGCTAACCAGAGTTGAGGCATTTTCTTCGCTGGCGAAAATTTCGTCGCAATGCTGATCCATGATCTCGTAAGCCTGGTTGACTTGCTGGCCGCCCATGGCGTGATTAAAGGCTTCTTTCATCATGCCGCTCTGTTTGAACCAGGCGCTGGCGCGGCTGTTGATGGTGGCAAAATGCTCTGGATCGCGCTCTTGCAATTGGCGTTTTAAAAATTGGGCAAACAAGGGATGGTATCGATACCAGGTTTGATCCTCGCCGATGGCGATCAAAAACAGCCCCTTGGCTTCGCACTCTCGTAGCAAGGCAAGGCTGTTATTACCGTTACGAATGCTGTCACACAAGGGGGCGCAAATTTTTGCCAGCGGTGCAGTCGATAGCAGGAAATTCTGGATGCTGTCGGTTTGTCTGGAAAAAACGTCGTGTAAAAAATAATCGGTGAAGTGGCTGCGTTCACCATTAAAATGGATCAGTTCGTTAATTTTTTCGGGGTCACGTTTGAGCAGAAGGGAAACCAGTTTCAGGCCACAACCCCAGCCTTCCAGACGCTGCTCCAGCATCTGTAATTGTTCATCGGACAGGTTTTTTATGCCCTGATGTTTGAGCAGGTGAATGATTTCTGGCTGGGTGAACCTCAGATCGCGTATCGCCAGATCGGATACCTGACCGTTGATGCGTTGGCGGGCGACAGACAAATTGGGTTCGCCGCGAAAACTCATGATGATATGCACCCGAGGTGGCAGGTGGTCAATCAGCATGGACAAAACGCGCACGGAATCACTGGATTCTAGATAGTGGACGTCATCCAGAAAGATGTAAACAGGCGTTTCTTCGTTGTGTTGCAGCAGCTTCAGCAGGGCCAGAGGAGCAGAGTGCAAGTTGGTTTCACCCAGACGACTAAGGTTGCTGCTGGACAAGGCATTGTATTGACCAGCCAATTCGATAACGGCTTTGAAGTGGGCAGTGAAGGTGGCGAGGTTGCAGTCGCCGCGGTCGATTCTTAACCAGGCGACCTGCTTGTCCTGCATCTTCAGCGTTGAATAATATTGCTGCATCAGGGTTGTTTTACCGTAACCGGCAGGTGCCTGTAACAGGATAAAGGGAATATGTTGAGAATCCATCAGGCGTTTTAACAGGCGTGGACGTTTGATCGGCTCGGGTGAGTTCCGGCACGGCCGCAGCTTGGAATTGATCAGATAGATTTGCAGTGAGTCAGACGTTTCCCTTCTGTCTGCATTGGAATCAGCATGTCTCATGACTGGGTCTCCATACGGGACTTTATTTTATTGTTATTGTTGTCAGAAAAACCGAACCAGTATTGCATGCCAGCTTGAGAAATATTAGCTGTCTGGCTTGGTTTTTGCCGGATCGACCGATTCGGTTTACCGGTTATGTGTCAGGCTTACGAGTGTCTGTCTGGGTGGAAGATGTAAGGCAATAACGTCGTTTTCAGGTTTCCCCCAGGGCAGATAGCAATCTCTGACCAGTGGGTCGTGTCCTGGAATCAGGTGATCTTTGGATGACGCCAGACTCAGCAGCTTGTCATAACCTTGCAGCATATCACCCACGTTCAATACCACGGGGAATGGTGAATAGTTGCGGAAATTGTCGTAGTAATGACTGGCATCCGAGGCCAGTACAACCCAACCGCGTGCAGTGTGGACTCTGACGGCTTGCAACCCTTGGGTATGACCACCAACCAGTATCAGTTCAATACCCTCTGCCAGCCAAGCGTCACCGTTATGGTAAACCACCTGGTCGTCGAACAGGCGTTTCACCAGTTCGGTGACATCGCCGACATTAAATGGATGACGCAGGGGAGCGTAGCGCATGTAACGGCCGGTGGCGTATTGCATTTCGGCTTCTTGCAGGTGAAAGCGAGCGTTTGGCAGCAGTACGGTATTGCCTGCATGATCGTAGTGCATGTGAGTAATCACGACATCTTGCACATCATCTGCGTTGAGACCCAACACCTCGAGTGCTTGGATCGGGCAGCGCAAGAATTGCCGACCGCGTTGTGCTGCTGCTTCACTATTAAAGCCGGTATCCACCAGAATCACACGTTCTTTATTACGAATAACCCAGACAAAATAATCCATGGGCATGGGACCGTCATGGTCATCAGCCGTCATGAAATTTTCGTGGCGCTGGCGGCTGACATGGGCATAACGAATGGCAAAGACTTCATAGTCTGGCATCGTCTGGGGGACGGGATTTGAACTGTTCATGGACTACCATCACGGACGGAGTAAAAAAGGGCCAGAAAATCGAGAGCTTCTGGCCAAAACGGACCGGTCTATTGTGTAACAATAATCATCATAATCCAGCGATCAGCCGTGCTCGGTTTCCCAGGCTTTGATCGCTTCACTGGCGACGCGGAAAGCCGCCAGAGACGCCGGGACACCGGCATAAATCCCGGCTTGCATAAGCACGGCGCGGATTTCTTCTTTGCTGACGCCATTGGTTAATGCCCCTTTAACATGAACTCCCAGTTCGTGATGCTGACTCATGGCGGTCAGCATGGCGAGGTTCAGCATACTGCGGGTTTTAAACGGCAGGGTTTCGTCACCCCAGACCTCTCCCCAGCAATACTGGGTGACCAGCGCCTGCATCGGGCGATTGAATTCGTCGGCACCGGCCCAGGATTTTTCCACATGGGCGCTACCCAGTACGGCTTTGCGGTTTGCAAAACCTTTATCGAATATTGTGTTTGTCATGGTGAGTTCCTTGTTTATTGGCCGGGTTTTTCAGAGGCGGGTATTTCAATGCCTGCCCATTGTTCAATCAGGCAAACCATGCGGGTGAAGTCGGCGTTGTCACCAAAACTCGCACGAGTCATGTTAAGTACCTGGCGCACGGCATTACCCACCGGCATGGGGATACCCATGATTTCGGCTTCCTCCAGACACAGGCGGGTATCTTTCAATGACAAGGCGGTGCTGAAGCCAAAGTCGAAGGTACGGGGCAATACGGCACGAGGCAGTTTGTCGGTGGTGGCGCTGTTTCGACCGCTGCCAGCATTGAAAACTTCGATCATAACCTTGGGGTCGAGACCGGCTTTAACCCCCATAACCAAGGCTTCAGATGAAACCGCCAGGGCGGTTACCGAGACCAGATTGTTGACCAGTTTCATGGTCTGGGCCAATCCCGCAGTTTCACCGACAAAAATCACGCGTCCAAGGTGCTGTAGCAGTTCGGCCATCTCCGGCTGCAATTCAGCGGCACAGGCGACCATCAGTGCCAACGTGCCTTTTTGGGCACCGGCAGCACCACCGCTGACCGGGCAATCGACATGGCGAATGCCTTTTTCTTGCAAGCCACTGGCGACCAGCTTGGCGACCCGTGGCCCGGTGGTAGACAGGTCGATAAAGGTCTTAACTGTGCTACCTGATGACACACCATGGGTTCCGAGGGCTACTTTTTCCACGACATCCGGCGTTGGCAGGCTGGCACAGACAATGTCACATTCCGAGGCAACCGCTGCAGCGTTCTCGGCGCTGGTGGCACCCAAGGCCGTCAGACGGGCGACAGCGGCGCTGTTGAGATCGGTGACTACTACCGAGTAACCGGCCTGTACCAGACGAGTGGCCATGGGTTCGCCCATGGTGCCAAGGCCAATAAAACCAATCTTGCTTGTATTCATACGGTTGTTCTCCAGAGCGAATGGGTATGCTCAATGGGTTAAAAAATCGGGTTAGCTGGCGAGCCAGCCACCATCAACCGGCAACATGATGCCGGTCATATCGCTGCCTGCGTCGCTGCATAAAAATGCAATCAGTTCACCAACGTGTTCGGATTGATTAAACCGTCCGGAAGGCTGTTTACCCTGCAGAAAACGCCGTACGGCTTCGTCGTACTCGAGTCCTTCTTGTTCTGCCAGGGTGGCGACGCGTCCGGCAATATTCGGGGTCAGGGTGGAGCCGGGAGAGATCGCGTTGCAGGTAATGCCGTAATCCAGATTTTCCAGCGCAACGACACGAGTCAGGCCTAACAGCCCACTTTTACAGGTAACGTAATCGACTCGGTTGGGGGTACCGCGTACGCCATAAATAGAGGTCATGTTGAAAATGCGTCCCCAATTTTTCTCCCTCATCCCTGGAATAACCTGTTTGATGGCCCGCAGTGGAGCCGACAGGTTGACCGCCAACGCTTGCTGCCAGGCGTCATCCGGAATTTCGTGCACAGGTGCAAAATGGCGGGTGACGGCGTTATTGATCAGTATGTCGATGCTACCCATGGACTGTCTGGCTGCAGCGACCAGATCGGTGATTCCGGCAAGGCTGGAAATATCAGCCTGATGGTAGTCAATCGCGACACCGTACTGCGCTGTCAGTCTGTTACAGGTTTCGCTCATCGTTTCCGCAGCACTGCGACCATGCAGCATGATCCGACAGCCCCGCTCGGCGAGGGATTCGGCAATCGCCAGCCCCAGCCCGGACGATGAGCCGGTAATCAGTGCACATTTGTTGGTTAAACTCGTCATCGTATTTTCCGTTGATTGCCGTCGTCAGGCGGGAAGGGCGCTGTTGAGCAGCCGCTGGATCAGAGTGCGGCCAAGCATAATTTCATCGTCGCAGACAACATGCTCCATGCCTCTGTAAACGCGGGTTAATACTTCGGCTTCCATGCGGGAGAACACTTGTACGGTTGCTTCGCTGCGTGGCAATGGAATCCAAGTATCCGTGTCGCTGTTAGCCACCAGTACGGGGGTGCCCTCCAGAGATGCGCCAGTGTCCCAGGTCATACCTTCCGGCCCGATCAGACCACCGGTAAAGGCCAGTAGCCCTCCCCAGCGGCCAGGGTTGCGATAGAGGTATTCACAGGCCAGACAGGCACCTTGTGAAAAACCGAGCAGTATGATCCGCTGCCGAGGTATACCCCGTTGTTGTAGTGAGCTGACTTGTTGGTCGACGACGTCCAGTGCATGGTCAAGAAAGGGCTGGTTAGCACTGACGGCTTCCATAAAGCGGGCCGGATACCAGCTGTGGCCGTTTGCTTCGATCGCAATCAGTGGCACGTCCGGGATCTGCATACGTTTGGCAATGGCGAACATATCGGCCGGGTTTTGGGTGCGTCCGTGGATCAGGATCACGGCCATACCCACGTCCTCAGGGCGTGGCCCCGAGGTGTGGACAGGACGCGACAGGTGGTGATTAACACTCATCCATAGCTCCTTTTGCTGTCGGTTCAGTATTTCAACGGTTCCAGATACGCCGCCATTTCTTCGGCACGTGCAGCCATTTGTGGTGGCACCTGAATGGTTTTCCCAGATCTTCATAAGACTCGTCGATCAGGAAACCATCGGGTTTGGATACGGCTGCTTCAAACATGGCACCGCCCGGTGTACGAACGTAGATAGAGTCGAAGTAGCCACGATCCTTGCGATCCGAAACGTCGGTAAAACCAAGCCCTTCCAGGTGCAGTTTGACGTTGCGCTGGACATCAAGATTGGCTACCTCAAAAGCGCAGTGGTGCACGGTGCCTTCTCCATAGGCCCAAGAGCCTTGTGGCAATTCTGGGCGCAGCTCGAAGTCGATGATGGTGCCGCTACCACCGTTACCGACTTCGTAACGGGTGAAAGCGCCATCGGTCGCGCCTTGTTTGCCACTCCAGCCGTAATGCATGAACTCGGACGTGTTCTCCAGATCACGCACACAAACGGTGATGCCATGGGTGCCACGGATACCGTATTCGGACGGAATGACACCGTTGGAATAGGGTTTGCGGTTATCATCGGCAATACCGACCAGCTCGTATTTGATGCCACAAGGATGGGCAAATGACAGCAGGCGCTCACCAAAACGTTGCAGATAAATTGGCGTAAAACCGAAGCTTTGCAGGTGTGTTTCCCAGAAGCTCAGAGATGACACGGGTACGGACAGCGACAGTGTGGTGATCTGCTCGGAACCGGCACGGCCTTTGCGACCGGACTGCCGGAACGGGAAACAGGTGATCAGGGTGCTTTCTTCGCCCAGATCGTTGCCGTAGTACAGGTGATAGATAGGCTCGGCACCGTCATACAGGCCGGTTTTTTTGATGCTCTTCAGACCGAGCACCTTGGTATGAAAATCGTAGTCTTCCTGGGCACCACCCACGTTCAGGGTGATGTGGTGGTGACGCAGGATATGTGGATTGACTTCCATCATAGTCTCCTTTTTATTTTTAAGTCTGGCGTTGGGTTGAGTGGGTCAGGGGCGAGTGCCGTTGAAGGCGTTCGTCAACAGGGTGGTGATGGCTTCCGGTTCAATCGGACGCGGGTTCCAGTAAGGTGCTGAGCAGGCAATATCGACGGCACGTCGAACGTCGTCAGCCGTCATGCCTAGAGTTTCCAGGCGGGTTGGAGCGCCGTGTTTGGCCGCCAGGTCGTAGAGTCCGGCGGCGGCATCGTCAACCCCCAGTGCTTTGGCGACACGGGCGATGGCTTCTGGTGCTGCGTCTTTGTTATAGGCCACCGCGTGGGGCAGAATCACCGTGTGTGTTTCGGCGTGAGGCATATCGAAACTGCCGCCGAGGGTGTGGCAAATTTTGTGGTGCAGAGACATGCCCACCGCGCCGAGGCAGGTGCCGCAAGCCCAGGCCCCAAAAAGAGCCTGTGAGCGGGCTTCAATGTTTTCCGGGTCGGCGTATAGCACCGGGATGGCCTTGGCGATGGCTTCGATACCCTGTTCCGCCAGCAGACTGATCACCGGGTTGGCATCTTTTGAATACAAGGCTTCGACGGCATGGGCAATGGCGTTCATGCCTGAGGTGACGGTCATGGATACTGGTAGTGTGGTCGTCAGGCTGACGTCATACAGTATGACTTCGGGTAACACCTTGTGGGTGCGCTGGGTAGTTTTCAGCCCCTGTTCCGTCTGGCCGATAATTGGAGTGGCTTCTGATCCGGCATAGGTCGTTGGAATCACGATTTGCGGCAGGTCGGTATGCAGGGCAATGGCTTTGCCCAAGCCGATCGTTGAACCACCCCCAATCGCAACAATACAATCGGCCTGTAATTCAGAGACTATTTTCAGGGCTGCGGCGGTGACTTCAACGGGGGTATGCATGGCGGCATCGTGAAAACTGCCGGCGTACAATTCGCCCAGCAGGTCGGCAACCATATTGGCGGCAGTCACTTGATTCGGAGTAGACAACACCAGTACACGAGAGCACCTCAGCGTTCTTACTTCATCCGCCAGTTGTGCCAGTGTGCCGTGGCCAAAAATGACGCGTCCGGGCAACGCGTTGTAAGTGAAGGATTGCATCGTGCTGTTCTCCCTGATTGTTATGGTTTGATTAAGGGAATCACTTTTACGAGTGACCAGACTGAATGAGTCGGGAAAGTGATTCACCTGTCGAAAGATAGTTGGCCTTGCACTGCCTGAATCTCACTCTGAATGAGTGAACTGTGCCTGTGACCTATCCAGAGATAGGCAAACGAAAGTGGTTTTAAAAAAGAGAAACGGGTGCTGATCATTCGGGCTAATACCGTCAATACCAGCCACCACCGGAGCACGGCTGTTCTTCGGTGGTGGCTGAGTCCGTGCGGATGGGTTCGGTATGGAGCGGATCAGTGGTTGAGGAAGTCGATAACAGCTTGTTGTGCCGCCGCCGATTCATCCAGAACCAGGTGGCCGGCGTTTTCAAATGTCACTAGTCTGACGTCGGGAATAAGTGCCTGCCAATGAGGCGCCTGGCCTGGTGGTACAATCCGATCCTGGTTACCCCATAGCAGCAGAGTTGGTATTTTCAGGCGGTGGAGCCAGTTTCTCAGTTTTGGATTAACCATGGTGCCGTTACGCAGCATCCTGCCAACGCTGCCACCTTCCCGCATGCGCATGTTGTTGAATTCGTCGTCGTCCGGGCTTGCTGGCAAATACGGCAGCAGCTGGCGTATATCGTGTACCAGGTACGATGGAATCTCTTCCGGTGGGATCACGGTGAAGTCCGGCTGCGGAAATTCTGCCACGTCGAGACCGGCTGGAGCGACTAATACCAGCGCCGCCACCTGCTCGGTAAACTGGATGGCGTATTCCGCAGCCAGACGTCCACCAAACGAAAAACCCACCAGATTAAACCGGGTCAGGCCCATCAGGTCGAACAGTTCGCGATAGTGCAGCAGATAATCGTGCACCGAGCCGATACAAGGGTTGTCATGAGACTGACCAAACCCCGGATGGTAAGGCAGGATGACATCAAAATGCTCTGTCCAGGCTTTGGCAAACTCAAGGCCGTGCCAGGTGCCACCACCGTGCAGAAATACCAACGGGGTGCCGCTGCCGGCACGGTAGACGACGGTAGTGGTGTTATCGACGGTGTATTCTTCTCTGCGAAAACCGCTGTGATCGACACGTGAATCGCCAAGGCTGTTGTTATTCATGAGTGTGGCTCCTTGTATCCTGAAGGCAGACGCCATGGCAGAAAACCGTGTAACGTCTGGCAAAAAGTACAGTGAGCGTGGCATCTGGGTCGTTAGCAGACACCTATCGAACGATAGAAATCCCCAGCTCTGATTACATCAGGTTGTAATGATTCAAGGTTTGCTGATGGCTTGTATGACATCCCAGTGCTCTGTTATCCACCCGTTCTCGACCCGGAAAATATCGACGATATAGGCGCCGGGATCATCCGCATTCATCTTTCCCTTTACGTGCAAAAACACCAGATCCTGCTCTGCGGCAATGTGTAACAGTTGATACTCCATGTCGGGAAATTGCTGTTGAAATGCACTGAGGGCCTTGAGTGTCGCGGCCCGGCCGTTGCCAATGCCGGGGGAATGCTGAATGTAATCCTCGGCGATGTAGCGCTCGAACGCGGGTGCCAGGTGTTTTTCCTGGAAGGCCATTTTGACAAAAGCGAGTACTCGTTCTCTGGGGGTTTGAGGAGATGTTGTGGCCTGTGCTGTTACGGCCAGTGCTGACGGCGCAGAAGTCAGACCCAGGCATAGCAGCAGGGGAGAAAGCCAGCGGCTTGTGTGCATAAACGTTGGCATGGAAAAGACTCATCAAAGTAGAAGAACGTCATCTCAGCCCATGTGGAGGCAAAATAAACCTATCCAAGGATTGGTGCTGGCGGCTATGACAGCGTGAATAATGCCAGTTTCATCAACGTTGGCGAGAATTCAGTTTTGAACACAACACATCCAAAGGTATCAGAAGCCGAGGCGGCTGAACGTATCACCGACGGTTCTGCCGAGCAGTCGCTGGTTTCGTTTGTTACTCAATGTCAGTGGCACGATATTCCGCCAGAGATCATCCACGAAGCCAAGCGCGCCATCCTGAACATGCTGGCGACGGCCATCGCCGGATCCGGTGAAGCGGTGGTTGAGCATTATCTGGCGGTGATTCAGGGTGGTTTGGGTGGCGAGGGCGTGGCCAATTGTCTTGGTCGTTCGGAGCGTCTGGATATATTGAATGCGGCGTTTGTGAATGCCATGAGTGCCAATGTGTTTGATATTGACGACACTCATCCGACCACTATTATTCACCCCACGGCACCGGTATTACCGGCGTTATTGGCGCTGAGCCAGCAGCGGAACGTCAGTGGACGGGAGCTGTTGTTGGCCTTTGTGCTGGGGGCAGAGATTGAGTGTCGCCTCGGGCGCTCCATGTCCCCCGAGCATTATGGACGTGGTTGGCATATCACTTCTACTTGCGGCGTGCTGGGGGCTGCGGTTGCCTGTGGGCGCTTGCTGAATGTTGATCAACAGACCCTGTTGTGGAGCCTTGCCAATGCAGCGGTACAGGCCGGTGGTCTGGTCGAAACCCTGGGTACCATGTCCAAAAGCCTGTCAGTGGGCAATGCCGCCCGTAATGGTTTGTTAGCCGTGTTGCTGGCGCAGCAAGGAGTTGCTGGGCCACGAGCCCCGTTACTGGGGCAATACGGTTTTTTACGTGTGTATGGTGAAACACCGCGGGTCGGCTGGTTGCTGGATGAGCTGGGACAGCACTGGGAGCTGGCAACCAATACCTACAAACCTTATCCGGTTGGGGTGGTGCTGAATCCGGTCATTGATGCCTGTTTGCAGTTGTATGGGAAGTTGGCGATGGACACCGTCGTGGCGGTGTCTGTCACCGGTAATGCGCTATTAAAGGCCCGTACTGATCGTCCCGGCATCGAGACAGGCCGACAGTCTCAGGTCAGCGCTCAGCATGCCGTGGCTGTGGTGTTGGCACGTGGACAGGCGGGTCTGGAAGAGTTTGGTGATGAGGCCGTCGCGGCGATGAAAATCTACGCCATGGATTCCATGCTGCAGTTTGAGGTGGATGACAGTATGAGAATTGAAGAAGCCAGCGTGGCGGTGACGACGAACACCGGACAGATGTTCTGTGCTCATGTTACCGCTGCCAGTGGTTCCTCTCTTAACCCTCTAACGGATGTTCAGCTGGAGCAAAAGCTACGCACTCTGGTGGCTGCACGTTGCTGCAATTGTGATGTCGATGCCTTGCTGCAGGCGGTCTGGAATCTTGAGGATCTGGAGGATGCTTCAAGGTTGGCCAGCTTGGCGGCAGCCCCCCTTCAGGGTAAGTGAAAGTCTATCTTTGGATAGGTGTCCGCTATGCCTGGCATGCGTAACTTGGCGAGACTTCTTGATGCAGATCAGGAAGTCCATCACCCGATCAGGTTGTGGGCCTTATCGGGGCAAGATTTTATGCACCAGAGTGGAGCGACACAATAATGATAAAAAGCACCATGAACCCAGACCTGTTTTATCAACCGACAGGGGTTGCTTGTCACCGGGTTTGCGCCAGAACAATGCTTGGTATGGCCGTCGTAACGTCTGTTTTGCTCAGCACCAGTGCTTATGCAGGCCGTTTTACATTGGGCGATGAAGTGAAAGGAACCTGGAATAACACCCTGAAATATTCTCTGGGTGTTCGTACTTCTGATCCCAATCCTTACGCCCTGGCAAATACCAATACTGATGATACCGACAACAACTTTGAAAAGGGTTCGTTGATGATGAACCGTGGTGACTGGTTGTCGGAGTTGACTATGCGTTATCGTAATTTTGGCTTGAGTCTCAGCGGCTCGGTTCTATATGACGATGTGTATAACCGTACTAATGACAACGATTCGACCACCAATAATGCCTACAGCGTGGCCGCTGATGAATTTACCGATGACACAAAAAACTGGTCCGGCAAACGTGCTGAACTGTTGAATGCCTATGTTTCCGGTCAATTTACTCCTGGTGATATTCCGGTAAGTGTGAGGATTGGTCGTCATACCATGTTGTGGGGTGAAAGCTTGTTTTTTACCGACAATGGCATCGCAGCCACCATGGCACCGGTTGATGCGGCTAAAGCACTGAGTGTACCAAACACCAAGGCCCAGGAACTGTTTCTGCCCGTCAACCAGATAACCGCCAGTGCTTTGCTGGGTGGCGGCTGGACGGTTGAGGGTTTCTATCAGCTGGAGTGGGAAAAAACCCGTATCCCACCCGTGGGCAGTTATATGAGCAGTGCCGATATGCTGGATTTTGGCGGCGAGCGTATTGATGCTGGGAGTGGTGCATATTTTTACAGGAGTCATGACAATGAGCCGAATGCTCCGCAATTTGGTGTATCGGCCCGCTGGCGTCCTGCCGACTTGAACCTGGATCTGGGATTTTATGCGGTGCGTTATAACGATAAAACGCCGCAGGTGAGAGTGACACCTTCCGGCGGTTTTGATCCTGCGACCGGTTCGATCGGCACCTATAACCTGGAATATCAGGAAAACATCAAACTGTATGGCATCAGCTCCAATTCCACCTTCGGTCAACTGAATGTCGGTAGTGAAATTTCTTATCGCCAGGGGATCCCGTTGGGTGAGCTGAATGTACTGGGCGATACCCTGCATGCGCAGATGTCGGCCATTTATGTCGGTCGTGCCGGTGCCCTTTGGGATGCGTTCTCTGTTGCTGGGGAAGTGGCTGGTCACCAATTGGTCAAGGCTACCCGCAATGGCGATCAGCGACCGGATGAGGATGACGATCATGCTTTGGGGATGCGCGGCGTCATGACGATGGATTATTACCAGCTCGCTCCAAGTCTTGATGTGCAGGTGCCTATAGGCCTGGGCTATAACGTGGCGGGTAAATCTCCGGTGGCCGGAGCATTTAACAATTATGGCTCGCATCAGGGTGGCGATATTTCCCTGGGGATAACCGGTATTTACCAATACGACTGGAAAGCCGGATTGAATTACACCCATTTCTTTGGCGCGGAAGATCAGAATTATTATTCAGGCCGTGATTTTCTGATGGTTTCTATTACCCGCACCTTCCAATAAAAACAAACAGGTACTCAAAATGACTCATTTCGTATCCAGCGCGTTACGCACGTTGCTGTTAGCGGTTCCGTTTCTGTATGCCGATATTACCGTTGCTGCAGTTTCATCTCAGGAGGCGGCTGAATTAGGAAAATCACTGACTCCGATGGGCGCTGAACGCGCTGGTAATCAGGCCGGTACTATTCCGGCCTGGACCGGTGGTTATAATATCGATATGCCTGGCAGCGAGCACAAAAAACTCAATGAAGATCCTTATCCGCAGGACAAGGTTTTGTATTCGATTAGCCAGGGCAATATGGATAAATATGCTGACCAGCTTACCAATAGCGTTAAGCGCCTGTTGCAGACCTATCCGGAATACCGTCTTGATGTTTATCCAACCCATCGTTCTGCATCGGCACCGGATTGGCTGTACCAGTACACCAGGGAAAACGCAGTCACTGCGGAATTGAAAAATAACGACAAGTCGGTAATGAATGCTTATGGCGGTGTGCCATTCCCGATTCCGAAAACCGGTGGTGAAGTGGTGTGGAACCATATTCTCTCCTGGAAAGGCAGTTCAATTCAAAAAGATGTTGCCCTGTATCTGGTGGATCGCAGTGGCCGTCTTTCATTAACCTCGACGATTGAGACCGATGATCTGTACCGTTATTTCACGCCTGGCGGGAAAGAAGACTTCGATGGTTTCTGGCAATTGCACCGTGGTCTGACTACGGGTCCTGGCCGCAGTGCGGGTGAGGCGTTAGTGGGTGTCTGGCCAATAGATTTTGAAGCACATTCTCCAGGGTCTTGGCAGTACATGCCCGGTCAGCGTCGGGTGCGCAAGTTACCGAATGTTCAGTTCGATACCCCCAACTTTTATGTATCCGGCTTGATGCAGTTTGACGAAGCCTATGGCTGGTTCGGTTCACCCGAGCAGTATCATTGGGATCTGATCGGCAAGCAGGAAATGTACGTTCCCTACAATACCAACAAAATGATGAATGCCGATCCGGAAAAGGCGTTCGGAAAAGGCTTTATTGATCCTGCCGTGGTGCGCTGGGAATTGCATCGGGTCTGGGTGGTGGAAGGTAAAGTCCGCGATAGTGTCCGCAATACCGTGGCCCGTCGGCGTATCTATGTGGATGAAGACAGCTGGAATGTCATTGCCGCTGATTTGTGGGACGGACAGGATCAGCTCTATCGCGGCGCTATTGCTTTTACTGGCGTTCACTATCAGATGCCAGGGGTGATTGCTGTACCTTTCCAGGCCATCGACTTTCAACAACAAGCCTATACCGTTGGTGAATTTGTTCGCGCCTACGATGTGGTTGATCCCAAACCCCGCTCATATTTTACCGCTGAATCCCTGGTGCAAGGCGCGTTGCGCTGATACATCCACACCCGCCATTACGCTGGTCCGGTAGGCTGGACTGGCCAGGCGGGTATTTCCAGACTGTCTGAATGAGGAGGTGGAATATGTTCAGGAATCTTGGCTTTTGGCTGGTTTTACTGACATTGACTGGCAGCGGGCTACCGGCATTCGCCAGTACTGAGGAGTCCCCGCTGGTGCTGGTACGCCCGGCCATGAGTATTGCCAACCCGGAAAATGCCTGGTTGTTGGGAGTAGTCAGAGCCGGATCAAGGCTGGTTGCCGTAGGCGAAAACGGACTGATATTACTGTCGGATAATGATGGCCAAATCTGGCGCCAGGCTGTCGTGCCAGTGAGTGTCATGTTGACCGGCGTAGCATTTGCCAACGAGACAACCGGCTGGGCGATTGGTCATCTCGGTGTCGTATTAAAAACAACTGACGCAGGAGAGCACTGGACTCTCCAGCTGGATGGCATACAGGCCGCCGCCCTGGTATTGGAGCAGGCCCGAGAACATGCCGTACCCGGAGCGGAAAAGAGCTTGGCGTTGAGGCGGGCAGAGTTACTGGTTGACGATGGCCCGGATAAACCTTTCCTGACCCTTGAAGTCCGCAGTCGCCAGGAAGTCCTTATCCTCGGCGCTTATGGATATGCGCTACAGACCACGGATGGCGGCCAGCACTGGACTTCGGTCAGTCGCCAGTTTGAAAACCCCATGGGGATGCACTATTACGGACTGGCTCATCACGGCAACCACCGGTTCGTTGTTGGCGAACGGGGATTACTGCTGCGTTCTGAGTTATCCACCCCGTTTAGCGCCCTGTCACAACCCTATGACGGAACTCTGTTTGGCAGTGTGATTACTGGTCATGGTGACGTCGTTGCCTTCGGGCTGCGTGGCAATATTGTTTGTAGTAGTGATGACGGTGAGCACTGGAAACACATCGATAGCCCGGTCGAAGCGTCTATTCAGGCGGGCACCCGCTTACTGGATGGCCGCGTACTGCTGGTGGCCGAGAATGGCCAGATACTAACTGGACGCGACTGCGACTCCCCCTTCACCTTGATGAACCGCCGCTCTATTCCTGCCGCCGATCTGGTACAGATCAGTCGTGACCAGATAGTGGTAGTCGGCCCCTCTGGGACTCAGGTGATCAATTTTGCGAACGGGAAACTGTGATTATGAAAATCGATCTGGAGCAATCTGTTTCTGGGGTTGAGTTTGACCCCAAAGCCGGATCCCGGCTGGAACGAACCCTGTTTGATTATCGGGGTGTCGTCGTTATTGTGTGTCTTGTGATTACTCTTTTTCTGGGTTATCAAACCCAGAATTTGAGTCTCAATGCCAGCTTCAAGGCGGTGATCCCCAATGATCATCCCTATATCGCCAACTATCTTGAACAC
>TARA_R110001583_G_scaffold3666_11_pt1 | contig 16683 bp, 11 predicted proteins | sample TARA_R110001583 | Tara Oceans TARA_R110001583 (sample SAMEA4398432) | marine metagenome | biome: Polar Biome; feature: [MES] marine water layer (ENVO:01000295) within the mesopelagic zone...; material: water (ENVO:00002006), including particulate matter (ENVO:01000060) such as...... | reverse complement strand
CTGAAATTTGACCGCCTGTACTATTACGGTAAACATCGACCGATACACATCAGCATTGGTCCACAAATGAATCAATTCATACAAACCATGAAAACCAATACCGACACCGGCCATCGTGTCCCGTCTAAAAAAGGCCGTAATGAAACGGCGATTGCGGTGATTAGGCAAGTGGATTATTAATAGTAAAAAGAGGCAGTATGGATAAACCTCAAACAGAAATAGATGAAACGTCGCAATGGCTAAACAGTAAAGACACTATGCGACGGCTAAAAGTATCCTCTTGTCATTTAATGCATATGCGCCAAGCAGGAAAAATTAACCACAAAAAACAAGGCAACAGTTTTTGGTACTTAATTGAACAAAAGTAAACGTCGTTGAGATTTATCACCTAAACGAAACGGAAATACATTATGGATGCAGTTTTATTTAAAAAGCTTGTGACAACAATGCCGTTAGGTAAAAAATTACCCGATGCGCATTATTTGCATCAAGACGGTTTCGCTGAAATAGATGAACAACTCAGTGGTTTCATCATTGCGGTAAGTAATGCGTTAAAAATCCCACTCGACGATTGGCAAGTCATCAAACTCAGTAAAGCTGAGTTCAAATTATCACTCTTGTCATACCCTACTTTTTTTACCGAAGCTTACCCTGCACTTACCCAAAGCGTCACTGTTGATTTAAGCAAGCTTGAACATCGCATCACCCAATACTTATCTAGCGATAATCCGCCCATTCTTCATCGTAAAGAAACCATGTTGCCAAGCTCTCATGTTTGTTACCAAGAATTTGTCGCCATCACACAAGAAGGTGAAAATGCAGGCTTATATGCCAAAAGTCGCATGATCGGGTTTAAACAGTCATGGGAAAAAATAATCCAACAGCACGGATACGAACTCGTTGATGGACGACTCTTTAGAAGCTCTAGTTTTGCATCTGCAAACGATGACAGTAGCAATATCGACCGACATAAAACCGCATTGGTGCGGCATGATCTAAGCTCACCGATGAAACATCTAGCCAAACAAAGTTATTTAAACGGTGATTACAGTATATTTGACTATGGATGTGGTAGAGGGGACGATTTAAGAGAACTACAAGCCCACGGTTTAGAAGCACTAGGTTGGGACCCTAACTTTTGTCCAGACTCAGACAAAGTGGAGTCCGACATTGTCAACATTGGTTTTGTCATTAACGTCATCGAAGACGCAATAGAAAGAACAGAAGCCATACGAGGCGCTTGGCATCTTTCTAGAAAGTTATTAGTAGTGTCAGCCATGCTGGCAAACGACAGCTTTATCAGTCAATTTACTCCCTATAAAGACGGTGTCATTACCTCACGTAATACGTTTCAAAAATATTATGCCCAAGCAGAACTAAAAGGTTATATCGAACGCACGTTAGACGAAAATGCTATCGCTGTTGCACCAGGCATTTATTATATTTTCCGTGACAAAATAGAAGAACAACGCTTTTTAGCAAAGCGGCATCAACGCCATCACCAATGGCACCAAATAACCACGCCGACACCAACAACTGAGGAACAAGCCAGATTATTGTTCACTCAACATCAAACATTGTTAACCGCGTTTTGGGACCGATGTTTAGAGCTTGGCCGCTTACCGGTAGATGACGAGTTTGCCGAATCCGCCAAGATTACAATGCATTTCGGTAATGCTAAAAAAGCCTTTAAATTACTCATACAAGTGCAAGGCGAATCAGCTGAACTGGAATTTGAACAAGCCATAGCCTTAAGGCGTGAAGACTTACTGGTATACTTTGCATTAAGTCAGTTCGAACAACACAAAGGTTACAGTCGATTACCCGACGAACAAAAACGCGACATAAAAATATTTTTTGATACTTACAAAATCGCCATTAATGAAGCCAAAGTATTATTATTTGCCATCGCAGACACCCAACTTATTGAACAAGCTTGTATCGACGCACACGACAACAAACTACCTGCAAGTAAACTCAATAACGGACACTCGTTAGAGTTCCATAAAAAATACTTAAGTTACCTGCCCGCGTTATTACGTGTCTATGTTGGCGCAGCTGTGCAACTGTATGGCGAACTCGATGAAATTGATTTGGTTAAAATTCATATCACTTCTGGTAAAGTCAGCTTTATGGGGTACGACAACTTCGACACCAGCCCACTGCCCACCTTACGCGAACGCATTAAGGTTAAGATGTGGCAGCTCGATGTCGACTTTTTTGATTATGTTGACGTGGATAAGAGGCCTGTATTAATGGATAAGCATTGTTATATATAAATAATGTCACTCTAATCAACACAAGCCTAAACTAACTAAATATTAAGTTTCTTGGTTTATCAGAAACTCTAGTGTTTCGTTGAACAAAATATTTTTAACTAATGGTTCACTTATGTTATTCATAACCCAATTATCAATATGTCTCAGACCACCGTTACAATAGCCTTCGAAAACTCCAATTGCCTCTTTCAAATTTTCATCTTTTAAAATATCTAAAGATGCTTTACGCCCAAGTGCTATTAAATAAATATAAGCATCATGTTTTGTTGAAGCATAAGTTTCGAGTAAAATTGATCCTGTATTGGACTTTGAAGTAATAGGTTGGTATTCATCTAATTGAAAACCAACTAAAGCAGCAAATACCATGAACTCTTTAATTGTACTAAAAGCAGCATCGGGATTAGTAGAATCTTTTGTCGAACAAAACCTTTTTTCAAGCACGTCAAAACAAGAGTCTCTTCTAACAGCAAGTTTACGCCAATCTAATGACTCAGACATTCTAATCTATCTCCTCAATTGTAACTTTATCAAACTCACTGCCGAATCTAACTACATCAAATTGACGCCCTTGAACTGTTAAGTGAGTAGGATATTGACCTTTAAACTCTTCTTCGGTTAAGACAGTATGTTGTACAAGGTTGTACTCTTTACCTATTTTTGACCTAATGCCAACATCAGTATGTGATTCAGTCCATTGAGCTTGAGAAAACATAAAAATGGATTGATCTACAGAATCAGCTATATATCTAACTAGTTCCCTACCATTATCAGGTCCTATAAAAGCAAGTATTGAGTCAGCAATAAATGGCGCAATAGTGCCAGGTGTTAGTAGGTGTTTCTTACTATTGGCTCTTCCTTTTGAAAAATCTATCAATGCAACAACAAAAGAGATTGCAAGCATTGCCTGATAACCATTACCGGCAGCAACCTTATCCCCTTGGTTATCGACAATCACCCAAGTAAAACTATCAGAAGAATTACTTGAACTCTTTTTAACGGTATATCCATTAAAGGCAACATTAGAGAAAAAATCGCGCATTTTCTGGAGTAATAATAGATCTACACCAGATTTCGATAATTCAATTTCTTCATTAAAAAGAGCTATTATGTGATCAACCGCTTGAATAAATTTTCTAATTTTTGCAGCTTTAGGTTGTGTAGATGAAAAACGTGAAATTTGTTCATCAATGTATTTAATATCTAATTTTCTTTTTTTGATTGTTTGTTTTAATTGTGGTATCTGGCTATTAAGCTGATCACACTGTAATTTAGCTTCTTTTTTATTCTTTTCAATTGTTTTAATATCGTCTAAATCAGAATCATTTATAATATGACTCAGCTCAACGATATCATTTTTAACTTCTTCAATATTAACTTCATAACTATCTATTTTACTTAATAAATCTTGCATTTCTTCTTTTTGAGAGTAGATATTCGAAAGTTTATCTTTCAATTGAAGAGACAATGCCCAGCGTCTCTTTAATTCTGGATCAACAGCATTTTTTCCAAGTTCTTTTAGAAGAATTTCTGCTGCACTGTCAGCGTTGATATTCGTCCCACAAATACATTCGTGATTGTGTATGATTTCACTTAGTAATTTTTTATCTACGCTATAGCGCAATGATTTATTTAATTCTTCAGTATTAATACCAGCAAGATCGATATTAGTTAATTTTGAACAAAATGTTTTTAAAGCCCAACCAGATGAGGATTTTAATTTAAAATCAAGTAGTTTGTTATACTCCCTAATAAGATCATTTAACAATCTTTCTTTTTGAGCTCTTAATTTTATTTTATTTTCAATTACTGTTTGATCAAAACGAGCCAATTGAGAAATTTGATATTCGTACTCTTTCTCTGCTATTTCTAGTTTTTTTTCACTATTCTCTAGAGTTACAATATCTTTTTCTAAACATGACTCAATATGCTCTTTATCTGAAACCAACTTATCAATTTCGTTATCAGAATCATACTGTCTCAATTCTTTCTGATAACCAGTTTTAATAGTTCCTAAATGCTTTATTGTAGTTTTTGCTACAGTTAAACCTAGCACTTTGTCAATAGCGTCTTTGATATGTGAAAAGTCATTTTGACTACTTAGAGTCCCCGTACCTTCTCCTTGATAGAAAAAATATTGAGACATCTCTTTTGGTAGAAAAGTGTTAATCAACGTATTAGGATTATCAACCGCCCGCTCAGAATAACAACCATCTACAATTTCAAAGACTTGAACTTTACTTGTCGGATTAACTCTAGATTGACTTCTTCTTACTTCAAGCAGGCGATTACCATGTTCTAACTGTAAATTAACACTAAACGTGTTGATTTTTTGAGTCACAGCATGTTTATTTATTAGATTTCTTGAATCTTGTAAATTATCAGTTGTCTCTTCATATAAACACCATCTAAGTGCATTTAAAAGTGCAGTTTTTCCACCATTATTTTCACCATGAATAAGAGTTACACCTTTTTTCTTTTTAACAGAAAAATCAATAACTTGCTTACCATAAAACTGTCGAAAATTATTAATTTCAAGTTTAATTAATTTCATTAACAATATCTTCCGAATTCGATTCAATAATATCTTTTATTTTCTGTAAATGGCGACTTTGTACTGTTTCACCATAATACAAATCTTTTTCAAATTGTATTATTTGCAATGCAGCTTTATGTACAGCTGATTTCTTTGAATAATTATTGTGTGCAGTTTCTGTTGCAATATCAGCCTCTATCAACAAAGCTTTAAATTCATCTAGATTTAGCTTCATTATTCAATTCCTAATTCAATGAGTTTAAGGTCAATTTCTTGTGAATTAATTGCCGTCAATTTAAAGTCGTTTATCCTTTCTAACTCAGCATCAACAAGATTTTGGCTTATTTTACTTCGACCACCAAGAGGAGGTAATACTACAAAATCAACAATTAACGCCTCATTTTTATCTTTTGACTTTCTGAGTACACGCCCCCTTCTCTGAACATATTGCCGAGGGTTTCTTGTACTAGCTAATATAAATGCACTCTTGCAAACGGGTACATCTATTCCTTCATCCAGCACCTTCATGGCAACTAGTGAGTCAACGATTTGTAATTTAAAGTTAGTCATAATTCTGTTGCGTTCAACACTAGATTCTTGTGATGTAAATTTAGCGACCTTAAGCCCATATTCATGTAATCTATTAGTCACTCTTGTAATGTATGAGGCTTCATCTCCTTCAGATTTCCCCTCACCAACGTAAATTAAAGAATGTTCCATCGATATATTTTTTGACATCAGATAATTTATCAACGCAGGTAGCTTACCTGAACATGTTGCAAGCAATCGTGATCTCGCACCACATAAACTCGTTAACATAACTCGCTCTTCAGATGACAAAGAATTATTCCTAGCTTTTAAAATCATCTTTTGAATTTTTATGGAATATTCTTCATATTGTTCTTGTTCGGCATCATCGAGATAAACCGTTACAATATCATAACGATAGGGAGATAAAATACCATCTCGGATTGCATCACTTAAAGAGTATTCGCTGATAATCCCTTTAAAATATGTTACCAAGTTTTGCTTTGCTGTATCGGGAAAAGGTGAGCCCTCAACTTCATCGTCTTCATTTCTAAAAGGTGTTGCAGAAAGCCCAATCCGAAACTTGCAAGGGGGAAGAGACTCAAATAAACCTTGTGATCCCAAATGATGGCATTCGTCACCGATAAGCAATATTTTTTCAGGCATGACTTTACATATTTTTGACTGAAAGACATCTGAAGACAATGTTTTATTGACCACGACAATGCAAACAAAACTCAGACTAGCACTGCGAAAAAGTAATATTTTTTTATCTAATATTCGTACCCAATTATCAGAACTTTCATAACACTTAACAGGTATGATGTTAAAGAGCTGCAATTCACTAACCCACTGATTTGCTAATTCAATATATGGGACTGATATTATGACAAATGTAGGTTCACCCTGTTTATGTCTTGTCTCATAAAGCTCTACTAGTGCAGAAATAGAAGTAAATGTCTTACCTGAACCCGTAGCTAATTTAAAGAGCCCACAATAACCAGATGTTACCCAGCTTTTTATTGCTTCTTTTTGATGATCAAACAATTCAAATGGTCGTCCTTTTACCATTAAAGGCTTTGATGGTTGCTTAGCTTCAGCATCAACCTTTATCAGTTCTTGTTCAGACTTTGGAAAACTATATGTAAAAAATGGTTTATCAGCTTTTGATGATGTTAAACAAGATTCACTACTAAATAGCTCGCTATATAATTGATTTATGTCAACACTAGATTTAATTTTTTTATAAGCATCAGAGTCTAGTGATACAACTTTCACTCTTTTCTTTTTATTGGTCCATAGTAGATTAAAATTATCAATTTCAATTTTACCATATTCAGCAAATCCAACGCCCCAGCTAAAGAATACTGAAATCTCTTCAGAATTGTAATCTGTCAACGCAGCAACAGTTTCATTAGCTGAGCCACTAAACACTACAGTCTCATCGTCTTGATAAAATATTCCTACCTTTTTGTGAAACATTCCTTTATGAGTAAAAGCAAATTTAATATCTAGCTGCTCATTAGCGACTAAAAAAGTTAGTAATTTTAACTTTTTATTCTCAGTTTCCGATAAGAGTTGCACAAACTCTTCTGAACGAGTACCAGAAAGATTAAGTCGTCCCTCCATTACTGCTTCATATTCACTATCAGATAAAGGGTCACCAATAATCAACCGCATCTTGCCATTTGATTGAACAAACTTTGAAAGCCCTTCAACTGCTGACACAAGAACCTCTGAAGAAAAGTAACCTACAGCTCTATCATATTGTTTAGCGCAAGCAAACAATGGCACATGAAAGCTATTCAAGATATCGTCTTCGTCTGAATCATACTTAGTCTTCAGATTAAGGGCTGAAAAATTCATCTAAAAACTACTCCAGCCAACTATTTAAATTAGTCCAAGCATTCTTGAGCAGAAGCTCCGTTCTTTCATTGATTACTTGCTTATTCCATTCATCAGCGTAAGTGACCTCTGCATATTTAGTTTCTAGCATTAATACTGCAGCATTTTTTTGTGCTTCCGCAGAGACTTCACTCTCGCAAGATAAAATACTATCCAAAGAATTTATTGAATCATTGCCTAGTGCTTCGAGCATGTGTTGTTTTAAGCTATACCAAGATTTTTGAGTCGTTAAAGAAATACTATTACGCGCATCAATTAAAACATTACCTAGCTTATTAAACTCGTCCAGATTAGCTATTTCAGCATCATTCCAATCACTATGTAGACCTTCTCCACCATTATAAACTTTCTTAATTCTGTCATTACTAGAAATCAAGTCCCACATAATTGGAGATATAAAATTAGATTTATCATCAACAGTACGTACAAAACAATTATCCTGTAACGCAATACCATGGAACCCTGCCAAAATGAGAAATTTTATACTCTTCGATTTAGTTAAAAGAGGTTGTTTAGAACAAATATCCAACCATTTCTCGTAAGTACCGTCTTTTGGTGAACCTTTTTCTTCAATTTTACTTTCTAAAGCTTGTTTAAAAAATGCCTTAATAGCATCAACACTAAATTCTTCTGTGCTGAGTGAGCTATCTTTGAGTTGATATGCTTTATGAGATACGCCAGCAACATCGAAACCTTTTTCATGAAGTTTTTTATAAACATTATCTATTCCATCAGCACCACCACTCATAGCCCGCCATAGAACACTAAATGCTGTTACAGCTTTTAGTATTTGTACAAAGCTCGCTTCAGCAGTACCTGTTAACTCATATTTAGCATCTTGAAGTATAAACTGCACTAATAAGCTCTGGACAATTTCATGCTTCATATCTACTAAATATCGTAAGCATACATTCGCAACATTCTGATCATCTATCGCAACTAAACCTTGTGTATTTGGGACACTTGCCTGCCAATGATCAAATATAAACTCTGCAGTTTTTCCTAAATAGTGTAAATAATAATCTTTATTATCTCTAGGGTTACAGCCCTCATAACTTTTTAACATTGCATCACGTTGATCTCTTAAGTTGGTAATTTTTACTTTACCTTGATAAGCACGAACAAAGCATAAAATTAATGCTTTGACTTGAGCATTTTTCCTTTCACTTGTTATGATGCTTTCAAATCGTTCTGTTATCGAAGTTAGTGTACTTATTGATTCTTCAAGTTCAACTTCCGAAACACCATCCTTACGTTTACTTCCGATGTGTTCTATCACTTTCGGTACAAATGTTTCTATTGCAGTTAAGGGTTCGCCCGTAGTATTAAGTGCCTCGAACATATCGAAAGCATATGATTCATTATTAACCTCTACATAAGTAAGGCATACCCGATGAAGCAAAAACTTTGCAAATGCTGTCAGAAAAATAATTTGCTCTATTTTAATATTATTGCTGCAGGCTTTTAAAAGTTTATTATCGACAGGAAAATCTAGGCAAATATCTAAAGTCTCAACATCAACAAAATCACTTACAGTTAACTTTTCTTCAACTTCACCATCTGTTGATGTAAATTGAAATCCATTCTGTATACATTTAAGCTGTTTTCTAATTTCTTTAACATTGTTGATAACACGCTTACTTGAAAGACTTAAACTAGTAAGGTCAAACTCTTTGAATGATAAGTCATTATTTTGGTTTATAACGTGACGCTGATACGAAATCAGTAACTCTGATAATGGGCTTTGATATAACGATTTTTTGTCATCTTTACCCCAACAATCCACTTGAGAGCGAATAATTTTAGGTAAATATTTATAAACAGCATGATCGGCTTGTGTTTCAATAGAAAAATTAGATGTATCTAAGATAAGCTGAGATACAATTTCTCTTAATTCTTCTAGTGCATCTATTGAATAATTATCCTTCTCCTTATCGATTGCTTTTTTTAATACGGGTAACAACATTCTAAGTTGCTCATTTAAGCACATTATAATTAATATCAATGTAGACAAGCGTTGTTGTCCATCAATAATTAACTTTATATCTGAAGGAGTATGACGTTTCTGTAAAGGATAAACTGTTGAAGCCGAACTATCATCAACACTAAGAATAGAGCCGAGGAAAATAATAGCGTCAGACGAGTCAAGAAGGTTTTTGAAAACACTTGCACAATCCGAAAACAAATCCTGAATGTGTTTTTCTTCCCAAGAATACGGCCTTTGATAGGCAGGCAAATAAAAACCTGTACTTTTACGTTCACAGATGATGTCAAAAACAGATTGAGGTTCAGCTTTGAAAATATCCAACGATTTTTGCATTAAAAGTCTCCGAAATTCATACCCTTACCAAAAAATAGTAGTTACATGTGGTATAAGAATATGAGAAATTAAAATTTCGTAGTGGCAAAAATTTAAAGAAGACGTATGAATGTAACTAAGGCTTATTTAATAATCCTTCAATTTAAAAACGAATTCCTTTCGTGGCACTACAGTATTATGTTTATCTAACTAAGTTGAAAAATATAGATTTTATGTCATTATTTTATAAATTTATCTCATAACTCCTTTTGATACAACAGAAATTATTAGCCAACAAAATAACTGTACAAAAATACAGTAATTTGAATAAAATGCTTTTTTTCGTTGATAAATAGGTCTAGAATCCGTGCTGGACAATTTCTCCAGAGGCACTAATAAGCGATGAAAGCTAAGTTTACAGGTCATGACACTTTCCCTCTGCGCTATGGATGGCTATTCAAGGCAGTTAATCATTTGAATTCAAATGGTAAATTTTCAAGTTCTGATGAAGACAGTATTCGTCAATCGATAGTCGAACTTGGTGTTGGTAAAAATATGGTTAAAGCTATTCAGTATTGGGCTGAAGCTTCTAACGTGATTCATTCTGAACGATCAAATAATTCATTTACTCATGCTGTGTCACAAAATGGCGAATATCTTTTTGGTGGTGAAAGCTTAGAGGATGGAAGAGATCCTTATCTAGAACTGCCTGGTTCAATTTGGTTAGTTCATTTCTGGTTAAATTTTAATGTTGAACATTTGACGGCTTACCGTTACTTTTTTAATTTCGCAAATGTGCAACATTTTGAAAAAACAAAGCTAATCGCTGATTGTTTTGAAGATGCAAAGAAACTCGTTGATAGTGAACTAGGTAATATATCTACTATCAAGAAAGATATTGACTGCTTTTTGAATACCTATAGTAAAAAGCTCAAAGCTACTCCATCGAAAAAAAGTATCAGCATAGATGAAGATCATTTTATTTCACCTTTGTCTGAATTAAATTTGATACAAGACAACGGTGGCGGTTTTTACATTAGCAATCTATCTGAACGTCCTGAACTGCCGATTGAAATATTTACTTATGCTCTACTTGAGTTTTTTAAAACTGAAACAGTAGACTCTAAAGTTAGCACTGTTGATTTCGACTCATTATTAAGTAAACCCTGTTCACCCGGTCGAATATTCCGGTTGTCTGAATCTGGATTAGGGCAAAAACTCGATGAAGTTCAGGGTTTTACTGATAACAATATTTCGTGGGTCGATTCATTAGGGTTAAGGCAAGTCAACGTTTCTGAATATGCAAAGACCAATAGCACTCACTATTTGAATCAATATTATGGCACTAAAAATGACTGAATCACTCATAACTATCAACCAGCGTTATAAAAGCTCTACCCGTATTGATGGTGATAGCGAAGATTTACGGTCCTTTATTGACGATTTTATTCTTCATGGTACTGCCGTTAATGTGCTTGATACGGTCAGTCGCGAATATGACGCTAATGCACAAAGGGTATATACCATTACAGGGCCTTATGGCTCTGGTAAATCTACCGTCGCGTTATTTTTATCATGTTTATTATCTACTGATACTAAATTTCGTGAGTACGCTACGACAAAATTACAATCATCGCCCGTCCTTTTGTCTGAATTCCAGAAAAGATTTGCAATCAACATTGGTTGGAAAACTGTTAAACATGTTTGTGGTTTAGAGTCACCTGCAAACAGCATTTTACAAAGTTTGTATATTGCACTTGATATAACTCACGATGTGAATAAAATTGCAGACTTAACTGACGATGAATGTCTTTCTGAAATTAAACTGGTTCTGTCTTCAACGCAAAGTAATGATGATGGCGTATTAATTTTACTCGATGAAATGGGCAAGGCTTTAGATTATCAATCACGCGCTAATAAGGACTTACATTTATTCCAAGCATTAGCTGACGTAGTTCAACAAGCTAATCGCCCTGTATTGATGATCGGTTTCTTACATCAAGCTTTTTCTGATTACGCTAAAAATAAAGATGCTAAAACTCAGCAAGAATGGAGCAAAGTTCAGGGACGTTATCGAGATCTTAGTTTTAATCCATCAATTGACGAATCATTAATCCTCGTTGGTGACTCTATAACTCGTTCAGCTGAAATTTCTTCAAAAATTGAAAGCAAGTATGCAAAGTTAGTCAATGTCGTCAGCAGTACTTTCGCTAATCAAAATCGGAATGTTGGTGCATTAACCGATACTCTGCCACTTGACCCTATAGTCAGTTTACTTTTAGGCCCTGTTTCAAGACGCCGCTTCTCACAAAATGAGCGCAGCTTATTCGGTTTCCTTGCATCACATGAAAAGTATGGTTTTCGTGAGTTCCTAGAAGATAACTATACACAATCTCAAGATGACCTAGTTTTGTACAGGCCAGAAATGTATTGGGATTACCTTCACCATAATTTGCATCACTTAATTGTGACATCGCATGATAGTAAGGCTTGGTTGGAAGGTTGTGATGCGATTTATCGCGCAGAGCAAAAAGCAGAAGGTAGTGAGCTACATGTTTCTATAACTAAGGTTATTTCGTTACTGACGATATTTGGTTTTCATCATCAATTACATGCTAAAAAAGATTTTTTAAAGAAATACTTTGTAAATCGCGGTTATAAAAATACAGAAATAGCTAAAGCGTTAGATGATTTGCAAACATGGACTGTCATTATTTACCGACAGAAACATGATGCTTTGTTTGTTTTCCAAGGTAGTGATATCGATATCAACACATTGATAAGTGAGCGTGTTGAAGCCGTTAGTCAGGGTGTTGATTGGACTAGCGTTTGTGACTTGCCGCAAAATATATTAGCGACAGCACACTATCACAAAACAGGAACAATGCGATGGGCAACAACCAAGCTCATCAATAAAGTCGAAAAGTCGTTACTTGAACAGCTTTGTTCTGAACCGAAAACAGGCGAAGCTTTCCTTACTTTTGTCTTATCGGTATCACCCGATGTGACGCAAAAATTTAAAGAAATTGCATCAGACTTAAGCCATTGCGTTATCGGTGAGTATGACGATTTTAGCATTTTACAAACAGCAGCAATTGAGCTGATAGCACTTAAGCAAATCCTTAAAGATGAGCAGAAAATTACCCATGACTTGATCGCCAAAAACGAGTTAGAAAACCGCATCATCTTTGCTCAACAAAATGTAGAAAAAGAACTGCAACATATATACAAAAATGCACAGTGGACGCATTGGAATAACCCATTACCGCCCTCATCTCCTCTTACTTCATTGGCATCTGTAATAGCAGAAGAAATCTATCACAAAGCACCAATTGTAATTAATGAATTAGTTAACCGCTCTAAACCTTCTGGTAGTGCAAACAGTGCCATTCGTAAATTGATGAATGCAATGTTTGTAAATGGAAACCAAAAAGATTTAGGCTTCGATGAAAATAGCTTCCCTCCAGAGAAAGGCTTATATCTATCCTGCTTAAAGAGCAAAGGTTGGCATAACTATACTCCTGAAGGTTATTTATTCCCCAAAGCATGGAGTAAAGAAACCAAAGATGCTAATCCAAAGATGCATGCACTTTGGCAGGATGGTTTTACTTTTATTAAAGAGAACTCAACCACAGCACATGTTTCCATCGCACAGTTATATGAACGTTGGATGTTGCCACCTTTTGGTTTAACAACCGGACTTTGTCGTATCTATGGACTAGCGTTGTTAAAGTCACTGGAAGGACAGATTGCATTTTATGATTGGGATTCTACAAATCAGTTTATTTTTATTCCTGAACTAGATGAGGAACTGGTTAATAAAATCTATAAGCATCCACATGAAGCTGCGGTACGATACTTTGAAATATCAGATATTCAGAGTCATTTGTTAGAGAATTTAGCTCAAGCTACAATCGGAAATGCTAAGACTGACAGTGCTATTTTGAATATAGCTAAGCACATTGTTGGAATAGTTCATAAGCTACCATCTTGGGTTAAAAAAACCAGCGGCGAGAGCTTTAGCGGCAGCCAACAAAATGGTTTAACTAAAGAAGCAAGAGACTTTAGAAACAAAGTTATTGGTGCGAGCGATCCGTTTAAGCTTATCTTAGAAGATTTACCTGCTGTCTTTGGTTTTGATAAAAATGACCCAGCTTTAGAAGATCAATTGGGTTATAAGCTGAGAACGGCAATTGAAGATTTAAGTGCTCAAAATGATATTTTATATAACGGATTCAAACAAATAATCATTGATACATTAGGTGAAGAATTTAATAACAATCTTAAAACACGTTGTGAATTTGTTGAGGGTATAGCTAAGCGACCTAATGTCAAAGAGCTTGCTAAACGAATAGGCCAGTGCATTAATAATCCGAGTAAATTTGAATTTGTTATTAATCTTGCAACGGGTGCGCCTGAGCGTAATTGGACCGATAAACATCTTCGTAACGGCTTAGATGAATTACAGAACTTATGTGTTCAATTTAGACGTATTGAATCATTTGGTAATTTACAAACCAAAGGTAGTTCAAAACCTTTGGCATTCATCACCACCAATAGTGAAGGTAAGCATCAAGAATTTGGTGGTTTTATACAGTATGATTTAGAAATGGATAGCGACGTTTTGCAAGTTGTAGAAAAAATAAAGTCGTCTTTCTCTGATTTATCTAAAGAGAAACAATTAGCCGCTTTAACTAACTTGCTAACAAATTTGATGGAACAAAGTGAAAGCGGAACAGAGGTTGTTAATGACTGAGAAAGTTAAACATGTTCTAGGGTTGTCTGGCGGCAAAGACAGTAGCGCCTTAGCATTATTTGTCAAAGAAACGTATCCAGATTTAGAAGTTGAATACTTCTTTACTGATACAGGCTACGAGTTGCCAGAAACCAACGAGTTTATTGATCAGCTTGAAGAAAAGCTGGGGTATATTCACCGTTTAAATGCACGATCATTGAACAATATTGAAGGTCGTGGCGAAAAAGACTTTGCTCACTTGTTAAAAGAGCATGGTAACTACCTGCCCTCACAGCGTGATCGCTGGTGTACCGTCCAAATGAAACTAAAACCATTTGAACAATGGTTAGATAGTTTTATTAGTGATGGTTATAAGATTAAAAACTACGTCGGAATTCGAGCTGACGAGCCAGAAAGAACGGGATACATGACCATAGAGAAACCTATTGAGTCTGTATTTCCTTTTAGAGAACATGGCATTGTTAGAAGTGATATTGAAAATATCCTTCAACGTAATGGGTTAGAACTTCCTGAATATTACAAGTGGCGCTCACGTTCGGGTTGTACTTTTTGCTTCTATCAACGAAAAATTGAATGGGTAAAGCTGATGGAAAAGCACCCTACGTTATTTGAAGAAGCCAAAGCATTTGAGAAAGGTGATGACAACAATAGCACTACTGGTGAACGTTTTTATTGGATGGGCCAAGGTCAACCTCTTGAAACTTTAGAAGATCCAGAAGTGCAGAAACGTATCATTGAAAACCATGAGAAAAAAGTCGCTCGTTTTAATAAAAAGAAACGTAGTAACGCTTTATTAGGTGATTTCGGTGGTGTATGTAATTTTGGTGAACTAGACGACATATACGATGAAGCCGAAGGTGGCGGAGCGTGTGTAACCTGTTACAAATAAATAAAAAAGCGACTATCTAGTCGCTTTTTTTACAGCTTTGATAAATATATCAATTTGTTCAAATGTCACATCAAGTGCAAAACTTAGTCTAATAGTATCTTCAGCTTGTTCACGCGTTAAACCTAAAGATGTTAATACATGCGAAGCTTCAATTTCTTTTGAAGAACAAGCTGAACCTTGAGCTAAACTAATTCTCTGATCATTATCTCTGATCATTAACGCTACGTTGGTATTCAATAGTGTTAAGGACAAACAATGAGGTAAGGCATTAGTTCGGCCATTTATGTTAAAGCCAATCCCTTCATTAATGAGCCCTTCAATTAAGTACTCTTTTATGCGCATTTCAGAAAACGATTGGTAATATTTCGGGAATAAATCAATCGCGGTGCCATAACCAATAATCAACGGCGCAGCAATTGTTCCGCCTCTCAAACCTTGCTCTTGGCCAGCGCCATGAATAACTGGCAAAAGTTTCCTGTGGCGTAAATCTCGTATGTAGATCGCGCCAGTGCCTTTTGGGCCACCGACTTTGTGAGCGGAAAATGACATGACATCTATATTAAAATCATCGACATCGATCTCTGTTTTCCCATAACTCTGGGCTGCATCTGAATGGAATAGAACATTGTTTTCAGAGCATAATTTGCCAATTTCACCAATCGGATTAATTGTGCCTAATTCGTTATTGACGTGCATTATTGACACTAATGCCGTTTTTTCGTTAATGGCATCCTTAACATCATTAGGGCAAATAATGCCATCTAGATTAGGTTTAATGTAAGTAACGTCAAAACCAATCGATTTAAAATAATCACATATCGCTAATACGCACTTGTGCTCAATGGTGGATGTGATTATATGGTTTTTTCCTGCAGGGATGTCACCACTTAACAGCAAGCTTTTAAAAGCGATGTTATTTGATTCCGTTGCGCCACTAGTAAACACAATTTCACTTGGATAAGCACCGATTGAATCAGCTAGTTTTTCTCTTACTTGATCAATTTCCTTTTGGACAATAGAGCCCATCAAATGACTGGATGCTGAATTTGCATAAAATGTCTCAAAAGCATTCATCAGAGAAATTTTAACTTCAGGCAATAGAGGATATGAGGCTGCGGTATCAAAGTAGATCATACTAGTATTTATCGATAAGTTATTTGTAAAAATATTAACACAAGTTGAACTCTACAATTATGAAAAATTCAATAAAATACAACAATCCATAGCATAACCTTGGTATTTTCTTGAAGAACCATCACTTGTTTTGCTTAGCAACCCCTTGTCCTAAAGGTTCAAAATACTCCATCGTAACTTGATTTATTCACACCTATGCCAGCCAATGAAACCATGAACACCTTTGCGAGATTGAAGCAGGTTCTGGATAAGTCTGATTTGGTATAAATAATAGATTTTTAGTAAAAAATTACTCTTTATCAAGCCACTCGCGAGTGGCTTTTTTATGGGTTTTATCTCAGCATTAACACTCGCTTCATC
>TARA_R110001583_G_C5670065_1_pt1 | contig 16715 bp, 14 predicted proteins | sample TARA_R110001583 | Tara Oceans TARA_R110001583 (sample SAMEA4398432) | marine metagenome | biome: Polar Biome; feature: [MES] marine water layer (ENVO:01000295) within the mesopelagic zone...; material: water (ENVO:00002006), including particulate matter (ENVO:01000060) such as...... | reverse complement strand
CTTCTATTCAGAGAAGCCCGTTACGTAAGTGACGGGCTTTTTGCTTTATAAAAAATCTGGTGTGCAACCACGGGTTTTTGTTTATTTAAAGTTCATTTTTTTGGAGTCTATACCTTTAATGAAAAATTTATTATCTGCCCCTGCTAAAATGGCATTATCTGATGTCGAGAATGTACATTATCAAAAATCTTTAACCCATATTGCCGAACTTGATTTAAATTTAATGGCAGTTAAAGTAACCGATTATCCTGAGGATTTTTTGGGATGGTGTATTGCGTTATTAGAAATATGCAAGCAAGGTATTAATCGAGACTTATTAAATGATGATCAATTTAAGCCTTTAGAAAAATTAACTACTCTTTTAGAGTCTGCAGCCAGTACTAGCCAATTGAAAATGGCATCTAAAGCACCTTGGCCTGTATTTGTCAGCTTTATCGAGCAACAAACCACATTACATGCACTTGAAGAACGTTTGACGTTATTGGATTACGTTCGTGGGCTTGAAAAAACTGATTTATCTGCAATGTCAGATCTTGATCGTCTTGTTATTGCAGGCAAACATACTAATAAACATATCCACACTGTATACAACTTTGATATTGAATGGTTTGCTTCGACCAAAGGGGCTAAGATTTTTCAAACTCTGTTTACAGAGCAACCTAGTGCTTTCGATCACGCACTTAGCTTTATTCCACTAACTGGTGATGTTACACCAGCTCAATACAAAAAGTTTGTTGTCGCTTATAAAGAAATATTTAGTACCCATACAAAAGATAAAGCTAATGGGGAAAAAGCGCCACTAGCTCCGGCAAGTCGTTTATTAGCGATGCGCCGTCCTGATCAGTTTATGGCTATTACAAACACTAAAATTGCTGTTCTATGCCAAGGTCTAGGCATACAGAAATTTAATAATTACGATTTTGAAAGTTATTGGCAAGATTTGATTGGTACTGTCCGTACTTTTGCTTGGTGGCATCAAAGTGAGCCAAGCGAGCCACGTGAACGTAAATTATGGCAAGCGCGTGTTATTCTTATGGACCTATTTCTTTTTGCAGATGAAGATTTTGCAGCGACTTCAAACTATTTGAGAATTCGTGATAAGAAACTTAGTAGTAGTGTGAGCAGCTATAAATCAACACGAACGGTTAGAGTTAAATTAACTAATGAACAGGTTGTTGATCAAGCACTGGCTGAAGAAGGAATACCTGAGTACATTATCAGACAACGCGATACTATTTTGAGCGAAGTCAAAAAAGGTAAAAATGTTGAACATGTAATTAAATTACTTCGAGCCATATTTGGTTAATAACTTAGTTATTTAGCATGAACAAAAGTTTACTTATCGATAATTAGACTAGCGAACCAGTGTTAATTTTGTGGAGTTTTTATTTTCACTTGGTTCTATGTTAATTGTATCTAATTTAAATTGATTGTTTTTAAAACGATCAAACTGAGCCTGTTTGACTCCCATTTTCTGGCATAAACGATAAAATACTTGATAATCTTCTTTGGTAAAATTCTCATCTTCTCGTGTCATTAAGCCATCTATATAAGCACTATCCCCGTTAAAAGAAAAATTTGCTATAGCATTATACGGCTTTCCGTAGCTATTAACCTTTATAGCACGTACTGATTTCACTTCAAATATCCAATCGTCAACTTGTATAAAACGTGATGTCGTATCTGTCATTATGATTCCTTAAAGAAAAATCCATTAACTGAGTTCTGAGTAGCGAGAAATTTATACGAATAAATAAGAGCGACACAATTGTTTATCAGTGAAGTCGCTCTCATTATTATGTACGATAGTTTTATTATTTTGTAATGTACTTGGCAAACTCATCTTTGCTAATAGTTGCGTCACTATTTGAATCAATTTTAGTAAAAGCAATATGAATCAGTTTGCTTTTCTCTGTTTCCACAAGACTAAGTAAGCTATCTTTATCTGCATCAAGTTGTTCAAACTGAACATTTATGGTGCTATGAGTTGCTAAAGCGGGAGCGATTTCTGGTATAACATCTGTAGCGCTAACGAGCGAAGAAGTTAATGCTGTAACAACAACAGCGAATGTTACTTTGATTAAACTAATATTTTTCATTTCTCTTCCTTTAAGTAAAAAGTGTAAAGCTACATAATATTTGTATGTATTACAGGATATAGCACAAGGTATGCCAATTCTGTAAGTTACCGATTTATAATAAAAATTTTGAAATACATCCGAATTATATCGTTAAAGTGTTGCTAATAAGAGACAGTTAAATTTATATAAAGAATTTAATCAACAAAACAGAGTTCAATAAAGTATTAAACGCTTTAAAAATCAGTTGTTAATATGAAATCTACATTGATATGCTCGACTGTTGCTAAATGGCGACACACTTGCGTTTTAACCATATATCCCTTAAAAAGGCGTAACTCATCATTTTTAACTTACTAAGTTTTAGGATAATAATCTAACGTGTCTGCTAAAACGCCGAAAAGTCGCCTTCTACTCAATAGCGTGTTCAATATGGGCGCATTATCAATTAAAAAATTAACCTTATTGGGTTTTACGTTAGTTGCACTCCCCTTAGTACTTGCGTTAATTTATAGTACGACACAAGTTAACTTGATGTCTAAGCAGTCAGCTCAAGCAATATTTTCGGTAGTCGCCTTGACTAAAGCGAATCGCGAGTTGAATGAAAATCAGTTGAAACTGGAAAGGTATGCTAGCCAATATATTGTCTTGAAAGACTCAGAGCTCAAAGGTGATTATTTAGTACAAGAAGAGCAAATCTTAGGGTTAGTTAATGATAACTTAGCCATTTATAACGATGATGAGTTAGCTCGATTTAGCAAAAAGTTTTCTTCTATTATTGCAATAGTTCATGATCTCATCACGACTAAGTCAACGGATGGAAATGCGTTAGAAATGATACAAAATCAGTTTGTCGCGTTAACTTTGATAAGTCGAAAAATACACTTACGTAGCGATGAACTGATAAATAATCAAGCGGGGAAAATAGATTCAACGGCTGAGCAAGTAAGTGATACCATGCTTATTAGCCTACTAATCATACCAATGACATTAATTATAGCAGCGGTGTTCATATTTTTAATCACGACGCCTCTAAAAGTATTGATAGCAAAAATACAATCTTTGGAGCAAGGTGATTTTGAAAAAGAAATAAAGTTAAGAGGCTCTCCTGAGATTAGAGAAATAGCTGATGCACTTGAAATTATGCGTTTACGCTTACATGCACTTGAGCTGCAAAAATCGAGTTTTATACGTCATATTTCACATGAATTAAAAACACCGCTGGCTGCCATTAGAGAAGGAACAGAGCTTCTTTACGACAACAGCGTTGGAAAATTGAACGATGAGCAACAAGAAATTTGCTACATAATTAAAGACAGTGTAAATCGTCTACAACGACTTATTGAAGATTTACTCAACTTTAACATTGTTTTAGATTCTACTAGTCTACAAGACAGTGAAAAAATTTCTTTAAAACCGTTATTAGAAAATGTATTAAAGGATCACAAATTAGATATTAAGCGCAAGAAGCTGAATATTATTCAAATGAATGAAAACGTACTTATTTACAGTAATGTTAAGCAGTTAAAAGTGGTATTGGATAATATATTATCAAACGCAATTAAATACTCTTCAGATCATGACACCATCGGTATTTATAGTGAGCTTAATAATAATCAACTAGCGCTTTCAATCGTGGATAATGGCCCAGGGATTCATCCGGACATCCAAGCGAAAGTGTTTGATGCTTTTTATCAAGGTCCAGCACCAGAGAATAGCCAAATCAAGGGAAGTGGTCTTGGCCTCACCATAGTCAAAGAACTCTTGATGCGCCTTAACGGCAATATTAATATTGAAAGTAAACAGTTAAATAATAAGGGTACAAGGGTTCAGGTCACGTTACCTAGAGCTCAAAGGATGGGAGAGGAATAGTGACAAAAATATCGGGTAATTTATCATTGAGTCTTTTTGGAATGATGAATCAAATAAAACAACACTGCATGCCGTTACTGATCATTGTACTGTTGTCTGCGTTGAGTGGATGCCAGATATTAGACGGATCAAAGAATGATGAGGTCGATTTTAGCCACTACTACTTGTGGATAAAAAGCTTAACTGATGACGAAATAGCTCAAGAAATAATTCAACAAAAAAGCAATAAACCATCAGGCTATGCACAAGCTGATGTTCAATTAATTATGTTGTATAGCTTGCCAACTTCTCCGATACATAATCCTTACACCGCAAAAGCACTGCTCAATGATTACTCGCTAGCACCTTATAATGAAACTGTTTTTAGTGCCACAGACTTAGCTTTTATTGTAATGCTAAAAGATCAACTTAATCAACAACTGCTATTATTAGAAAAAATCACAAACTATAAAGGTGTTTATATACAATCTAAAAAATTAAATACAGCGCAACAATTGAAAATTGATCAACTTAATGAGCAAATCATTCAGCTTAAAAAAATTGAAAAAACTATTAGTAAACGTGGACAGTAACTGCAGATGACAAACAGTAATAACCTAGTAAAGAAAAAAATATTAATCGTTGATGACGATCCTCATTTATTACGCCTACTTGGCATTAGGCTTTCCGCTGCAGGTTATAACGTAGAGTCTGCAGCTAGTGCAAAAATAGCGTTGGGTATATTAAAAAGCTTTCAACCTCATATGGTTATTAGTGATTTGCGTATGGAGGGTATGGATGGCATGGCATTGTTTGAACAAATTAGAAAGCAATACCCACATATGCCGGTGATAATTATGACTGCCCATGGCACTATTCCCGATGCGATTAATGCAACTAAACAGGGTGTATTTAGTTTTTTGACAAAGCCGTTTGAAAGCCGGGAGTTGCTAGAAACAGTACAAAAAGCAATACAACTTCAACCGTCAATTACTCAAAAAATTCCTAAAGAATCGTCTTGGCGGGCAAATATAATTAGCCGTAGCGCCATAATGGAGTCTCTATTACAACAAACCAATCAAGTAGCACAAAGTGACTTTAGCCTATTAATCTACAGCGCAAGCGGAACAGGTAAAGAGTTACTAGCAAAGGCCATTCATCAAGCTAGTAATCGCCATAATAAACCTTTCACCGCGATAAATTGCGCGGCAATCCCTGAGCAGCTATTAGAATCAGAACTTTTTGGTCATGTTAAAGGAGCGTTTACCGGGGCAGGTAAGAATCATGTTGGTTTATTTCAAGCGACTGATGGTGGAACATTATTTTTAGATGAAATAGGTGATATGCCAATGAGTTTTCAAGTGAAGCTACTAAGAGCTTTACAAGAAAAAGAAATTCGCCCCATTGGTAGCACGCAATCAATAAATATAGATGTTCGTATAATCTCTGCTACTCATAAAAACCTACAGCAAGCCATAATCGATAAAACCTTTAGAGAAGATTTATATTACCGCCTCAATGTAGTTGAACTAGAATTGCCTCCACTTTCACAACGACGTGAAGACATACCGCTATTGGCACAACATTTTTTACATCATGTTGAGGTAAAGTCAAACCGTAAAGTTAATGGCTTTTCAGCTGAAGCGATGGAGTTATTAATTAGTGCGCCTTGGCCGGGTAATATTCGTCAATTACAAAATGTAGTTGAACAAAGTATTGCCTTATCTACAGGATCATTAATAAATGCCTCCTTGGTGAGTAGTGCACTACGCGAAAAAACATCTCAATTACCTTCTTTTCAAGAGGCTAGAGACCAATTTGAACGTGACTATTTAGCTAGCTTATTAAAAATGACAGCTGGAAATGTTTCCCAAGCAGCCAGGATAGCGCAACGAAATAGAACAGAGTTTTATAAACTATTGAATAGACATCATCTCAATGCCGAAGCGTTTAGAGAAGAGTAAATAAATTGTTCATCCATGATGCTGATCTTTGTGCTGAAGATTTTTTTCATTTTTCAGGCACTAAAGGTTTAGCGATGCCATCAGAGGAATTACTTTTGACGGCATCGTTAGTTTGGCATCCACTTAGCAGTATAACGCTACGATATGGGTGCTTATTTTGTTGAGGAATAGTTATTACTCAACAATGGGTAATAATGTTATTTCAACACGGCGGTTAAGCTCGCGTCCCTCAACAGTTTGGTTATTTGCTACGGGTTGTCCTTCGCCAAAGCCAACGATCTCTAAACGGTCACTAATAATTTTTTGTCCACGTAGGTAATTCGCTACAGAGCCTGCACGGTCTTCGGATAGCTTTTGGTTGTGCTGAACAGAGCCGCTAGAATCGGTATGACCCGAAACGACAACTAGCGTTTTATTATATTCTTCAAGTACCAAGGCAACAGAATTTAATACACTAGTAAAGTTGGTGTTGATGTTAGAACTGTTAGTTGCAAAAGTAATGTTACCAGGCATGATCAAGTTGATTTTGTCTCCATCACGTTGAATACTTACACCACTATCTCGCAGTTGCTTGCGTAATTTCGCTTCTTGAGTATCCATATAATAGCCAATACCTCCACCGATAGCTGCGCCACCTGTTGCTGCGGCCAATATACGGTTATTGCGTGTCTTGCTAGATTTATCTTTATTATCTATGTAAGCGACGACGGCAGCGATACCTGCACCAGCGGCTGCGCCCATCGCAGTTTTACTGGCTTTACTATCCCCAGTGTAGGGGTCAAATGTTGTACAGGCTTGTAGCAAAAATATGGCTGAAGCTGCGGTGATGATTTTTTTCATAGTGGATTTCCTATAGTGGCCTTATTGCTACTTTGCGAAGCGATGGCTATTAATAAATGACTGTGTGAGCGCTATTGCGGCTATTACTTTTTAATCTATATCTTAAGACATAAAAAAACCCGATGAGCTGTCGGGTTTAAATGTTTTTATGTAAAAACAGATATTTAAAGCGTATAAATTTTAAACCTAATAGTTCCCACATTCAAGTTTGAAAAAATAATGATTAATAAAAGTCAGCCCCGGCTCTGCCGGAGGTCATTACTAAGCTAATAACTGCCTAAGTAATGGTGCTAAATCGACACCCAATTAAGATTAAACTTAAATAAGATTATAAAACCTAGCAGTGTCGTCTAAGGTCTTTTTGGCTTTCTCTATTAACTCATCAATTTCCGCTTTTGTAATAACTAATGGGGGTGAGATCACCATGATGTCACCACATGAACGCATAATTAAACCATTATCCATTGAATAATCACGACAAACACCACCACCAGCGGCATTAGGAGCTAAGCGCTCTTTAGTTGTCTTGTTTTTAACAAGTTCAATCGCTGCAACCATACCTAACCCACGAGCTTCACCAACAATAGGATGATCAGCAAGCTCTTGCCAGCGTTGTTGTAAATAAGGTGAAATCTCAGTTTTCACTTGCTTAACAATACCTTCAGACTCTAAAAGTTCGATATTTTTTAACGCAACAGCCGCCGCTACCGGGTGACCTGAATAAGTGTAACCATGGTTAAAGTCTGCACCTTCTCCAATCACCACATCTGCAACTTTATCTGAAATGATAACGCCGCCAATAGGCAAGTAACCTGAAGACATTCCTTTGGCGATAGTAATCATGTCAGGTTTTAAATCAAAGTATTCACTAGCGAACCACTCGCCTGTACGGCCAAAACCTGAAATAACTTCATCTAAAATGAATAGAATATCGTACTTGGCTAGAATTCTTTTAATTTCAGGCCAGTAGGTATCTGGAGGTGTTATAACCCCGCCAGCACCCTGAAAAGGTTCTGCAATAAAAGCGGCAACGTTCTCCTCACCTACCTCTAATATTTTGGCTTCTAGCGATTGAGCCGCTTGAATACCAAATTCATCTTGAGATAAATCACCACCTTCAGCAAACCAATAAGGTTGGTTAACATGTACAATACCATCAATAGGTAAGCCACCTTGTTCGTGCATATAGCCCATGCCGCCTAGACTTGCTGCAGCAACGGTAGAACCGTGATAAGCATTTTGACGACTGATAAATGTTTTCTTCGTCGGTTTCCCTTTTAAATCCCAGTATCGACGCACCATTCTAAAATTTGTGTCATTCGCATCAGACCCTGAGCCAGTAAAAAATACTTTATTCATATGTGTAGGAGCAAGAGAGGCTATTTTTGCTGCCAGATTAGTTGCGGGTGCTGTTGTTGTTTTAAAGAACAAGTTGTAATAAGGCAGCTCTGTCATTTGTTGGCTTGCTGCTTCAACAAGCTCTTTACGACCATAACCAATATTTACACACCACAAACCGGCCATACCATCGAGATATTTTTTACCATTATCTTCGTAGATATAAACACCTTCAGCTTTAGATATTAATTTAATGCCTTTATCTGCAAGCTCTTTATTATCACTAAATGGGTGAAAGTGATGTGCTGTATTTTTCTGTTGAAATTCTGTTTTCATATCGTGACCTTTGTAATTTTTTATAAAAACCACTTTATTAAAGTGGTGTGTTTAAGCGTTCTCTAAGAACTACGCTTTAATCAACAAGCTGTTTTGTAATTCTTGATTCGACGTTATCATTGCATTACCTCAATCTTCAATCCATTTAACTAACCATAACAGTTTATAACCTTATTGATGCGTTATTTACAACAAAAAATTAATATTTATTGAATTTTAATGGTTTATTGTTTAGTTTATCCAACACTACATTTATTGAAAACAAGTAATAAGGCAATGTGTTTATGAAAAATTTACGCCACTTTTATATTAACGGACAATGGATCTCTCCAGAAAAACAGCAGGATTTTATTGTTGAAAATCCTTCAACTGAAAGTCAAATTGGTGTTATTTCCTTAGGCACCAATATTGATGTTGATAAAGCGGTTATTGCGGCTAGAAACGCATTTAACCATTATGGTTTTACTTCAAGAGAAGAACGTATTGCATTATTGGAGAAGCTGCTCAGTGCCTATATGAATCGTTATGACGAAATGGCAAAGGCGATTTCCCAAGAAATGGGATCACCAATTGATTTTGCCAGGTCTACTCAAGCAGACTGTGGCCGAGGTCATATTCAAACAGCATTAGATGCGTTAAAGACCTATGAATTTGAGCACACCTCAGCAAATGCCACTATAAGCCATGAACCCATCGGAGTTTGTGGATTTATCACCCCTTGGAACTGGCCTATTAATCAAATTGTTTGCAAAGTTGCACCCGCATTGGCCACAGGTTGCACCATGATTTTAAAACCAAGCGAAATAGCGCCTTTGTCAGCTCATGTTTTTGCCAAAATAATTGATGATGCCGGATACCCCGCAGGCGTATTTAATCTGGTGAACGGTGATGGCATGGGTGTTGGCTCTGCGATATCATCTCACCAAGATATTGATATGGTCTCTTTTACTGGCTCAACTAGAGCTGGCTCGTTAATTGCTAGAGCTGCAGCAGATACCGTAAAGCGAGTCACGTTAGAGCTAGGGGGTAAATCACCGAATATTATATTTGACGATGTAGACTTAGAAACTGCTGTTACCAAAGGTGTGGTCGGCTGTATGGAAAATACAGGTCAATCATGTAATGCACCAACACGTATGCTCGTACAAGAATCGGTTTATGATGATGCAGTAAAAATAGCGACTCGTGTTGCTAATGCAATAAAAGTCGATAGGGCTGATAAGTCAGGTGATCATATTGGACCATTAGTTAGCCAAGTTCATTTCGATAAAGTACAAGGCATGATCAAAGAAGCCATCGAATCGGGTGCTACATTAGCCGCGGGCGGACTTGGTAAGCCAGAAGGATTAGATGTGGGTCATTTCACCAAACCAACAATATTTTCCAATGTGTGCAATAAAATGAACATTGCTCAAGAGGAAGTATTTGGTCCTGTCCTAGTGATAATTCCTTTCAAAGATGAGCAAGAAGCAATTGCCATAGCAAACGACTCTCCTTATGGTTTAGCCGCCCATATCAATACCACAGATGAAACAAAAGCGAGCCGTGTCGCAAAGCAATTAAGAGCTGGAATGGTAAGGATTAACTGGGCTTCACATCAATACACCTCTCCGTTTGGTGGTTATAAAAAATCAGGAAACGGTCGTGAATGGGGTGTATATGGCTTTGATGATTACTTAGAAATTAAAGCCACCAGCCGTTAGTCTGTGAAAATTCGATATATTTTCTCTTGGCTTTAATTAGTCTTAAAAGGCTATTGATTTATTTACTTTACTATGCTTTTATATATAGCAACTGAAGAGTATATTTAACAAAAACGCATCTTCATTCGCTTTGAAATGGCTTTTTAAAGTAAATAACAAACAAAGAAAGGTATAAACTATGAAAAATAAAAGTATATTACTAATAACAACAATGCTTGTTTCAATGGCAACATCCGCATCAGATAGAGTGGTTAACGTTTATAATTGGTCAGATTATATCGATCCAGCAGCAGTTAAGCAATTTGAAAAAGAAACTGGCATCGAAGTTAATTATGATGTTTATGATTCTAATGAAATTCTAGAAGCTAAACTGATGGCCGGCGCCTCTGGCTATGATGTTGTCGTACCGACAGGTTCTTTTTTAGAACGACAAGCAAAAGCGGGTATTTATGCACAGATTGATAAAAGTAAACTCTCAAATTATGGCAACATTGATAAATCAATGGCAAGTAAAATGGCGCTTCATGATCCAGGTAATAAACACAGTGTTCCTTACACATGGGGAACGATTGGGCTAGGTGTTAATACTGACATGGTTAAAGCACGCTTAGGTGACGTGCAATTTAATAGCTTAGATTTAATTTTTAAACCTGAAGTCGCGGCGAAGTTAGCTGATTGCGGTATTGGTATATTGGACTCACCCGCTGAAGTTATGGCAATCGCGATGAACTATGAAGGCTTAGATCCTAACTCTGAAAGTACGAAAGATCTTAAATTAACGAAAGCAATGGTTAAAAAGGCCCGCCCTCATTATAAATATTTTGATTCAAGTCGTCTAATTGCTGATTTAGCCAATGGCGATATTTGTGTTGCGTTAGGCTATAACGGCGACATGTTACAAGCTAATAGTCGTGCAAGTGAAGCCGGACGAGGTGTCAAAATTGAATACTTAATTCCTAAAGAAGGTACTATTGCTTGGTTCGATATGATGGCAATTCCTGCTGATGCGCCACATAAGAAAGAAGCCTATGCTTTTATCAATTACATCTTAAAAGCTGAAACGGGTGCAGGTATTTCTAACTATGTTTATTATGCTGTTGCTAATGAAGCGGCTGCTGAGTTTGTTAACGAAGAAATCAAATCTAACGTAGGTATTTATCCAATTGGAGAAACGAAAGAAAAACTGTTTTCTCAACTCGCTCACACGTCTCGTTTTGATCGTAAATTAACGCGAGCCTGGACACAAATCAAAACAGGTAGATAGTTTTAACCGATAAAGCATAAGGGTATTAGCTTGCCTTTATGCTTTAGAATATGACTACAATAAACTATTTATACCCATTACCATTTAAAGTGCACTCTAAAACATGCATCTTGATTGGTAATGGGTATACATCCTGTCGAAAGTATCCCTAGGAATCTCGAATGACTCAAGAAACAACAATGCCTCTTTGGAAACAAGATGGCGCTAAACCTTTTATTCAAATAAAAAATGTGACTAAAAAATTCGGGGAATTTACGGCCGTAGATAATGTTTCCTTAGATATTTATGAAAATGAATTATTTTGTTTATTAGGAGGATCGGGATCAGGAAAAAGTACCCTCTTAAGGATATTAGCCGGATTTGAAGACCTAACCTCTGGTCAGGTACTTATCGATGGTGTCGATATGGCCAATATTGAGCCGTGGAATCGTCCAATAAATATGATGTTTCAATCATACGCATTATTTCCTCATATGACCGTCGCTAAGAATATTGCTTTTGGCTTAAAGCGAGATGGTTTACCTAAAAAAGAAATTGAACAACGTGTTGCTGAAATGCTTAGCATGATGCAAATAGAAGCGTTTGCTGATAGAAAACCCGATCAATTATCAGGCGGTCAACGCCAGCGTGTCGCTTTAGCTAGAGCACTAATCAAACGGCCGAAATTACTTTTACTTGATGAACCTTTAGGTGCACTAGATAAGAAGCTTAGAGAAGAAACTCAATTTGAACTAGTCAATATTCAAGATAAGTTAGGGGTTACCTTTGTTGTAGTAACACATGATCAAGAAGAAGCGATGACACTTGCCACTCGAATTGGCGTTATGGGCAATGGTATTATTACCCAAGTGGATGAGCCTCGAGATGTGTACGAATACCCAAGCAGCCGCTTTGTCGCCGAATTTGTTGGCTCTATTAATTTATTCGAAGGCCGTGTTTATGAAGATGAAGTTGAGCATGTAAAAATAAAATCAATAGAAGCGGGCTGTAATTTTTGTGTAAATCATGGCATTAGCTGTGCACCGAATAAAAAAGTCACCGTTGCTGTTCGTCCCGAGAAAATGAAAGTTACTCGAAGTAAGCCTGAGCTAGAATATAACTGTTTATATGGTCAAATTGTCGACATAGCTTATATGGGTAATCTCTCAATCTTTAGGGTTAAGTTAAAAAGTGGCTTAATCGTTCGTGTCACTTTACCTAATCTTGTTAGAGAAAATCGTAACCCATTAACATGGGATGATTTTGTTTACCTTTCTTGGGATTACGACAGCAGTGTGGTATTAACGTCATGAGTAAAGTAACCGGTACCTTTTGGCTGGGTCGTTATGACACAGTTAAAACTCGATTTATTTCATTGAAAAATATTCGCTGGGGTAGATTTTCTGTTATTTCTATCCCCTCATTATGGTTAGGCTTGTTTTTCTTTATTCCTTTTTTGGTTGTGTTTAAAATTTCATTGGCTGAATCAGCTATTGCCGTACCGCCTTACACCGATATGTTTGGTTGGAATGTAGAAGCGGCAATGCTTGATATAAAAATAAAATTTGGAAATTATCTATACCTTTTTGAAGACTCCTTTTACTTAGATGCTTATTTAAGTTCCGTTAAAATTGCCGCAGTGTCTACTTTTTTTACGCTAATAATTGGCTTTCCTATGGCCTATTATATTGCAAGTAAGTCAGGCTCTACGCGGACACTCTTATTAACACTCGTTATCTTACCTTTTTGGACATCGTTTTTATTAAGAGTTTATGCATGGATGGGCTTTCTTAAAAAGAACGGTATTGTGAATGAATTTTTACAAGGTATTGGTCTGATTGACCAACCGATTCAGATGTTGCAAACCGATTTTGCTGTTTATATTGGTATCGTTTACACCTATTTACCTTTTATGATATTACCTTTGTATACCACGTTAGAAAAATTGGATGGTAACTTAATTGAAGCAGCTAAAGATCTTGGTGCAGGGCCAATTAGAGCATTTTTCTTGGTTACGTTGCCACTGTCTATGCCTGGGATTTTAGCCGGGTGCTTATTAGTGTTTATACCCGCTGTTGGGGAATTTGTTATTCCTGCATTATTAGGTGCGTCTGACACCTTAATGATTGGACGAGTGCTTTGGGATGAGTTCTTTCTAAATAGAGACTGGCCAATGGCTTCAGCTGTGGCGACCATGATGTTACTCATATTGGTTGTTCCTATTATGTTTTTACGTAATGGCAAACAAGAAGGGACAGAATAATGACTAGAAATTCAAAGTTTTTATCAATTTCATCGCTATTTGGTTTTATATTTCTTTATGCGCCGATACTTGGATTAATTATTTATAGCTTTAATAAATCCAAGTTGGTGACGGTATGGGGCGGTTGGTCATTAAAGTGGTATGTTGAATTATTTAACAATGAACAAATTATGGAGGCTGCAGTCGTCAGCTTGAAAGTTGCGTTTATAACGGCAACTCTATCCGTTATTCTTGGGGTTTTGGCTGGCTATGTGCTCAGTAGAATGGGTAAGTTTCCGGGTAAACTCATTGTTTCCGGTTGGGTTAGCGCACCACTTATTATGCCTGAAGTGATCACTGGTTTATCATTATTATTACTGTTTGTTTCATTAGAAAATTTAATTGGTTGGCCTGCAGGAAGAGGAATTACGACAATTATTATTGCCCATACTACGTTTTGTATGGCCTATGTTGCCGTAATTGTGCAGTCTCGTTTATCACAAATGGATGATGCATTAGAAGAAGCCGCAATGGATTTAGGTGCAAAGCCACATAGTTTGTTTTTTCTCATCACGTTACCTATTATATCTCCCGCGATTATTTCGGGTTGGTTGCTTGCCTTTACTATGTCGTTAGATGACTTGGTTATCGCGAGTTTTGTTTCCGGCCCTGGTAACAGTACTTTGCCTATGGTTATTTTTTCTAAAATAAGATTAGGGGTGACACCTGAAGTGAACGCGTTGGCAACAATTATGATTGTAATTGTCGCTATTGGTGTAATGGCCGCTATGTGGCAAATGAGAAAAAAAGAAAATAAACTCTAAATACCTCTCATGTTTAATATATCTTGTTAAGGTTGTATTGTTTTACTTTACAGCCTTTACTTTAAATGGGCTTGTGCGACATGACTAAATCTGTAAAAACTAAAATTATTTTTTCCACTCTGTTATTGCTTGTCATCACAATAACGTCGTTATTAATAGTCTCCTCAATCTCCGTTGATAAAACGGCAACTTCTTTATCGGCATACCTTGCACCGAAAATAAAAGAAAGTAGTCTAATGCCAATGGTTATTGCGGCAGACGCTGAAACAGCAAGAAATGAAGTTTTTTTTGGTCAAGTAATCAATGAGGCTGAGCGGCTTTCGAATGATATTTCTTTTTTGCGAGTACAATTTAGATCCCTTTTTTTACCTGCTGAAGATGTTCGCCATATTTTGAATATGTATATCAAAAGTGCGATTGAAAGCAACCAATCAGCTGTTGGTGTTTATGCCGTTTTTCTTCCCAATGCACTCGATGGTGCAGACGAAGTAAATAAAGGTGCAGACGATCTCGCATCAAATGAGGCGGGAAGGTTTGCCGTTTACTGGGCTTTTAACGAGCAAGGTGAGGCTGTTGAAGAAGTATTACCTGAAGAAATGATTAGCGATACCCGTCCTAATTCTACCGGACAAGCCTACAACTCTTGGTTTACTTGCCCTATTGAACAACAAAAAAATTGTTTATTAGAACCCTACGTTGACAAAGTTGATGGTAAAAACATATTAATGACGTCAATAGCGATGCCTATTAAATTCGGTAATAAAGTCGTTGGGGTTGTAGGTATTGATATAGCGTTAGCTGATATCCAAATAAAAGCGGAAAATTTTGCTAACAAAATTGCTAATGGTAATAGCCGAGTGTTAATACTATCTGAAGATAAATCGGTAATAGCAGACTCTAAAAATAGCGATAATCAAGGTGCTCTCTTTTCTGAAATAATCAATAGTACGAAGTTAATTGAAGGGACTAGTGAAAATGATCACAACTTCATTTTGGTGAAAAATATTAATTTGGGTGGGATAGCTAACTGGAGTATTTATACTGAAGTGCCTAAAAAGTACATTCGTGATGAAGTTAATCAAACGATGACAGTATTAGATGAGGGCACTGAGGAGCAATTAACTAGCGCGCTTTATATGAGTTTGTTGGTTCTAATCATCGGTAGTATTGTTATCTTTTTTATGGCTGAAAAATTAACTGTTCCCTTAAGAACGGTGGCAGAAGCGTTAAAACAAATTGCCAGTGGTGATGCTGATTTAACCAAACGGATCAAGGTTAATTCACAGGATGAAACGGGACAACTTGCGGATTCGTTTAACCAGTTCGTCGAAGGGCTTGCTAATATAGTAAGTCAATTTTCAACAGGTGTTAAAACCACCTTTGCGGCATCTGAAACAGGCAAAGCACTATCGATTACAACAAATTCTCAATTAGCTAATCAACAGGTAATGATTGAAATGGTGGCTACCGCCGCAGAAGAAATGTCGCAAACCTCTACCGATGTAGCGCAAAATGCTGTATTAACTGCTGACGCGACTAGAGAGGTTAAAATAGCGGCTTCAAATGGTATTATTAAATTAAAGCAAACCACCAGCACCATTTCAAAACTGTCAGAACAAATGCAGCATTCAAACGGGCAAGTAGTTAAGCTGTCAAGTAATAGCGATAATATCGTTAATGTACTAAACGTGATTAAGTCAGTCGCTGAACAAACTAATTTACTTGCCTTAAATGCTGCTATCGAAGCAGCAAGAGCGGGTGAATTAGGTCGTGGTTTTGCTGTTGTCGCTGATGAAGTAAGAGCGTTAGCGGGGAGAACCGCTAGCTCAGTTTTTGAAATTGAAGTGGTTATAAATGAATTGCAAGTCTCTACAAAAGAAGTAGTTAGAACTATCAGTGAAAACGTTAAAAGAGCCGAGGTTTGCACTGAGCAAGCACAAGAAACGCAAACTATCTTTGAAGTTATTGAGCAAGAAGTCACTACTATGACCGATATGGCGGTTAATATTGCTTCTGCCGCGGAAGAGCAAAGTCAGGTGTCGGAAGAAATTAGTATCACTTTACAAAATATAAATACCACTGCTGATGAGCTTGCGCAAAGTGCTCAGCAGACATTAAAAGTGAGTGAAGAGCTACTTGTGTCAGGACAAGATCAAGAAAAGCTTATTGGACGATTTAAGTTTTAAGCCAATAGGTGCCTATCTGTAAAGTAATAAATTAACGTAATAAAAAAGCTAACAATAAATTGTTAGCTTTTTTATGTTTGCCCAGCGAAGCTGGCAAACCCGTCCACTTG
>TARA_R110001583_G_scaffold9651_9_pt1 | contig 16717 bp, 15 predicted proteins | sample TARA_R110001583 | Tara Oceans TARA_R110001583 (sample SAMEA4398432) | marine metagenome | biome: Polar Biome; feature: [MES] marine water layer (ENVO:01000295) within the mesopelagic zone...; material: water (ENVO:00002006), including particulate matter (ENVO:01000060) such as...... | reverse complement strand
GATGGTAAATGTTTTAATACCTGTGTATATTGTTAAGGGGTGTTCTGGTAATTTTTTAACCATTGGTTGTGTCCTCCGTAAGTACAAGGGTTTGGTAATTAATTTTGGCAGGGATTAAAAACCTAGCTTTTCCGTTCCTGGATTTGATAATGAATAATCGTGCTAACCCTTCATCGAACTCTTCTTCAGTTTGGTTTACGGAAAAGACCAAATCACATACTCTAGTCTTTCCGTATGAATCAGCAAGCTCAGCATCAGTAATAATCTTAACTCTCTTGCCCTCTCTGTTAGTTTGTGTAGCAGTCCAAACCAAGGCGTCGAGCTCAATAGCAAGACCTCTAAGCTCTTGTGCTTGTCTTTCTTGGTTTTGGTATTCGGGGCTATTAGTATCACTAGACATCAACTCCAAGTAGTCTATAATAACTACATTTGGGTGAAAGTCTTCGTGGCTTTGAAGCTGGTTGATAAACGCTCTAATCTGGGTGACGCTTGCTCGCTTGGTAGGGAACTCTTTAATGCGGAGTCTGCCTAATTTGGTTTGGCTACCAATCTCGGTAATGCGGGATTCAATGTCTCCTACGCGGTTCGGAAGTTCTTTCTGCTTAATACGAGTAAATATACTATCTAAACGTTGCGCCACTCTGTCTTCGGACATTTCTAAAGAAATATAAAGAACATTATGCCCGTCATAACACGCCTGTACTGCTTGGTTAGCAAGGAACAAGGATTTACCTACACCGGGAGGTGCTACCACCATAGCCAATTCTTTACCACATAAACCGCCCTCAAGAGACGAATTGATAGCGGGGAAGGGAGTCCTGTATTTAGGAACTAGCTTAGCGTCTTTGTTCTTATCCCAGCGACTTGTAATACCTTCAAAATAATCAGCTCCAAGGTCTACGTGTCGTGATACCGTAAGGGCTCCTTTAATGGACTCTTCTACTTTAGTAAACTGCTTCTTCTTGATAAAATCAACAGACTCAAGGATAGCCTCTTTTAAGGATTGCTCTTTGGCGAATTCTTCAACCTTATCGAGATAGTACTCAGCGTTATCTAAAGATTTCTCATCCAGACTGTTGATGGTTTCCATCTCCTCGCGGTAATCAGACATAAGCTCATTCTTGCTTTTCTCCTCACGCACGCCCTCCAATATAGCCTCATCAGTAGGCAGTGTACCGTACTGTGAAAAATAACTGTTTAAAACAGACCAAACTCGTTGATGCTGTGGGTATTCAAAGTATGAACTTTGAATCAAAGGTACGCACTGTACCAAGAACTCTTTATCGCTTTTTGCGAGGTAAAGAAGTCCTCGCTGTATGTTTTCTGAAAATGAATAGGCCATTAGTGTCTCCTGAATTGTGTTAAAAAAACCCCGTCAATACATTATAGTAATTGACGGGGTTGTTACGTTGAATAATTTTAAACTATTCCGATACTCCCGTGGAACCGAAACCTTCGCCACCTCTTTCGGTTGTATCTGTATTAAACTCCGCCTCATCTACTTCTTCAATATCAACCCAAGGAAGTTTATTAATTACCATTTGCGCAATACGCTCCCCTTTTTTGATTTCTCTTGAGCAGTAAGGGTTTGTGTTTAAAAGGGCAATCTTAACTTCACCTCGGTAATCACTGTCGATGGTTCCGGGGGAGTTAGGCATTACCAAGTTAGTTTTATACATCGAGCTTCGAAGGCGTAACTGCCCTTCATAACCTTTTGGTATAATAACATAAATCCCCGTACTGATTAGACGTCCTTCTCTTGCAACCAAAGTAACATCCTCATTCGCTGCTATATCAAATCCTGCAGCTCCTTGTGTTTTGTACTCGGGGGAAGGGTTATCGCTTTTGTTTAATAGTTTAATTTGCATCGCCACGTTTTCCTGCTCTTTCAATTTCTTTTTTGGTCATTTGTTTAGCGGCTTGGTGCGCAAGGCGTTCGGCTGCTTTCATTCTAGCTTGTTTCGAGCTTTCGGACACGCGCTTCAACGTACCCTCCTTTTCAAGTTGCTCATATGGGATTTTTCGCTTTGAATACGGTGATTTCCCTGATTCATATTTAAGGGCGGTTTTAGCGCCTTCTACAGCACCTTCCATAAATTGTTTTTCTTGAGACTCGCGACTACCTGTTTTGTCGTAAAAAACCTGTTGTCCCATGGTCTTATTAACTACGCCACTTTTTGAACCGCCTTCAGCATTCTTACTCATGTCATAAGTTAAAGGGCATCCTTTCATACCACACTCATCGCATGTGAAAAGTTCGTTTCTAGTTTCGTAGGTTCTTAAATCTACATAATTTAAATCACACTTACTACAGTAATAATTATAGTTTGGCATTAAATCTCACACACCCCAGTTATACAACTATCCACAGAGTCAGATGCCACCTCTAGTTTTCCCTCAGAGATAAGTTTATCCAAATTAATAGAGGTAATATCTACAGCTTCCAAAGGTTCGTTTCCCCGTGAACCAGCACGGTAAAACGTAAACCCTTTCAGGTCATTAGCATACATTAAAAGGTCGTCGTAGAGGTTGGAGGGTTCGTACCTCGCCGGAAGGTTACAAGTTTTAGAAACCGCTGAATCAATGTATGATTGTACAACCGCCTGAACTTTAATATGCTCCTCCGGCGTAACATCATAAGCGCCCACACAGTGTGAAACATCACGACCTCTAAGGTGTAATTCTTTAAAAAGAGCATCAACCACATACGTCTCATTCCATACACCATCAGTCCCAGTGCGCCAACGACGCTTATAGACGGGAGCGAATATCGGCTCAAGACCAGTGCTGACTCCAAGGACCATAGAGATAGTTCCAGTCGGAGCAACAGTGAGTAGGATTGCGTTACGAAGTCCGTTCTTTTTAATGTCCGACCGAATTCTAGAAGGTAATGTTTTGAAGAATTTTTCATCTTTTAATTTGCCCCAATCATAGGCGGAGAAACTGCCCTTATCCCTAGCTAAATACATAGAAGCTTTATAGGATTCATTTCGTATCGTAGCGAATAGACGCTCCAAAAACTCAAGACAGTCTTCAGACCCATACTTATAACCCGCTTTAATAAGAAAATAGTGCAACCCAGTTATGCCTAAACCAATTCGTCGTGAACGCATTCCTGCCTCATTACACTCCGGAATAGGGAAATGGTTTGCAGTAAGAACATTGTCTAAGAATCTAACCCCCGTACGCACTGTACGAGCCAGTCTACGCCAGTCGATAGTGCCGTCCATGTCAACCATATTAGCCAGATTGACGTGGCCAAGGCAACAATTGCCATAGGCAGGAAGTACTTCTTCACCACATGGGTTAGTAGCAGGCATATGTTCGAAATAGGAGACATTAGTGTATTCATTAGCAAAATCAATATTGAAGATTCCAGGTTCCCCTGATTCGATAGCATTATCTACAATGCGTTCCCACAGGTCGCGTGCGCGAATTTCCTTCTTTGTGGCAGTTGTGAAAGTATCCTCATAATGTTTGAGGTGGTGCAGTTTTGCGCGTCCAAGTGCGTCTTCTTCGTTTTTTGCAACAACATCGACGACACCTTCAACACCTTCAGAAACACGTACTACTTCAAAAACAAAGTACTTATTCTGACGTCCGTTAAATGTAAAATACCACTCCTCATCGTTTTCTACCGCTTCTACAAACTTTTTGGTAATAGCTACAGAGATGTTAAAGTTGGTAAGCTCATTACGGTCTAGCTTAACGTGGAGAAACTCCAAGAAATCCGGGTGGGTAATGTCTAAGATAGACATCAGTGCAGTACGACGATTTTTACCAGCACGTACGTGGTTGCCAATCTCGTTAATCATACGCATAACACTAATAGACCCCGGAGCGGAGTTTTTAATGTTTTGGATGTTGTCTCCCTTAGGTCTGATTTTAGAAAAATTAAAGCCGATGCCTCCACCCCCACATGAAATTTTATACATGTCGGAAATGGTCTTGCCTATACTTTCTACAGAATCCTCTGGGTCCAGCACGTAGCAGTTAAGCATATTTTGACGGCTTCTACCTGACCCGAACAAAATCCTGCCGCCTGGGCAGAAATCTCCGGCGTTGATAGTGTCGAAAAAACTCTTTTCAACCTTTTCCCTGTTTTCAGGAAATTCAGGGTCAGCAGCGGATTTAGCGACTCTTTTAGCGAGTTCTTTCCACGTAGTTTCACCTGGATATGCGTACTTATCCATGAAAATGGTCTCCCCGAGGGAGTCTTTAGGTATGACGAAAGCCATTATCGTAGTATTACGAGAACATCGTTCTCATCTAAAATACAAAAAGCCTCGTTACCGCGGACAATATCATTTCCTTGGAAATCTCCCCAAAGAATCTCATCTCCGGGAACGACGTGTAAGGGCATATAGTTCCCATTCGAATCACGGTTACCCTTCCCTACAGCCATTACAACACCTTCGTTTAGCTTTTGCTCTGTTACTGATTCGGGCATGATTATACCAGATTCGGACTTGAGTTCTACGGTGGCTCTTTTGACCACCAAGTTTGTACCTATAGGTTCTAAATTAAAATCTTTCATTATTGTATGTTAGTTATGTTCGCTTTTTTCAAAACGTTTAAATTTTCTGACTCGTCTTCCAAAAGGGAGCTTAAATAGTCATTGTGGGTGATAACAAAAACCTTCTTGTTTGTAGATATCTCCATAATCAACTCATAAAGACCTTTTACGCCTCCCTCATCTAAGGAATCCGCCACCTCGTCAAAGAAGATGAGGTTAGACCGTTCTTTGCCAGACAGCAAAAGAAGGTCGTTTAAGCCTAACATGATAGAAAGTGAAGTTTTTCTCTTCTCTCCCCCCGACAAAGCGTCGAAGTAAGTTAGTGTCCCCTTATTATAGATTTCTTCCTTCAAAGTTTCATCAAAAGTTATGGAAAAATTTGAAGAACTCAAGAATTTCAAGTAGTAGTTCACTCGGTCATTGAAAAAGGTTAGAATGTTGCGTATTACAAACTTTATTAAACCTTGCTCAGAGAACGCTTGCTCCCAGAAACGCATAAGGTCATAATCTCGTTGTGCGTCCTCAACTTGTTTTTGATGCTTCTTTATAAAAGCAGTATGTTCTCTTAATTGAGTATTCAAAATCTTATGCTCGGTGTCGAATGATTTGAATTTCTCAAACAAATCAAAGTCTTGATGAGTTATAACTGCTCCGAACGTGTCTAGTTTTTCCTTTAACTCTTTAATCTGTTCTTTGTATGTCGCGAAAGAGATTATACACGCAGACAGTTCCTTCTCCCACTCTAACACTAAGTCTTTTTCAGAAGAAGGCGCTTCCCCACAAAACTCGCAAGGTTGGAACTTAAACGTTTTTATTCTCTCTCTGATTGTTTTTATGCGGGTTCCCGCTCTACTCAGCCCATGGCTGGCAGACTCTAGTTCAACCTGAGTAGCATACCTGCTTTGTTCATTTGCTTGTAGCTCGGAGATGGAGAATCTATGAAACAACTTAGCTTTCGAAGATGTTAGAAGAGCTTTAGATTGCTTTTTAAAATCTTTGACGGTCTTTATTTTAGATACAAGCTTCTCTTTCTTCTTTAAAGACTCATCGCATAACGTTTCAGCAATTTTCTTTTCTTGATACGCCTTACCTTTCTTGGATTTGATATTTTTGCGGTATTGGAACACGTCGCCAATGTCCAAAAAACTTTGTATGATGTTTCTCTTCTCTTCAGCCGTAGCCGTCAGGAAGTTAGTCTTGTTTGCTTGACCAAACACCATTGAAGCCAAGAACACCGAGAAGTTAGTATTTAGAATCTTATCTAGGTACTTCTGTGTGGTCATGATGCCGTCTTGGGTTACGTTCTCCCCATCGACAGTTACGGTTAACATTGGAGGCTTCTTAACCCTGTTAATAACGATGTTATCATTAACGATAATTTCCACCTCACACTTTCCTTTCGTGTGGTGGTTTACTAAACTCTTATCGTTTGTTTTTCTTATAGTCTTCCCGAATAATGCGAATACTATAGCTTCTATAATACTACTCTTTCCAGCACCGTTGGAACTATGAGGTTTAGTGTCTTTGTTATTACCTACAATGCGAACTAAATTTGAGTAAGACTCAAAATCAATCTTGGCGTCTTTTATAGATAAAAAGTTTTTGATTTTAATGCTGTTAATTTTCATGGTTTCTAATACCCTCCAATGATTTTAATAACTCTGACTGTGAAAACACGGTGTCTGCTTCTTTAATATACTTTGTTATAATATCATCATCAATAGAGAACACGTCAGAGGTTGGCGCGTACCCTGAATCAAACTTAGGCAGTATGTCATCGAACGCAAACTCAAGATGATTAATGGAGTATTTCGTTAACACATCATCTTTAAGAGCTTGTTCTGTTGCTGAATCTAAGTAATCTAGTTTCAACCTTAGGATTGTAAAGAAGTTACTGAACTTGTACTTCTGATTCATGGCAGGTAACTCATCGATTTTTGAAATGATGTGTTTAATGCCGAACTCAATAGGCTTCTTTATAACTCTAACCTTTCCATCTCTAATCAACAGCTCATGGATATACTTCTGAGAGTTAGCCTCTCCGTATGACGTAGAGTATTGAGTACCTAAAATAGTAGTGTTTTTAATTTGCTGTGGCTTATGTATATGCCCTAAAAAATGAAAGTAGTCCTGATTGAAGTGAGAGGGCTTTAAATAGGAGCCGTACTTGTAATGCTCATTAGCTACACAACCGTCGTAACCGAAGTGACCGAACAGGTGGTTTTTACTATTCTTAACTGCGTTTACAATTATCTCTTCATCTTCAAAATGGGGGATAAAATCAAAATCGACGCCGCCTATGTGGGCAGTACCAATCTCGGTAAACACCGTAGCTATATCTGAGTACAGCGATAACGTTGTCGCGGTGGAACCGTCCTTTGCTACTGTGTCGTGGTTTCCACGATTGATATATATCTTCCGGCATTTAAGCCCTTCCAGTAATTCTCGGAACGCTAAAAGCTCAGCACCTCTAGGGTTTCTCTTGTGGAAGATATCCCCGTTAATAACCACAACGTCAGTATGTTTTTGGTTTACAAGCCGGGTTAAAGTCTTCAGCTGAGCATCTAAATACCCAGGAAGGTAATCGCTTCTTAAGTGAAGGTCTGTTAGTAGTACAACTCTAGTGGTTTTCGACATAATCTGTTAGTTCCTTTATATTTAAGGCGGTGCCTTTGTTATCAAATTCAACTTCTATTCCATCTCCAAAAGAAGTTCCCACCTCAACATCTACTTCAAAGGGAACTACAAAATCTAAATTATAAAAGTCCTTTAAATCAGCAGTGGACGTTAGGCTTTTATTCATAATCTCTACACAACGGTCAATGTCTGCTATGCTACACTGTAATTCCACGGAGTCATGCACAGTTGCTAACAAATCATAATCGACTCCTGCAGCATCAAGGTCTTTCGTTAAACGTATGATAGAGTGGAGCATTAAGTCTGACGCGGAGCTTTGGATTACAAAGTTCAAGCCTTGACGTAAAGCTCTATATTGAAACTTCTTAATAGGGCTATTTACGTTGGGCAGGTTTCTTCGGCGTCCGAAAAGACTTACGGCACGGCCATTCTCTCGAACTGTTTTATGGACAGCACTAATCCACTTAAAAACATTAGGAAAAGAATCTTGGTAAGCCTTGAAAATACCTTTACAGTATGAAACAGGCTTGTTAATTTGTTGTGCAAGTTTGTTCGGACCTCCTCCGTACACAATAAGAAAGCTAACGCTCTTCGCAATCTGGCGTTCTGCTTTAGTGACGTCCTCAACCTTTTTACCAAACACTAAAGACGCAGTAAAGCTGTGAAGGTCTTGTCCTGAGGTAAACGCTTTAATAAGGTTCTTATCTTTGCAGCATTGCGCTAACACACGAAGTTCTGCTTGGGAGAAGTCTGCTGCAATAAACGCTTTTGCTTCGTCAGCTTTCATCAGCTTGCGAATATTTACGTTGTCTTCAGTAGGTCGTGGTAGCGTGTGAAACGATACCCCTTTCTTCATCTTCGGACCACAAGAGTATGTGGAACAACTTAAGCGGCCTGTAACGGTTTGCGAGAAGTTGTAACTAGAGTAAATCCGGTCCTCTTTGTTATATGCGATTGCTTCCCGAACCCCTTTTACGTACGTCTTGTGTTGCTTACACTTCTTCTTGTACTCAAGGAGTTTAGTTATAAAATCTTTCGCGGCTTGTAGCTCAGGATTCTCTTTCTCAGCTATTACTTTTTGGTATATTTCTTTTCTCATCCTGCGAGTGTCGTCTCAATCTCCTCCAAAATTAATTGGAGGTCGGCGTCAGTAACCGAAGGTTTCTTGGTTTTTTTAGTAAAGGTTACAGGGTATAAATTCAAACCCTTGTCACCTGTAAATAATATGTTTTGCAAATCAACGTTTGAATTAATATTAACATCATCAAGAGGCGATAGCTCTTGTAATTCTTTCTCGAGAATGCCTATCTCTTTCGTAAGCTTAACCTCAAGTACTGCTAAGTAATCAGTGTCTACTGTAATACCGAAATTTTCTACTTCGGCCAGCTCTAACGCGATTTCTTTAAGCAAGTTATCGTATACATGATTCAAGCTTTTCGCCCGCATCTCTTTCCTAAGTATTCGCCAAACTCTCAAAGTGAAATCACAATCCATAGCACAACCGATTGCCATTTCATCCAAGGGCATACTACCCCAGTCATGTTTTGCTCCGTTAGTTACCGTCAGCATTACAAATATAACCCCGTTACAAGTTTATACAGTATACCCGCAAACAAGGTAGCTACAGCAAGTAAAAAGAGTGTTACTAAAAGTCCTGAGTCTCTGTGAGCGTCAGAAGAAGGGTTGTTTGCTTGTCGTTTTGCGTAAAAAGTGCCTGTGTCTCTGTAATCCATATTAAAATTTTTCTAGTTCGTGGGGAAAGTATTGTTTTACCAAGTCCATTAAGGAGTGTGGCAGGTTCTCATCCGCTAACGCGTGCATGATTTGTGTATCCTCTATGTTATTAAAGTCAGTGATGTCCCAGTTCATGAGAAACTTTACATCAAATTTTGAATTATGAAAAATTTTGACGACGTTCCCATCTGAGATGAGACCTTGTACAATCTCTCTGATTCTGGTGATGTCTCGTTCTATAAACTCAGACTCGGCATGGTAGATTGGAATAACAAAACCTTGTTTCTCCCCAAAGGAGAAGCCGATGGTCATAATCTTACCTAGTTTGAAATCAAGGCCGTTTGTCTCGATGTCTACAGCTACCGCATCATGTGTGCGGGTTTCTTGGATTAACTCCTCGAATCTGTTTACATCGGTCACCAATTCGTAAGGGCTTGAATCAAACTTGTTCACATTAAGTATGAACTTGTCATACGCGTTGTCGACGTCCTGTACGAACAGTCTACGAAGTTTTGGCTCAGAGTATAAGGAAAACGGATGGAGCGTAGGGACCACGGGAGTGGGCTCTCCGTTAAGCTCTACAAAGAACTCTTTCCCTCTTTTGTTTGTAACTCCAGACTTTTTAGTTAAAGTCTTAAAGGCTAAATTGCCTAAAGGGACAATTAAGGTAGGGCCTATAGCTTCTAAGTCTTCTAAAAGCTTCTCCCTATGAGCGTGCATAACTTCAGTAGTAACATCATCCTCTCGCATATTATACCCCCCTATAGCAGGTATAAACTGGAATGAACCTTCAGGTACACCTGTCTTCTCTAAAAGGGTAGTGAGAATACCGTACTCCTCGTCATCAAAGGCAAAGGTTTTACCGTACTTTTGGCGGTAGGAGTCGTGAAGGAAAACGATTTTCTCGGTACCTACGTCCTCTCGGTGGACATTCTTCTTTTCGTCGTTTTCGAAAGAATTAAGTAAACTATCTAAAGTCATGGTCTATAATTGGTTATGGTTAAAAAAAAGAAAAAGGGACACTACATAGATAATGCAGAGTTCGAAACTGTAATCAAAGGGTATTTAAAAGACCCTAAAGAATATGAAAGTCGTTTGATAGAGCTTTTAGATTTGTTAATTTCAAATATATTAATGTCGTTCAAATTCAATGTGGATTTTGACGACGCAAAACAAGACTGCTTTCTACTGGCTATCAAAACTTTAAAGAACTTTAACCCAGACAATGGTGCCGCGTTTAACTACTTTACTACAGTTATCGTGAACAATTTAAAGTTAATATTCACTAAAAATAAGAAGTACCGCCAAAAGATACAAAAATACCAAACGCTAATGGATGAAAGGTTTGGCCAAGAATACCCTACGGCGCATCAAAATAACGATAAACAGTAGGGTATTCTACGCGGACTCTAACTCGCCCTTTGTTTATTAAAACAAGCGAAGGTACACTCGTAATCATAAACATAGAAAACGCGGCTGGGCTGTCCCAACTATTAATAACGTAAAGGGTTTCGTCTCCTTCTCGTTCGAGCCACTTATCTATCTTCACATCTAAAGAGGAACATTGGCTGTCCCATAAGGAGGTGTAAAGGATGGAAAAGGTACCTGTCTTTTTCCTTGAATGGATTTCAGACAGGTGCTCTTCTGTAGATACTTTAATTCTCTTTCGTGTCATCGGAAGAAGCTTCGGCTTCAACAGGTTGTGATGTTTCACCTTCTTGAACTTCGTCTAGGATTTCTTGCTTCTCTTCTTCAGATAAGCCGTCAACTTGTTCCTTTAAGTCGTCCATAAAAGCATTTACACCTCGGAAAAACATCATCTTAACTAATTCATCATCAGTTCCAGGGAAAGACTCAAAGCCTTTTTTAATGTTTTGCCATCCGGCTGTTTCTTCTTTGTTTAATTTAATGTAAATTTTCATTCGTCTACCTGTGTAATTAATTTTACACTTTATGTTTTCGGGGTTAATTATGTTATTTTCTTCAGTTTTCACTATTATACAATATGGTTGATAAATTAGATGATATTTTAAATCACGGCGAATTCAAAAAAAAGAAAAGGGTTAATAGCCGTAGGAAAGGCAATGCATTTGAAAGAGATATTGCTAAGCTACTAAACACTAGATTCAACACGACAGATTTCTGTCGCTCTCCAGGGTCGGGAGCCTTCGCAACTACTCATGATTTGCCACAGTATATGAAAGTCCATGGAGACCTAATAACTCCACAGTATTTCAAGTTTATTTTAGAATGTAAGTCGGGATACGATGTTACCTTCGAAGATATCTTCAAACCTAAGAGTGATTTATATAAATTCATAGAACAGGCAAAGAGAGATGCTAAAAAGGCTGACCGGGAGTGGTTGGTTGTTTACAAGAAAACCCGGCATAAGCCATTTGTCATAGTAGGTAAAAAGTACAATATATCCCCGACAGTCATGATAAACGGTGAGTACTATATTTACAGTCTTACAGACTTTTTGTCTTTAGACGACTCTAACTTTCTCCCATAGCCTTAGAGCGAGAGTTCATGTAAGCGGCACTTACTGTACCTCTTAATCTAGTAAAACAGGATGATTGTTTAGCTACAGGGTAAGAAGTTCCGAACATCTTATTACCCTTCTCGTCGTGGAAATCAAACCCTCCAAGGTCTTTTATTTTAAACCGACCCTCATCTACCGCTGCTATCGCATCATCCATAATCATATCCCCTTGGAAAGACCTTACATCTCCATTACTAATACGAAGAACTCCCTCAGACTCTTTCGAGGTTAAAGTATTAATCACATCGTGTAACGCAGCTCCTTGCGCATAGTTCTTATTACTTTCAGCTCTTTTGTTCTTCACAAGAGATAATAAATTTCTAGATATGTATGTGTTAAGAACTTGTCTTCCAGCAGGGTCCGCAGTACCAAGGTCAGATACCATATCTTTAAACTTTTGTAAATCTCTTTGATTTTGTATGCTGTTAGCAACAGAATTAGGTTTACCTCCTGCGGCTTCAATAATATTCGTAAGCGTAGGCAAAATATCCGAGTTATTTTTAGACAGAGCTTTTTGTATTTTAGTATATTGCTCTCTGTCCCAGTCGCGAGCTTCGGTCATGTTCTGAGCGTATTTTTCCCCCATTGCCTTGTTAGTCCTTTTAATATATTCTACTCTGTTCTCAAAATTGGATTCGTACTCACCTCTCTTGCCTTTATTTGCGGCGTTACCCATCGATACATCTAAAGTACAACCTTCAAAGTTTACAGGCTTATTAAGATTTTCTAGTGTTTTCAAAGATAGGTCTACTTCATTTCCGTGCGCGTAATCCTTGGTCAACCCTATATTCTCGGCAAACTTCTGAGCATCGGCATCGCTTGCGAACGAGAACACGACATCTCTCTTAACTCCTAGTTGTTTATCAGTTCCCCGTTCCTCTTCTTTTGTAGGAGCCCAGGCACGCACAGGGGCCACTCCTCCGACCTCTATGATAGTTTTTAACTCTCTAGCCCGTTGCATAAACAAAGCCTTTGTAAGCTCGTTAGGGGAGGCGTAGATGTCGTACATTTTCTCCATCTCTTGGTACCACTCGCAGTGACCTTGTTCTTCTTCAGTCGTCATAGAAGGAACCATACCTTCCCAAAGAGCTTCGTTCGCTCTAACTGATTTATCCAACTTTTTCATCATATCCGCAAATTCAGTAACTCCTTTACTTATATTTCCTCCTTCGTCTCCTCTACCGTTCATAAACTCTATAATGCCAACATGACAAGCTTCGGTAAATACACCAACTAAGTTGTTTTCTCCTTTTTTACCCGTCGCAGAGGGTTTCAACAAAGGAGAGTCGGTACCGTCCTTAGACCTGATAGTTACGCCTGCGAAAGCGTCACATATATTTTTAGAGACTTTGTTTGAGACTCCATACTTTGCAAAATCTGCAGATACCGTTTTGCCTGCGTCCACTTTGGCTTGTGCAACATTTGATAAAGCCATATCGAGCTTCGGAAAAGCTTTTTGAGTCTCATTATTACGATTCCAACCTAAAAATAACCCATCTCTTCTACATCGCGTGGCGTCTAAAATATCTCTTTGTTTATCTGTAATATTCTCCTCGAGAACATACCTGTCGTCTCCATCTTCTTGAATGTGCGGGGCTAATTGTAAAATCTCATCATACCCATCCAGCAGCTCTTGATTTACATCACCCTCCCAACCATACTTATTTTCTGCACCTCTGGTATACTCCAAAATAGCGCCCATGTTACTGTTCTTAGGAGGAACCTTACAAGCAGCGTCTAAAGCATTGGCAAGCTCTTCAGAAGACAAATCAACTCTCATATCTCCGTCTTTACTTGTTTTGTCCAGCCCGAACTCATGATTAAGCTGGTCTAAGTTCGACGTCATTCGGTCTAACTGCTCTTGGTTAGTTTGCCTGTCACTTAGCTCTGCTTCTTGTTGTCTTGATTCCTCTTCAAAATCCGCTTGCTGTTCTTCAGCAGATTTAAGGGTTCCGTCTGCAACACCTTGCTCAACGTCCATAACGTCCTTCTCAGAGGGAGCGTCTTTAGGTTTCCAGTCAGCGATAGCGGCTAAAACCTTGTCGGCACTACCAGAGTTGATAACGCCTTGTGTGTTACTCATCCAGTATACAGTACCGGGCTTTTTCACCTGTCCTGTTGCAGGGTCGAACTCGGGTGCTGAAATTTGTGCGCCACCCCATGCCCCCATCTTCCCAGCTTCGGCTTCAGCCCCTTGGGCCGTAAGCTGGCTGTTGTTGGACATTGCTACTGCTTTTAAAGCTGCTATGCTGGCTTCATCCGCACCAGAAAACCATTTTTGGTGAACTCCACCGGCTTCAAGTAATACCTTATCCAGATATGCTTCGAGAATGTTTAGATTGCTTTTCATTTTAAAAAATAAGACCCCTTTACCATATTATAAAGAGGTCTTTAAAAAAGTTTAATAGAATTTGGTTTTTATTTTTAAATTTTCTCTTGGACTGCGAAATCGTACTTAACACCACACTCAATCGTATGGAAATCGTTAGTACTATAATTTAGTTCGGCTAGACGGTAGAACTTACAGTAAGCGCCATAAAGAGTAATTCTCATTTTTGGGTTGTGCTGAGCATCCAGTTGAGTGATGTAAATCTTTCTCTTCATATCCGGTCCACCAAGCTGACCTGTAAACGGGTCGTAAGTCTCTCTCATCCAGTTAAACAAAGTTACTGCGGCGCCGCCTTCAATCAAGTTATCAAAAGTTAAGGTGGTTTCGTCAGCAGCGTATTTACCAGGGTAGTAGTACTTATCGTTAATACGGTCAACAGCAATATCTTCAACACTAAAGCCAATGTTTCCAATTTGCTTACATGCTAAAGTTAAAGAGTTAGATTGGTCTCTAGGACTAGAGTCAGGGTCGTTGCCCCCTAAACCGTCGATAGATATTAACCAGCTATACGTACGAAGCGAATCATATTGCTGGGATAGGGTGTTTAAACGGTCATCTCCGCCATTTCTATTTTGGTCGAAGTACTCGTTTGTAATTTTATTGTTGGTGAATGCCATTGGTTTCTATGTTATTTAGGCTTCTTGTTGGCCTAATACGTTAATCTCAAATATGAGCGATTCTGCTGCTTTGGTAGGTACGACTTCGATTTTAATCCAAAGCTCACTACGGTCAACTCTGATAGGAGTATTTGTAGTTTCATCACAGATAACTTTAAAGGAACGGATTCCTCGTCTTGCTTGAATGTCTTCCAGAAGAGGTTCAACAGCGCCTTTAATCAAACTCCAAGTAATTGGGTCGTTTGGCTCAAAAACAAAAGGAAGACCTAAAGTTTTTACCTTCTGTCTAATTATAATTGCTAACCTTCGGACATTAATTCTATCCAAAGCGGTTGCATGTCTTTGTGCTGTGCGCTGGCCCCAGATACATATACCTTGTCTGTTTAGGTTTACGATAGGGTTGAGTGAATTACCTCCGCCATAGATGTAATCTCTATCACCTTGATTCAGGTCTTGCTCCAATTCAAAAACAGCAGGAGAAACCTTACCTCTAGTTATACCGGCGGGTGCCGCCCAAACTTCAGCGATATTATCCGCTCTAGCCATAGCTTTAACAGCTACAATCGCGGGGTCGACATACTGGTCTACGCCTGTCCAGGAGTTGAACATTTTACAGTGTGGGTAGTAAAGTGCAGCATAAGAGGAGTTTATAGAAACGGTTCTACCTATGTAATTACCATTATGCCAATCTACAGCCTCTTGAGCGGTTAAACCTTCAGGAGGAGAGGTGACATATAGGAAAGTTCCTTTTATTTCTGCTGCTTCAATCGCAGCCGCTTGTACCGCCTGGACATGAATGCCAGGAATGGTTACCAAATCAACCTCGACGGTTTCAGGTTTAAAGGCTTTCACACCTCTCGCAGAACCTACAGGCCCTGCTAAAGCGTTAACAACCTCAGAGTCAGTTAAAGAGCCTCCATGGTCTCCCGCGTCACCATTGGCACCTCCAGCGAAATCGAAAGTACCTTCCTTAAACTTAAGGAATCGTACGTAGCCAGTTTGTTTAAAGGCGTTAATATTAGGGTCAACCGATAAAGATATGGCGCTTGTCGCGGCTTCAGGGGCTGTCCATGTTACGGCGGTGTTATTGTCGTCGTCTTCGAAGCGACCGTAAACCAAATCGGAAGTTTCACCGTTCCCATACGTGTTTGAATTAATCACTGAGCTTGGCCAAGTAGGGATTCCTGAATTCGTAGTGTCTTGATATAAGGCAGTCTTGTATGTTTCCTCAACCGCTCCATTTCTCAAAAGGCTAACAGATTGTTGGAATTTTCCAGTATTAGTAACTTGAACTTGTAGCCCGCGATGAGAAGTTGAATTCCCATTGTACGAACTTGCAGCATTGTAACCGTTGCCTGTGTGTAAAGCTCTAAGTGTGTAAGTGCCTCCGGCGGAATCGATAGAACTAACATCAACACCATAACTAATAAGTTTAGTTCCAGCCACAACGTTAGCTGGTAAGGCTACATCAGCGATTGGCGCAGTTGCGTGCCATCCTGCGTTTTGGTAAAACATACCGCTTACGTTCATCATACCAGTTACGTCCATACCTGTGTTTTCGACTGGGGAGTGGTTGTAAAGGAAACCGCCGCCGAGGCCTGCGACGTAAGTAAATTCGCCGTACCCAATCTTAGTGCCGTCAAATTGAACGTAAGTCCCTGAATCAGTCTTAGAAAGTTGGTCTCCACCTCCTCCGATTGCTCCGTGACCTGACAATTGCGTTGCTTGAAAATCAGCTACAGTAATTGTAGAGGAAACAGTAAGTGCGCTTACAGTGATACCTGCTAATTGCCCAGGATGTTGGCCTACAAAAGAAATAATATCACCATCCATCTTTTCGATTGTGAAGTCGCGGTTGTTACCTAGAGTCTTTTGGAACGAAGAAACTACAGTATCGACGCTTGAAGGTTTTGCTATGGCTAAAAAGTAAGGCTTAACAGTAGTATGTACACCGTCGGAGCCACTAACGTGAATATTGAAAAGAACACTACCACTTGGGGTAGAGTCAGTCATTGCCGAGTTAAATATGTTAGGCGTGTCGCCTAATCGGTAAGACGAAGAAGCTGCCAAAGAAACAAAAGGGCAAGAGGCTATATCTAGATTCTTCTCAGAGTTTGCAGCAGCAGTTGTTTGAGCACGAACAAACAAAAGTTGATTCGTGTTCTTCATAATTTCGTAAGCGCCGAACAAACCTTGACCTCCAGTTGTCTCGGAAGGCAAGCCGAAGATTCTTTCTAGGTCTACCGTGTTTGTTATAAGAACAGGCTTATCGACAGGACCTT
>TARA_R110001583_G_scaffold1242_2_pt1 | contig 16732 bp, 7 predicted proteins | sample TARA_R110001583 | Tara Oceans TARA_R110001583 (sample SAMEA4398432) | marine metagenome | biome: Polar Biome; feature: [MES] marine water layer (ENVO:01000295) within the mesopelagic zone...; material: water (ENVO:00002006), including particulate matter (ENVO:01000060) such as...... | reverse complement strand
TTTGCACTTGCAGTTACAAAAGATAATACACCACTACCATCTGTTTTTAATACTTGACCATCACTACCATCAGCACTTGGAAAATCAAATGCCACACCATTAGATGTGAAGATAAGATGACCACCATCTGAAGATATTGATTCGTTAGCATCGTGGAATTGTAAAGTAGGTGTACCACCACTATCTGTTAATAGTAATCCTGTATTATGTACATGAGTTAGTTTTATTTCTGAGTCTGCACCAAAGTTAAGAACAGCTGCATCACTAAGTAATAATAGGTCATCACCAATAACTGCATCTGCGGCTACTGATAGACCACCATCTGTTTGTAATGAACCATCTGTTGTAGAAGTTGCAGCGGTTGTGTCGTCTGTTTTAATAATACCACTAGCAGTTATAGCAGCAGTTGTAGTTGCTCCTGCAACATCAACAACACCAGAGAAATCTCCAGTTGCAGCATCTATCTCACCAGAAATAGTTAGATTTCGCATACCAGTTGAATCTATGTTTGCGTCTGTCGTAACTACTTTAGATGCAATTGCTGTACCAGCAGTTAGACCATCTAATAGTTCTAGTTCTGCTTCAGCAAGAACAGCACTACCAGCAGTAAACCCTGCACCAGATATTACACCAGTTACATCTAAATTACCACCAGAGGATAAAGTCATTTTTGTGGTTGCAGTTTCACTTGCACCAGTTTGGAATATTAGTGATGTTGCGTTTGCAGATGAACTAAAGTCACCTTCTGAAATAGCTGCGATTGCACCAGCAACTAATATTGCATCTGTGCCAGCACCTTCATCGGGTGCTTGGAAATTAATCCTACCCAATAAATCATTGACAGCAATGTCTGTATCCCCAGTTTGAAAAGTAAGTTCGGGAAAACTGTCATCTGCTGTTGCAGCATGTTTTAAAATTAGTCCGTCATCTGGATCATGTGTAAGAGTGATCTCTTTGTCGGCACCAAAGTTAAGAACACCAGAGTCGGTACTAAACCCAACTAAGTCTGCAATAATTCTAGCTCTACCCATTTCTTATTCCTTTACCTTATTTATATAGTCTGTCATGTTTGACATGAGCAGTTTTCCTTTATCTTATGAAATTTACATATACTATAGCTGCATCAAAATTAGCATTTCCTGTGGTTCTTGTATTCAACCTAAATGCACTTACTGTAGGTGCATCAGTTGCTCCAGCAACAAATACATTGTTGTTAGCTTCTATCGCAGTTATTCCACTTACCGAATAATCAATATCTGGCATATTAGTAGCAAAATTAACTGTATAATTACCAACAGCATTATCAGTTATACTAGATACATTTCCAGAAGCATTTATACTAACAGTACTAGTACCAACAAAGTTAACCCATGCCCTTACACCAAAAGCTGTAACAACAGACCCATACCCAGAATTAAACTTTAATAGACCTGCTGGGGTTAATCTCATTTGTTCAGTTTCATTAACACCTAAAATAAGGTCGCGCGCTCCTGAGTTGTGATAAAGATGAGCTGCAGTTGCATCTAGAGCAATTCCAAAATTATATCCATTTCCATCTACTTTTAGTTGTCCTGCCGTAGCATTACTCATGGAAACATCACCGCCAACGTCAGAAGTAACACCAGCTGCTGTTAATGCACCAGCAACATCAAGAGTACCATTAGAAGTTAAACCAGTGTTATGAACATGAGTGATATTGATATCACCATCTGCACCAAATTTAAGAACAGATGCATCTGAAGCAAGAGTTAAGTCATCTCCAATACTTGCATCTCCACTAACAGTTAGATTACCAGCAGAGGACAATGACATTGTTTCAGCTGCAGCTGCAGAAGCAGCAGTTCTGAATGAAAGTTTAGTTGCATTATTATCTGCGGCAAAGTCACCTTCTGATACAGCAGCAATTCCTGCCGCAACCAAAATAGCATCTGTACCAGTTCCTTCATCTGGTGCTTGGAAATTGATAACACCAATAACATCATCAGCAGCAATATCTGTTTCTGCGGTTTGCAGAGTTAAACTTGTTGGTGAGTTATCAGAGGTATTTGTTCTATCAATAATAAGACCAGAGTTGTGGTCGTGTCTTAGTATAACATCTTGGTCTACACCAAATAATATTTCACCACCATCTGCAAGGAATAAATCACTAAATTCTAATGAACTTGTTCCAAGTGCAGCTCCATTTGAAGCGTCTGGAACAAACGCAGTAGTTGCAGTTATTGTTGCAACTTGTAATGTACCAGAAACTTCTACATTACCATTTATATCAATAGTTGTAGCATTAATTTCTATCTCTGTGTCTGCTACTAAATCGAGGACTCCATCTGCACTTTGTGAGATGTGTGTTCCAGAGTCACCGAACTGTAATTGTCTTGAACTGTTTAGTAGGATACCTGTGTCTGCGACATGAGTTAATGTTACATCATTGTCTGCACCTAGTCCTAAAACAGCTGCGTCTGAATTTAATTTGAGGTCATTACTTACAAGAACGGCAGTTGATGCGTTAAGGTCAATAGTTGCCTCACCATCAATAGTCATTACTCCATCAGAACTTTGATGAATAAAAGTTGCACTATCACCAAATTGTAATTTTCTTGAACTATTTAATAATACTCCTGTGTCAGCAACATGTGTCAATGTTACATCTTGGTCTGCACCTAGATTGATAACAGCTGCATCTGCCAAGAATAAATCACTAAACTCTAATGCAGTTGTACCTAAAGCTGCACCATCTGAAGCGTCTGGAACAAATGCAGTAGATGCAGTTATGGTTGTTCCAGATATTGTACTTGCACCAACTATTGTACCTTGAACATCTAAGTTTGCATTGACATCAACCAAAGTTGCATTTAATTCTATTTCGTCTGTTGCATTGATATCAAGAATAGTATTACTAGGCGCACCAATATTTTGTGATGCGTCATTAAATTGAATTACTGATGTACTATTTAAAAGTAGTCCTGTATCTGCGACATGAGTAAGAGTTACATCTGAGTCTGCACCAAAGTTAAGAACAGCTGCATCTTTACTAGCACTAATATTACCAACAACAGATACATTATTACTAAAAGTACCACCATTGCCTGCACTTACCATATCTGCAAGTGTAAAGACATCATGTACGATTACTTCTACTTCATCATTTGCAGATAAAGCAGTAAGTCCTGCAACTGTATTACTAGTGTTTAAATTGTAGTCTGTATTAAGTTTAAGACGAACACCATTAAGATAAACATCAACATATTCTGGATCGCTGAAAGTAAGAGAAATGCCTCTAGAATCAGTTCCACTAACTGTAGTATCACCAGCTGAAGCTAGATATAAAAATCTCTCTCTAATTCCAAATCCTTCATTACTTTTTCCAATATATGGCATTCTCTATTCCTTTACCTTATTTATTATATTTACGCAATCGTTGCAATTGGAGATGCAACAGATTCTACTTGCCAAACTCCATTTGTTCCATCATCTGTTAAACAAGTAATTCTTGCTCTTGATCCAATAACTGTACTAGAAACAAATGTAAATGCATCGCCTGCATTATCAAAAACTGCGTTTGCAGCAGTACCGCCCGCAAGACTTAGTGAACCAACAAAATTACCACCCGATCCAGCAATGTTAACAATTGTAGTTGTACTACCACCCACAGCGGTTAAAACTATAAAGTCGTAATATAGGCCTGGATTTGTTGTTGCTGCAGATGGTAAGTTAATTATATTATTATTAGTACCATGAATTAATACAGTAGACCCTGATTCTGCAACAGTTAATGTAGCAGTAACCGCACCCGAAGCATTAAATTCAGTTTTGATTCCTTTTCTACCAGCTAATGTTGTTGCAGTAAATGTTCCGTTTGTAGTTAGTCCAGTATCAGCTGCGTGAGTTAATGTAATATCACTATCTACACCAAATGATAATACAGCAGTATCTTTAATAAGACTAAGATTACCACTAGCAGAAAAATCTTTTGCACCCAAAAATGCATTTGGACTAAGGGTGGCCAAAGCTCCTGCTTGGTGGACAGCATAAATTACTTCACCATTTGCTGGAGTTCCAGTAAATGCAAGAGTTGTACCAGAAACAGTATAAGCGACAAGAGGATTCTGACGAACATTACCTACAAATACTTCAAGGTCAAGTTCGGAAGTTACTGCTCTCGATAGAGTAAAATTAGTTGCGCTACCATCGCCCGCAAAAGTGTCTTTGACTGTGGTAACAAATCCACTCCCAAAACCTAAGTCTGTACCTATGTATGCCATTCTTTGCCCCTATGAACTAATTGTGTCAACACGACTTACCCATGCATCAATTGAAGTAGCAGTATCAGATTGTACTTTCAACGCATCTCCACTTTGCAATACAAACTTCGCACCACCATCAAGTACTTGTAGTGCGGCTGAAGCAGGGATAGGTGCATTTTTGACCAAATAGTAATCAGCACTACTATTTGTTACAAACACACTTACTTTAACTTGTGATGTTATTGTATTTGCTAAGTTAATACCAACAACTGCATCATCACTATTTGCTGTAAAAATAGTTACTGCTGTAGTTCCGATATTCCTTGCAATGTTTCGTTCAAAATCCTGTGCCATTTTACTTCCTCTATTACTCTAGTCTATTTATAATGCAATTGCCATAGCGGTTGCTAAACCTGTTGTGGCAGCTTGGTTAATTTCTGCAGCTGTTTTTGTAATTGCAGTTCCGTTTAGTGATAATGCACCAACTAAGTTTGTTGTTCCTGTAACAGTTAAATTATCTGCGACTGTTGTTTCTGATGTTGTGTGACCAATTGTAACTGCAATACCAGAAGTATTCGTTGCAAGTTTTAAAACACCAGTTTTGTTATCAATAAATGAGTCAGTACCATCATGGTAAATATCCATGTCTGAAGCAGCACCAAATCTTAATCTTGCATCAGTTGCAGCACCACTATCTCCAAACAAAAGTGCTGTAGATGCACCATCAAGTAATGTACCTGTCATTATCAATGTTCCAGTAGCATCTGGAATTGTTACTGTTCTATCAGCTGTAGGGTCTGCAACAGTTAGTGTTGTTTGATGGCCATCATTGGTTGCACCCTCAAATGTGATATTACCATCTTCTGCAACAGTAATAAATGCAAAGTTGGAAGTACCATTTTCTAGTCCGTCAACATCTGTAACTAGATTGTTAAACTGAACCCTAAACTGTTCTAGGGTTGATGAGGTTGTGACTTCTGATGATGATATTGACATTAGTTTCTATCCAATAATTTTTTTAACATATCTTTTATTTCGTGCATCTCGCACTTTAAAGTATTTATCTCTCTTGTAGCACCACGAATTTCATCTCTTTGTTTTTTTGCTTCAGATGCTCTGCGTTTTGCCATTTCGTATGCACTACGATTTTTATTTACAATCGCACCAGAGTTACTATCTCTGAATAAATCTTGTTTTCCTTCAACCTGTAAATATTCTGCCATGTTATGTTGCCAATGCTAAGACTCTAAGGTCTTTTATTCTTGGTGGATTAGCTGCATCTGAACTTTGCATCACAATCTTGATTGCAAATTGATTGAACTCTGGAAGTGGTTCTCCAATGTCGTCATCATTAATGCCAGCGGTATATAGGTATTCTTGGAAATCATTTCTACCCAATGAAGCAGGAACAGTTTTATCTGGACTTCCATCAGTATTAAAGAAGGTATAACCCAAGTCATCAAAATCATCTGATTGATCTGACCTTAATATTTTAAATAATAATTTAAATTCAGATGTGTTTGTCTTATGACCAGCAAAGAATATTCTTAGTGAAGTAGCAGGATTTTCAAGAGCTATTTTTTTAGTAATATAAACTGCAACATTTCCATCACCATCTGGTTCAGTCATTGCAGCATATTCTGATGTAGGATAAACATCTGAACTACTGTCAATATTATTAATTCTGTTTGCAACTAGAATTGCTGACAACCTTGCAGTATCAATAACAGGAGATAAACTTGTATCTGTTGTTGAAAGCGTTAGTGGTAGTGTAAATGATTTTGCAGAACTTAATTCATTTATTTCATTAATATTAGAACACACCATAGAGGTAGTATCTAAATCAATTGTTTCATCTAAAGAAATAGAACTAGAAGTTGTTTCTACAATAAATGAACTCTCTGCACCACTAGGACTTGTAGCTGAAGTCTTTTTAAGTTCAGCACTAATAACTGTGTTTGGTAATTCTAAGAGAGCAATGTTTGTTTTCAATGTTTCAAATCTATAGTTCTCTGATGCGTAAGTAAGAATACCACCGCTGTCAACATCAGCAGATGAACCACTAACTGTTGGAGCTGTAGTAAGAGCAACTGTATAAGAGTCTATATTAATATTTGCAATTGCAGTATGTGTCTTATTGATTTCAATAAGAGGAGTACCGAACAACTGATAGAGTTCTACTGTAGTACCAATAGCATATGCAGCTGCAACTCCATCTTCAACACTTCTTGTTAAACTTGAGATTGTTGTACCAGACAATGTACCAAATAATATTTCAGTACCAATCTTGACATAACATCGTGAGGACAAATTACTTGCAGCAAAGTTTGTTGCAGAAGTAAGTGTCAATGATGTACCAGTTGCAGTAAGTGCAGCTGAAAGTGTAGTAGATATACCAGAATTTACACCAGTAATTGTAACATTATTAGATGTAGAGTACATACCATGATCGCCATGATTAATCTTTGCTACAGTAGAACTGTTGGTTAATCTAATTGGGTTCTGTTGTAATCTACGACCATAAACTGTATCACCATCTTCAGCTAAAACTGAGTCACCAATATTATCATTCGTTAATGTACAAACGCCTGTCGTTGTGGTAAACTCTGCTTTGTGTAATTTGAATTTTAAATCTTGTGATTGAACAGCAGTCCAAGTCTTATCGTTTTGTGATTTGAATAGAACACCAAGAGTTGGTTGTTTAGAAACAACTCTGTTAGAACCACTCACATCAAGTTCACCCATTTGAGCAATCCATACTAAATAGTTAAGACTGTTTGTTCTAAGAACCACACAATATTCTATACCACCCTGTATATAAACAGGAGAGTCAAAAGTAAATGTTGTTGCAGTTGCACCAATTGTATCATCAACATTAATTTGAGATGGTTCTAATAATTTTCTACCGAAAGGAAGAATTTTAGGGCCGGGATATCCATTAATAACATTTCTAATTTCTACCCACATTGGTAAAGTGTCATCTTTTGCAGCAACAAACACATCAATTTTTGTTAAGAAACAACCATTCTCATCTTCTGATATAAATGTTTGAGCAAGTGGATCAAGTCTTTGTATAACCCTATTGGTATTGATAGTATCAAATTGAGAAGTTGTTTCTGAAACATTTGTTTGTACAACTGTTGCATTTCTTGTTGCAATAATAGTTTCTTGTTCTGTTTCAATAATACCAGTAGCAGCATATATTGTAGATCCTGCTGTTGCTGGGTCTGAAGTAACACCACCAAGTCCAGCTCTTGCATTTGTTGGACTAGATGTAAGTCTAAATTCTACTTCGCCTGTTTTAAATTTAGGAACAGAAGTTTGACCTTTAAACTTATAATCTGGAATATCGAAAGTACCTTCTACTTTTCCAGAAACAGTACAAATCAAAGGACTGCCCGCAATGATTGTAGTGTCTGTTGTATATGTTGAAGAATCAGGAGTGACATATGCACTGATATCTTTACCTTCAAAGAAAGGATAAACTCTTGTGTTTGGTAAGAACCCTTGTCCTACAAAAGTAATTTGTCTAGGACGAACAAATGGAACTAGAGCTCTTGAAATAACTTTATTGCCTTGTGATTCCTCTACAATGTTTTCTACAACTTCAGTTCTTAAACCAGTTCTTTCTAGATCAGAACGTACTGTTTGAATAGTTCTCTGCCAAATACCAAGTCTTGCAAAACTAAGAGTAGATTGTGTGCTTACAACACCACTCCATTGAGTTTCCCATGAGTTCCAAAGTGTTCCTATATTATTTCTGTTTGCATTTACAACAGAACTAAAGTTACCATCAACATTGATAATTAGATCAGGAGCAGTTTCAGTTTCAAACCAGTTATCACTATCTGGAGTTAATTGAATCTGACCAACCCAAAAAGCACTAATATATGGCTGTAGGTTTTCAACTCTAGTAGCATATGGTTGATCGACAAGAGTTACATCACTGTATGGTAGTGTAATTAAGTCACCAGTTTTTTGATAACCAACAGCAAGTCTTGCAGTATCACTAGTTGCTAGTTCAGTCAATTCTGCATTTCTCAAAACACAAACTGGTCTTGCTTCGTTTAGTTGAGGGTCAATAGCAATTTGATAATCAGCATTTATAGTATCACCAACTCTGTGTCCAGCAAAGTTATCAACAACGAAACCAGATTTGAAACGATTGAGTCCATTTGCATCTTGAATTTCAAAAGACTCTGCATCTCTTTCTAAAAGAGAAAGTGCAGTCATAGATTCAACTTTTTCTAATCTATCTTTAATCCTACCAATATCACGCATGGTAAATCTTTGAGTTTTAAATCTTTGAACCAATACATCTTTAGGAGTAAATGTATATGGTGGAATAGAAAAACTTGCAAGTATCATTGCATTGTCTATTACTTTAGGTGGAGAAGGATTTTCAGCTGAAACTCCCTCAATAATTTTAAAATCACCACTAGCAGTTAAGAATAATGTAGCTTCTTTTGCAAGATAAAATTCAAAATCAGATTGAAGATTACTTGTTGGTTGTGGCATATCAACAGTTACAGCACCAGTTCCATCAAACTGACGATTTTCAAAGTTAAATGAACTTCCTGTAATTTGATCTACCACAGACAATGTAGTTGATGAACCAGTAATGTTTTCTGCTGTTGGTCTAAAGTCGTAAGAGTTTGCAAGTGGGAATAGACCAGATGGCGTTGGGCTATCTGGATCTACTTTCGTTCCTGTGTATGTTGGAATATCATCATACTCCATTTGACCAGCAACACTTGAGTAGGAGTCTACAGTGAAACAATCTCCAGCACCATGAGAGAAGAAATCATATACTACAAGCAATCTACCTATAGGTGATGCCGCAGAAGGTTTTCTAACAATTCGTGAGATGTCATAAAAGTTATCTCTCATTCCTGAGTCAAAAGTAAATCTTGAGGTAATAACTTCACTACCAGCAGTAAGAGCAGATACAGTTGCAGTTGCACCAGAGAATGTACCAGTAATTGTATCAGAGGTTGTAAAGTCTGTTGCACCAAAACCATCTGTCAAGACATATGACATTGGACTAGTAGTTTCTATAATTCTTGCTATTGCGTTAGAAGCAGAACCAGTAATCTTTTCACCTCTAACAAAAGTTCCAGTGATATTTGTAAGTGTTAGTTTTGGAGTAGTCGCATCAGCTGAAGTTGATTGTGAATCGAATACACCAACAAGTTTAAATCCATCAGCACGACCAAGAGAAATTTCTCTGTCTGTTGCCCGAACACCATGTGCGCCATCTGCATCTGAGGAAAGAACTTTAAGTTCCTTCATCAAGTTAGTTGTTTTTGTTTTTGGTTGAACAGAAGTTCTTGTTATAGTACCGATGAACTTAACTTTTGCACCAGCACCAAGAATAGTATCTTCTGTGACTGTCGCAGACCCAGTACCAGTACCAGAAATCTTACTAGCTACAGTTACCACTTGACCAGCTACACCTGTACCATCACCAGCAGTTATGATTGTCAATAAATAATCTTTTGCTGCATATGCGTTGAATGTTTCATTAGTTCCAGCAGTAAATGTAACTGCACCAGAAGAATTTGTTGTTCCAACAAACTGTCTGCGAATAACAAACTGTGTATCACTTGCACCAGAATTGGTTGCAGTCAAAAGTGTTTTAACTGGAGCCTTTGGAAATTTGAATACAGATAAACTTTTTTCAGGTTCAATAAGTTTTGCAACTCTTTGTGTTTCAAGAGTAACTCTAGTTGAGTTATCTTCTTCTATTACTTTTTCAGCGGCATCAGTTGCATTAGCATCTGTACCATCAATTAACATATTACCATCTTCATCAACAAGGGCCATGATAAGGTCAGCAGTAAATATGCTGTCATCAATAACCGAACGAACCTCATCAAATCTATGAGTAACAACTGCGTTGTGTCCACCGAAAGTACCAGAAGTAAGAACTAAGTCTGTGTTATCTCCGTTTTCAATTATTGTATCAGTTTCAGCAGAATCAGATGCAGTAAGTTTTTCACCAGAAACAAATGTACCAATAACATTAGTAAGTGCAACTCTACCACCACTAGTAGCACCAGCATATACAAGTCCAGTTGCACCAGAAGTTACACCAGTAATTTTTACTCCACCAGTAGTGTGTGTTGCAGTAAGTAATGGTGAGGGTGTGCAATGATATACATCAGCATCAGTTCCATTACCTAGATTTAGGTATGTGAACATTCGCACATCAAATAAGTATAACTTAAATTGTGCATCATTGTTACCAATAGTACCAGAGAAGTATTCAACTGCACGAACTCTTGATACACCAACTTGATAGCCAGATGCGCTACCTCTAGTTGCAGTAAAGTCTGTAAATAGTCCAACCTCTTTATATGGAGTAGTTTCACCAGAGATATTACCAATGTCTGGAGTACCAAAAAGATTAGTAGCAAATGCAAAGTTACCCATCTCAAAGGTTGTAACACCAGCATTTACTGTATTAAAATCTCTAGCCTTGTTTAGGTCTAAGAATGTTGCTGCAGTTTTTTCTATTTCATAACCCTTGACATATGCTTTGCCTGGCGTAATTGAAACAGAAAGTAAAGATTCGTCAGCGGTATTGTTATCATCAGTTGTTCCAGCAGTACCATAAATACCAACATTGGTTTCTCCTGCATAATCATTATCAATAGATTCATTTACTGAAAACTGAAATGGTCTTACTGTATAATCACCAGACTCATCAAATGTTCTACGAGCAAGTGTATCACCAAGAACAGCATAATCTGTTCCTCTTGTAAGTTGAGTTACTCTACCTGATGTTGTTCTAATCAATTCAACAAAAAGTGAATCATCAACAGAGGTTGTATCTAGTTTAGCTAAGGTTAGAGTAATTTTTAATCTGTGTGCGCCACTAGCAGCATAGTTATTTGAACCAGTTGCATTATCAGTTAAAGTTGTATCTGCTTCTGGAGAAACTAAAGTTTCATTAATAAGAAAACCAACTCTAGCAGTTTCAGTTTTTGATGTATTACTTAATACTACTGTTTGTTTTTCGTTTCTTACAAAAGTACCACGAATATAATAAATCCCAGCTTCAACAGTTACAGCAGAACCAGTTCCAGATGCACTTGAGGAAAAAGTTGTTCCTGATGCAATGTTTGCAGCATAAGATGTTGTGTGAGTAACAACAGAATCAGCAATAATGTTTTCACTATCTGAAAATACACCAGTATTATTATCAGTACCAGTTTGAACATATTGAACATAAAGATATGGTTGACTAGTAGTAGACCCTTCGGCATATCCTATAACTTGTGCCTTAACACCAGAGGTTACACCAGTAAGTGTAACAGGTGTTGTTGCGTTGTAGTATTGGCTTGGTCTTACATCTTCACCGCCAAATGTTGATTCAAGTGCAAGAGAATAATAAGCATCAGAATAAGATACTTGGCCTGGGATTACAACAGAACCTTCTTTGAAGACATGGTTGCCCTGTTGTTCAATTTGATTTTGAAGAATAGATTGTAGGGTTGTTAGTTCCCTTGCCTGAATAGAAAAGCCGGGGCGAAATAAAACTCTATGAAAAGCATCTGCCTTATCAAAGTCATCATAATATGGTGATACATTTAAATTTGTAAGTTGGGCCATTTGATTTCCTAAAATTCAATTATAATTTTTATATCTTCCGTTTGGTCAGAAGCTCGTTGAATTGGTTTTCTATTTTCTAAGTAAATCATATTACCACTATATGATTCAAGTTCTGGATTTGCATAACCAGAAGTAAGAGATAGTGTAGAACCAGAAGCAAGTGTAACAGATTCAGTTGTAGTGGATGGTGTACCTGTTGCACCAGATGTTCCACCTGTAATTAGGTTTGCACCACTAAAGGCAACATACGCACCAGAAGTAGCATTTGTTCCAAATCCCTTGAAACTTTCTTGTTGATAATAAAGAAGGTTTAATGTAGGATCAAACTCAACAACTTTACCAGATGCACCAGTTGATGCTTGTGTAATTACTTCATCGGGTTCAAATGTACCAGAGTATGTTGCAAGTTTAACAACATAACTTTGACGAAATGTAGAACCAGTTGCAACAGTAGTTGTTCCAAAAAGTGTTGGGTCAGCAATAAGACCTACTGTTCTGAAATCATTTCCAGCAGTAAAGTCATCACCCTCTGCAGCTGTAAGTGTTGTTGCAGACATAATGTAATGACCACCAAGTTCTGTGATTGCACTAAATCCATGTCCACCATTTGGTGAAATGATAACTTCGATTGCACCACCAGTACCACTTCCTATAGAGGAAGAAGATGACAATGCTGTGTCAGAGAAGGTGAATGAAGAACCTAAATTTATATAACCAAAAGTATAACCAGCTCCTGCGGCATGAATAGTTGTATCTGTACCAGCAGTCAATCCGAATGAAACAATAGAACCAGATGCAATTGTAATTCTAACAATCGCACCAGATGATGTTCCAGCACTTGTGCCATCTCCGTATATAGCAGCATAGTATGTTCCGTTAGTATAACCAGACCCAGCAGTGACTTTGAGAGATTCAATAGCACCATCAGTTGCGGCAGCTGAAACAGTACTATTAGTAGAAACTGGTATAAAGTCTGTAGTTAAATATTTTGAAGAATCTGACTGAGAAATTGTGTACATATATTTAATGACATATCCACCAATCGCAACAGGGGAGTTACTTGTGTCTGTTGGTTCTGCACCATTATAAGCAGCACCACCATTGTTGTCAAGAACTTTATAAACATTATAGTCAGAAGTCATAAAGAAAAATGTTGAGTCATAAAGGTTTGTTGCACCTGATGTCGAAGTAGTATCTGAATTATAGTTGTGTTGATACATATCATAGATAGTACCATTCGACCAGTTTCTACGAGGAAGTGCAAAAGTAATGTCAGTTGAAGCAATGTTCTTTGCAGCCAACATAGCATCCCATGCACGAAATTCCTCTTGAGGACTATCGCCTGGAATTGGAGGAATACCATCTGAACCACCAGTTGTACTACTAGTGAACGGAGTTGCTTTTCCTAAAAATAAATAATATTTATTTAGAGCTGTTTCAGTAAACGATTCAAAGAATTGATTCGCATTGTGTTGTCTAAATTTTTCTGTAATGATTGCCGACATTTTTTTTATACCTTTATGTTATTTATACAAATTGTCTTAGTAAGTTATACCAGTTGCTCCTTCAAATTGTATATTATCTCCTGTATTTAATAATAAAAATCCATGCGTACTGTCTGTTGCATCTTCTAATGCTACATCGCCAGTATCTCTAACATGAATATCAGATGATCTCACAACAGGGAGTCCACCTTTACTACTATTTATAAGTAAATTTTCATCAGGAATTTGACCAGAACTTAAAACAATGTTTGTTGTTTCAAGTACGATAGCTGATGTGGTTGCAGTGGTGTCTGTTGTGTATGTACTCTTAAACCATTTTCTTGATTCTGTTGCATCTTCTAATACGATAACATCTTCATTTGTTTCATCAAGCAACTTATCAATGACAGAAATTGTAGAATAACTTTCTATAATAAGATTACCATTTTCTTCTAAATTAAATCTATTTCTTTTTGTAGTTTCTTGACCTATGTACTCTCCGTCCTCTGCCAAAATCTGACCAAAGCTTTCTAGTTCAATACCAACATCAACTCCAGCATTAACACCAAAATTATTTGTTCGTCCATCGTTAACAATAATTTTATCTTGTTTTATAATGTCACTAAAACGATAGTTACTAATTTGTGATAATGGAATAGTTTCTTCATTGTTATTGTTTCCGTCTAGGATAATTCTATCACCTTCGTTTACTACATATCCAGCTGGGAAGTTCCACTCTCCACCTTCTTGTAATATCCTTGATGCTCCATCATCTTCTTCTCCCAAGATATTAAATGTTTCATAGTCTTGACTTCCAGCAACATCTTCTTCAAGTCTAAAGAATGTGTCTGCTTGGTCGAGAGGTAATGTTCCATCTAACTGAAGAACATCTTCAGAAAAAGTTGTACCCTCTAGAATTATACCATCTCCACCCAATTCATTTCCAAATGGATATTCTGCTAGATACACTAACAAGTTTCTTGTAAATTTAGGACTTGGTCTTGCAGTAATCTTTGTTACAATTTCTTTAACAAGAATCCTGTCACCTTTTTCTGATGGAGCATATGACTTCTCTGTCATTATATGACTACCACCAGTACCAGTACCAGAAGTCCTGTCACTAGTATGTGTTACTGTTCTATCTTCCCACAATAAAGAGTCACCTGTCATTTGGAATCCATCTTCCAAATCCATACCTAGTCCATCTTCAAAGAGTATGTTTGAACCCACATCAGTTGAGGCTGCACTTGCATCAAGTACAAGATTGTCGCCAGGCAAACTTCCATCTTCTTGAATAATCTTCTGGTCACGAACACCAACTTCTGCAACAGGATATGCCTGAAGTCTTGTCTGTAGAAGTTGGTCAAAGATAGTCTGGAATGTAGATGCAAGTATTGGTGAGAATGTATCTGTGTCACCTGTGTATGCAGCAATACCAGCACCAGCATTACCAATTTCTACTGATACTAAGGTTGCAAGAGTAACTCTACCAAATGGTTGGAAACCAGCAGGGTGAACTGCTTTCTTTAACTCATTCACATAACTTGCAAATGATGCACCAATCTGAACTTCATACGAAAAGTCTTGATAATAATAAGAGTCTTGAATACGAATCAAATCTTCACCAAGTCTATGTTGAACATTAGCATAATCTGAATCTGTAGTAGATAACACATCAACACTCGTTGTACCAGTAGCAATATCAGCTGTAATAACTGTTCCAACTGCACCACCTGAATCCTGAATAGTAACATCTTTTCCAGAAAAATCTATTGGGTCTTCATTGATGATATGGTCATCAGCATCAACTAAATCAGTTGCAGTAGAATCAAGAGTGATTTGACCATCACCAGTTTCGTCATCTAATAAGAACCCATCTCTTGCATCTGTTTCATTAGCATCAGTAGCTTCTAAGATAAGAGTGTTACCAAAATCTTCGTTTGCAAGTTTAGAATTAGCATTTAAACTAGAGCTGTCTGTTCCATTAAGAATAATGTATTGATGACTGAGAGCATTTGTTGTATCGTTTTCTCTGCGAATACTTGCTTGTAAAAGTTTTCCACCAGATGTCGATTGTTGTACAAGTTTACTTTGGTTAGAATCAAAATCTTCATCTAATAAGAAACCACCAACACCTTGACTTTCAAGTTGAATCCTATCCGTTGCATTTCCTACTGTGCCACTTTCTTGTAAGAAGAAATGGTCGAACCTATCAGTACCATCTATGATTATATTAGAACCTTCATCAAGAACTATAGTATCGTATACATTAGTTGCAATGGAAGCACCCATACCAGAATGATTGGTGCAGTAGTAATATAATACAGGTGCGTTTGATGCAACAACAATTTGAATGTATGCTCCATTTGTACCAATGTCTATTGACGCAGCTGATTTTGTAACACCAGTAGTATATTCAGTACCACTGTTATGAGTTCCATCAAGAGTTTCAGATAGTCTTAGTATGTGTTGACCTGTTGTCGCAACATTGTATAGTGTCGGGTCTGACAAGTCAAAGTAATAAGTATTACCTTCATACAAAACTAATTCTGCTTGTGGTGTACCATTAATATAAAATATATTTTGTTCTAGTGTTGTGCTATAGTAAACTTGAACTTTATATGTAAAGGTCTGAGGTAATGGTGTAAATGTTCCTGTACCATTTAAAAGAATACCTTCAGTATCATCAAACTCTTGTTCGTCCTCAAGAAGAATACCTTCGGGAAGAAGAAGTTCTGTACCCTGCTCAAGCTGGATACCTTCTTGGAATGTTGATGTTTGTTCTTGTTCAACTCTTATGACATTTTCAAATGTTGTGTCAAGAACTTTAGTGGTACTATTCCACCCACTAATAGTTCCAGTATGTCCTGATGAAGTTAATGTATTACCAACTTCAAAAGCACCTGTTATATCTTTAAGAACAAAGTGTGCATTGTATGATAACTCTGGTGGATTAGTACTACTGTATCTAAATCCAGAGTTTTTAATTTTTGTTGCTTTAATAGAACCAATGTCTGTAGTTGTTGCGTGTATACTTACACCACTACCAGTAGTACTTGTTATAGCAACTGTTGGAAGTTTTGTATAACCATACCCACCATCAGTCACTACAGCTTTAATAACGTGTCCAGCTTCTTGTGAATTAGCACCATTAATATTTGTAAAGGTATCAGACTCTAAAACAATCTGATCGTTTGTAGTTGTATATGTGTCTAATGTTTCTACAGTTTGTTCAGTAAGTATTTGATGTCCTGCACCTAGAATAACACTTTCTTCATCTACAGTAATAATAGATGTGCCATTTAAAACTAAAGAGTCTACTAGATTACCACGAACATATATTTTAGTATTAAGTGGTACTGAATATGTAAATGATATTTGTGTACTTGT
>TARA_R110001583_G_scaffold65779_2_pt1 | contig 16761 bp, 31 predicted proteins | sample TARA_R110001583 | Tara Oceans TARA_R110001583 (sample SAMEA4398432) | marine metagenome | biome: Polar Biome; feature: [MES] marine water layer (ENVO:01000295) within the mesopelagic zone...; material: water (ENVO:00002006), including particulate matter (ENVO:01000060) such as...... | reverse complement strand
CTTTGAGGTTGGTCTACCATTATTAACTCCTTATTTGTTAATCTGTTTAGTTGCTAGTTTACCTGTTTCCATAACAGATTGTAATTGTACCAAAAGAACATTTAACATTTTTTTCATCATGTAAATTTTTTCCCGTCCTTCAGTATCTCTTACTGGTGAATTAATCCATTCAAGGTCTAATTCAGCAGAAACTTTTTGTATTGCTTCAGCAAATATTTCATCTTCTAATATTGCTTTTGCTCTATATCCTCTTTGTTTTTCTTTTTCTAATTCCATTAGCTTAAAAAAGGTGGTTTAGAATTATTATTATATCCAAATGGATTCCCTACATTTTTTGGTGTATTGTTTTGAGATTGTGTTGGTGTTGATTGATTAATTCCAAATCGTTCAAAAGGATTTACACTTGTTGCTCCAGATTTTATTGCGTCATCAATAACTTGTTGCTCTGTCATTTGTGGTTTTGTATAAGTATAATTAGGATTGTTTTCTGATTCTCTAACATTATCCATTTTAGCTTGAACTTGATATGATATTTCAGGATCAGTAAATTGTTGATTGCCTGTCAAAAGTGAATTGGCCGATTGTGCATTATTAATAATTCCCATTGGAGTTGTTAAATTATAAACTGGCTCTCCTTGTTTATTATTAGTAAAATTATAACCAAGTTCAGCTAATTTTTTTTTCATAAATTTATTTCTAATATCGGAACTATTTAAACCGAAAAGATTCAAACCTATACCAAGTGTACTCATCATAGGATTATTTAAAGTATACATTCCATCTTTTCCTTTCATATAAGCACCTGCACCTGTGAGATAATTTAAAAAATCATAATCTCCCATTTCTTTCATATCTTCTATTGAATAATATTCTCTAGGCTCAGAATCTTTATTATCATTATCTTCTTGATATAAAGATTGACCAAAAGTTTCTATTGGCTGACATACACCATCAACTAACATAAATCCTTCTTGACAAGGATCTACAATTTCATCTTCTTGAACGGAAAAATCCATTTGAGGATTTGGATACAATGCGTCATCAGACAATCCTTGTTCAGTTCGTAAATCAAAAAATGGGTTGCGAAAATTTCCTGCAGAATTAATATCAGGTTGAGGCGTTGTTGTGTTCAAATATTGATCTATAATATTTTGTGCTTTTGTACTTTGCATAAAAGGGGTAAACGCCATTAATTCATTCCTTGTTGTAAAATTTTAGAAGCTAATTTTTCTTTTTCTAATTCAGAAACATTTTGATCTTTGACTACTTGCGTTGCTAATTTTTGTTCATCTAAATTTAATCGTTGCATTTTAATAATATTATCTTGTTCTTGTTTTTGTTGTTTTAATTGCAAATCTGCCATACCTTTTTGTTGTCGCATTTGTATATCTTGTTTAGCAATTTCTAAAGCTGGGTCAGGTTGTTGTTGCTTAGGTGGTTGAGGTGGTTGTGTGCTAGGATTGTTGAAAAACTGTGTCGCATCTTTGTATCCTGCGTTTTCTAAATACTTTTCTAAAGTGTTAAAAATATTTTGTGGTGTTACTAATCCCAATCCTCCGCCTTGTATTAATTTTTCTTGAACAGCTAAAACTTGCTGTAAAACTTGTAAGCGTTGATCTTGATTGCCTGTTCCTAGACCTACTTGAACAGTAGCGTCATATTTTGTTGTCCATTCTCTTGGATTCATTGGAACAAATTTTCCTCTTAATCTAATAATTTTTTCTTGATCTTGATACTCACAAACAACAGCTAATATATTTCTAAAAATTTCTTTAACACCTTCTGCAAAATTACGAGCAATCAGTTCTATACGCTGGGTTCCAGCGGCCATCATTTGATTTGTAGATGTTGCCGTAGTATGACTTTTATTAATTGTATCAGGATTTAATCCTGTGTTTTGCTTTGGAACACCAGATCGTTTTTCTTTTATTTCATCTATCTTTGCTAACATAGACAAACCCTCGTTCAAGAAATTGGGAGTTTGAAGTGGGGTAACTGCATTGGGATTTTTAACCCGAATAATGCCACCCGGTCTAGATGTAAGCAAATCATCTAAATTGGCTTGTCCGTCAACTACAACTGTTCTTGCCGCATTTTGTAAATACATATTGTCCAATAATTGGCGTGTAACGGTTGTTGAAACTTGTTGAACATCTGCCAATAAATCATAAAAAGATAAACCAAAAAAACGAAAAGGCATTGGAATAGCTGTTACCATAGCAAAAGGTATTAATGGTATTTCTTCGTTTTCTAAAATAACATAATTATTATAGCCACTACCACCTACAATAATTTTGCGTAGTTCAGCGATACCATCACCATCCATATCAACTTTCATATAACATTCTGTTATCTGAACAACACGCAAAGCTGGGTCAATGTTTGATAACTCCATATCAGAAGTTTCATCATCATAACTGCGTCTTACAATAGCTTCGGTATTAAATGCTTGATCTTCTGCTGTAGGAAGACTTTCAACATCTTTTTTATTAAAACCCATATCAATTAATTCAGATACAGTTTTTGATACTCGTTGAGCGATAAAGTCGCAATCCTTTATTGATTTCGCTCTTTTACTTACTAAAATTTCTTCGGGAGGAACCGCTTCAATTTCAACTTTAGAATAATCTTTTATGCGTTGCACTTCAACATCAAAGGTTGTTTCTGAACGACCCATGATTTGTTGTTCTTGCTGTTGTAAACTTATAATTTCTATTTCATCATCAACTAATAAAGCTTGATATTCTGGCTCTGTTAAATTTTTATAGGACTCTTTTTTCTGTTCTTTAGATGTTTTCCAGTAAATTTTACAGAAACCATTTTTTTGTAACAATGCTGTTTTAAACATTGAGTATAGAATATCAAAGCCATTATTTTCCTTTGTAAATATATAATTACAATAGTCGGAAATTTGTTCAGCGTAAGGAACATCATCTGGTTGTGTAGGCTCAAAATTAACAATCTTATCTTGTTGCGTAAACATACGCATTAAACTTGGTAAAATACTTTCAACAACTTCTAATAAATCCTGCGAAACAACAGCAGAGCGTCCTTCTACTTCATTTCCCATAGGCTCACCTAAATAATATTTAAGTGCTTCCTTGCGTGAGGTTGCTAAATCACTTGAATAAAATCCAAGAGAGTTTTGTACTTCTTGAGAAATTAATGAAAGTAATTTTGATTTTGATAATTTTGTCATTGATTAAATAATTCCTTGTTGTGGGTAGTCTATTTTAGTTGTCCATTGTGTTGTTTGTTGATTGCCTACAGCAAAATATCGAAAACTATCGGCGGCGTGACTTGTCCAATCATGAACGGGTTTAGCTTTTATTTCACCTTTTTGTGTTGTTGCCCAGCGATATTGTCTTAATGCGTCTAGTCCGTCTTTGCATTTGTCATAATCCCACCAACATTTGCCAATAACCTGGCGTACTGCATTAATGCCGTCCTCAATACTTAGCTTGGGAACGATTGATGTTCGTAAACCTAAACTTTGTGCTGTTTCTAATCGTGATACACCTGTTCCTATTTCTCTCACATTTGCATCATGAGGTAAATAATGTGTATCGTATAGATATCCTTTTTCTTGTAATAAATTTGCATAGTATTCTAAGCCTTCGCCTGCGTGTTCTTCATAATCGATAATATGAAAAGCTGATCCTTTTTGTTGCATAAACCATATGGAAGTGGAGTCTGCCATTCCTAGATCCCAGAAAGTATTTACTTTGAGTGATGTATCGTAAGGAACTTTTGTAATACGATTTTCTTCTTCTGCTTTTGTTAAACCTTTTGCGTAGATACTACCAATCGCTGATGAATCAAAAGATACTTCAAATTCACTTTCATACACTTCAGGAGGCATTAAAGCTTTTGCTTCGTTTAATTCTAATTCTGATATAATCTCTGTTTCACTTGCTTTAAAGCTGTCAGCGTACCAATCATTTTGATGTAACGCATGATTATATAAATCAAAAAATGAATTATGACCTTGAGGGGTCCCTATCGCAATCATCCAGCCGTTACGATCAGATAATGCGGGTCGAACAACCTCTGGAAAAAGTCTTGGAGGCATTTGAGCCACCTCGTCTAGTACCACGCCATCAATGTATAAACCTCGTAAGCTGTCGGGTCGTTCACAGCCTAATAATTGGATTCTACCACCTGTAGGAAAATCTGCTCGTAGTTCTGTTTCGTGAAAAGACATATCCGGAATAACTTCTGTGTATTCTTTTAAATAATCCCACGCTGCTCTTTTACTCATGGCGTATGTTGGACTTATGTAATAATAACGAGGTCTTGCTAAAGTATTTTGTAAACACTTTTTAATCATTTCGTTAATACACAAAACAGTTTTTCCAAACCGCCTATGACATACTAAAACATTAAATCTGCGTAAGTTATCATGAACTTGTTTTTGTAACGCTCTAGGTTTATAGGGAATTACAATTTTCATATTTCATTACCCCAACAATCCCAGCCATCAGTTTTTTGTCTAGCAAAAAGTTCTATGCGTGAAAGATCACCACATAACTCAACTATCTTATTTCTAATAATATTTGGTTTTTTGCTATGCTTATCTCGTTCAGCAAACACTAATTTATCAACATTAAAACCAACTCTTTTTGGTTTACCTTTGGTTGCTAGTAAACATATCTCTGGATTGCACCTCGTCCAATAACCAGTACCTTTCCAATAAGTGGAATTAATTTTATTTTTATTTTCTTTAATCCAATAAAAACCAACTGTTTTATATGTAAATCCCCAATCATTAATAACTTCAATTTGTTTGTTTAATAATGGATCGGTACACCACATAAATAAAACACAATTTTTATCAGCTATATCTCCAACAGGAAGTTTTTTAATATCTTCCATTGACATACACGAATAATGATGGTCGGCGTTACTATTAGACTTTTCATTATTATAATTTTTAAAAGTCCAAGCTGGATCAGAATAAATGATATTATATTTCTTATTAGGAAACGGTATCACTTATTATTCAATATATCTCTGATAGCCGCTACATCATGTCCTTTAACTACACCTTTTCCATAGTTATCGGAGTATTGTGTTTTTTCTTTTTCTGATTTATTTATTTCTGTCACTAAATCTTTGAAAGTATCTTTTGATCTTTTTCTAGTCTTGGGTTTCTTTTGTTTCATAAAAAATTCTCGTAGAGATTTGTGTTGCAGTTTAAATGGGTTACTAAAGCTTGAGCAAAGTCGTCTGGGGGTTCCTGATTTTAAAAAATTTGTAAAAAAAATTTAAAAAAAACAAAATTCAATCGTAATGAATTGTTTTCCTATATCAGGCTTTAATAAATCATTATGAGTTCAAAAAGAGTACAGATAATTTTTTAATATTATTTTATTTTAAAGAATTTCTCACGAAAAAGTCTGTGTAACAAAGTGTTAGAAATATATTATCTTTATATCTACAAACAAATATTACACTACGCACACTTACGCATACTTACATTTACTTACTATATTCAAACATATTCAGCATATATTCGTCTATAACTGTATCATTATACTATCATATACTAATACTCAACTACTACTGTTAAAACTTAACCTCGTATGAATATAAGCTATTAGTGTTTATTTATTTGTATCACAATCAAGAGTTTCATCTCTTAACTTAACACTATTAGCTTTATAATTACCAATAGCATTACTTTCATTCTTATAACAATCATCTCTTGTTAAGTTTAATACTTTAATTCTTTTAGAAGTAAAGCCAACAACTTTTCCCGCAACATAACAATCATTATCAATATCTGATTGTAACACCCATACTTTGTCATTAACTTTCATAACAATATTTATAAACTAATTTTTTATTAATTCAAATATATTTAATTACTTTTCCCACTCTATAGATAGTGTTTGTCCACTACTACTTGTAAGAGATAGCTGTTGTTTATCTGTGCCATATACTTTGGGTTGTAACTTAGAGGCTTTGAACTGTTTATGTTTAGTCCATATATCTAATGCTTTGATGGCAGCGATATCCATTTTCTTTTCTTTTGCTTGATCGATTGCATCTCTTGTTACTGTTTCTACATCATCAAAGGTATAGTCTATGCCATCTTGTTTTGCTTGACCATATTTTGTTCGTAAGCTTTCATCTTTCAGCAACCATGATCTCCATGTAGGCCATGTTATGTTCTCTTGTTCAGTAGCAAATCGTATTGATTGACCTTGAGCGAGTCTTTCAAGTATTTTCTTGATAATAGTCTTGCTGTATTTTGTGGGTCTGCCCATTTTAGTAGTCATTAATGTAATGTTTCTTTTGTATCTCTAACTGTATGAAATCTAGCATCCTCTTTGATTAAGTCTGCAAAGTCTAAAGCTTGTGTTTCATTTTCAAAATCTGTAAAATGTATTACTAATTCAGGCTTATTTGTGTCTGGGTTTTGTACCAAAAACATTGTGCATATGAGATTATTTTTGTCGAGCAAGTGTTTCATAAAGTAATTCTTTTGTTTGTTCGTATGTTATATTAGCGTTGTAATTCTTTAATTGTATAAACACCCACAAGATATAATCTGGCTGTATGTTTGCTAGATCACAAATATAATGAAAGTCTTTATGCTTTAACCATTGTAAAGCGTCTTGATTGTGCTTGATATTAGATTTTCTTTTATCAAAGAATTTATTTAATCCATCAAGAATAGCTTGAACTAATACACTACGAAACAATTTTTGTTCCGATTGTATCATAAAATAAAAAAAACCTTTGATGTTAAAGGTTAATGTGATGATTAATTGCTTAATAGTATAAACGCAATTATCGAGTTTGATGTTTTTATACAATTCTTGTTTCAATTTCGATAGTAGAACAAGACAAGATCGTTAAAGTTTATAATATTCAATTAACATATCTAAAGACTCTCTAAATTCATTCATTCTTTTATCAGCTTGTTTATTATCTATTATAACTATCCAAGCAATATCGGATAATTTGTTCAAATGTTTGTTAACTCTTCTAAATTCTGTGTGTGCGTCAACTTGATGTGATTGATATTCTGTTGTTGTTCCTGTTGATCTATCTTTGTATTGCATTGTTATTGTTGGTTGTAAGCCAGCATGAAAGGCATTAATTTCAAACTTACTGCCTGCAATAAATCTTAATGTGTTTCGTTCTCTATCTTGAATATCTAATAAATTTCTATGATAATAATTTTCTAATACTGAATTGTTTGTTTTCTCTACTCTACGACCACCACTTATTTTGCTAAAAGCTAGTCTAAACTCTTGTTTATCAACTAATCTTATTAATTTATCATCAATTCTTATAAGTTTTTGTGCGCCATAATCTGATGGTTTTATTTTATTTTTCTTTTTTTTACTTACCACGCTTTAAATTCTTTCTCTGTTATAAGTTTTTCATCTAACATTTTTTTAACCATATCATCAGAAATTCTAGTGCTACGCATTTGTTTTTTTACCATCCAAATATAATCTTTGTATGTTTTTTCAACTATTTTACTTTCACTTTTAACTAATAATTCTTCTTCCCAGCGTTCTTGATTGATCCATGTTGCAAAATGAGGAATAAATTGCGTATCAGTTATTGTAGAACATAGATCATTATATTTAGTTATGATCTTTTCTTTATCAATATCGAAACCTTTAGCTAAATAGTTTTTTAATGCTACTTGTTTTGATCCTCGTTTATGTTTTATATTTTCCCATATATAATTAAAGTAAGATATAGATTCAGATTCAGATACTCTGTTGAGTTTTTGCTTCTGTTCTGTTGAGCGTTTGCTTCTTGATGATGATCTTCCTGCTTCACTTTTATTTCTAATTGTTTGTACTTCATTGTTAAAATCATCAAATTGTCGTTGATTGTGATAATAATTATCAATTAAAACAAACTTTTTATTTAATATAAATGTTAAATCATGCTTTAATTCTTCAACTTTTTCTGGGTTTTTATCATAAATGTTAACACTTAAGCATAATTCATCAAAGTTATTTGGTAAACCACGACCATTTTCCATGCCTGCTAAACAAAAAAGCGTAAAATAAACTCCTTTTTGTTGATGTGTAAGACCTCTGCAGCCATTTAAAAAATCGCTAAAATATAATTTGACCCAAGGAAGTTTAATGTTCATTTAGGGACCCCCACATATTGATGGGAGTAACAAATTCTGTTCATATGTCTTAATAAAGCTTGTTCTGTTTGTATTAGATTTCCACCAGCACGAACTCGTTTAATGTCTTTCATATATGCTTTACTATGATCTTTTTTATTAGATGATGTTGGTTTCCATTTATTACTTGCTTCTCTGTATTCACCTAATCTTGGGTGTGCTGTTTTACTAAAATATTTAATATCTTGTGCTAAAAACATTTCACCAATACATTCTGAAAATCTTGCACCTATTCCTAAACCTTGAAAGTCTGGCAATATAACTAATCGGTGTTCTCTGTAACATAAGCCCTCTATTGTTCCTGTTGGAAGAGGGATTGCTGACTCGAATCCAACTGGGTTTCCTTCCCAGAGTCCAAGCCAACATTTTGCACCTTTATTACAGTCTGCTGTGAGATAGTGATGATCGCTGAAAAGTGGCCATATTTTACTGGTGCAAGGAAGAACTTCCAATACGATCTTGGGTCGCCTTTCCCACCTCCTTCCAACAACTTTGTTGGATGTAGTGTCAAAAACCCAGTCTGGCTGTAGCCAATCTATAATATCATAATGACAACTAGCAAAAACAATGTTCTTTAAATTTTGTTTTTTAATGTATTTGCCTAATGCGTTAGCACAAGATTTAGCAACATTACGATCTACAACGCTTGTGAATTCATCAATAACAGCATTGTCTTTAAGTCTTTTTGCTAAATCAACTCTAAACTTTTCTCCCGTTGATAATACATGATATGGTTTTAACCAGCTGGGAATACTATTAAATCCAACAGCAGATAATTTATTTATTGCTTCATCATGTGTTGGAAAATGAGAACAAACAGCTTTGTTACTGTCCCATTGTATATTTTCTTCTTCATTAAATTCTTTTAATATATTTGATTTACCACTACCAGAAGGACCCACTATTAAACCAACATTAAAATCATTTTCTGGTCTTTTAAAATAAGGCATTGTAAAAGTAGTTTTTCCATCAAACTCAAAATCAAAAGCTGTACTAATTTCTTTAGTAATTTCATCTTGTTTTACTGTAGATGTTAAAATCTTTGATTGACTTAATTCAGTATCGTTAAAAAGATTCATAACGGCTCTTTCAAAACTGTTATGCTTCGGTGTAAATAGGGTAAATAATCTATAAAATTTTTATCTTTTAAAAGAAATACATATCTATCTATGTTACTTGTGCTTATTAAATTAACACCTTTTGCAATCTCTCTTAATGTTGGTGATTGTTTGTTCTCTTTTTTATAAGAAATAATAAATAATAAAATTTCTTTTTGTTTTTTCGTTAAAGAAACATCAAACTCTTTTGTTTTATTACACAAGTTACATTTAATTTGCATAACAAGAACATTTATAGAAACTTTAAAATTATTTCATTGAGGGAACTTACAAGAATTTTCTTTTAATTGCTTAAAATTGCTTACAATCATGTTTGACGAATTAATTAAATATTTTATTAATGAAATTGATGTTGCGGAAAGCGTGAGGAATGAGTTCTCACGCTTTTTCTAAAACATTATATGTAGTTTCATAAAGACAAGATAAACGGAGTTATTCGGCTCTTGTCTTTTTTAATTATTTAGTCCAATAAGAACTAGCTGATACTTGTCTGTTAAAAGGTCTTTCATTTCTATTTCTGTTTTCTTCAACTAAATCACATTCTTTTAATTCAAGTTCTTTTATTTTAATTAATTTTTGTATGATCTTGTTACTTATATTTTCTTGATTATTAATAAGTTTATTAAAATGAAATTTATCTACATGAATTATTTGTGCTATTTGTTTTTGTGAATAACAACTATGTTTTATTGCTTGTTTCAATGTGTAAAGCATTAAATAGTTATATATCTTTTCCTTACAATACCAACTAATTCTTAAAATTGCTTAAATTTGCTTAAAAAAGTGCTTGAATTTAGACAAAAGTAACAATAATGACCATATTGTTGTAAAAAAAACACAATTAATTATAAAAGTTGTGATTTCTACAATGTTATTTTGATAAGCAAAATATCACATTACTTGAAGGAAATAAGTATGACAATATTTGGCAGAAAAGTCCCAAAGTTATCCTCAAGACAAAGAAGAGAGTTAGCTTTTAAGGAACTTGCATTAAAAAAAGAGTGTCGTGAACGATCGGCTAAGCAATTATCTTTAACTCATGTTCAGAGCAATTTAATTGCTGAACATATGAACGCAACTATGCGGAGTTCAAGATGATTGATTATAAAAAATTATATATGCGATTAATTTTAAAATTGATTGCAATACCAACTGTAGTGATTTTGTTTTGGTTTATTTTAGTCGCTACACCATGAATAATAAAGTTTTCATATGTTTAACTTTGAATACTCAAAACTTTCTTATGAGTGCCTCAACGCACCAATATTCACATAAGAGATTTTGCAAATAAGCATATGAGAAATAAGGGCGTAGATAAAGCATTTTTGAGTTCAAGAAATTTAATTCCTTTCAGCTTGAACGGGTTATGTGCTGTTGTTCACTTAAAAGTTAATTTCCTCTGTTGTTTACTTTTAAGATTTACGCCCTTTACTAAAACAATAACTGTTTCTTGGGAAGCAGAGCAACACACATTTAAAGTAAAATATGCCAACTGTAGATTATAGAGTTGATAATAAAAAAATACCTAGTGTTACAACTGTTCTAGGGAGATTTAAAAATGCAACAGGTTTAATAATCTGGGCTAATAAACTTGGACTAGATGGCAAATCATATCATGATGAATTAAAAAAAGCTGGTGATATAGGAACAGCACTTCATGATTTGGCTGAAATTCACATAAAGCAAGAATATTATGAATTGCCAAAAGATGAAAAAGTAAAGCGTTGTTTTAATCAATTTTTAACATGGTGGAAGGAGTTTAGTGGTGAGTAGTTTTGAAATTATTTGGACAGAAAAAAATTTTTGTTCAGAGAAATATTTATATGGTGGGACCCCCGATTTGCTTGTTAAGAAAGATGACAAATATATTCTTGTGGATTTTAAAACCTCAAAGGCAATTTATCCCGATTATCTTATTCAGGGATCTGCATATGCACAGCTAATAAAAGAAAATCAAAATATAGAAATTGAAAAATTTATTATTTGTCGTTTTCCAAAAGACAATACTGAAACAGAGATAAAAGAATTTTCTAAAGATGATTTAAAATATGCTTTTAAGTATTTTAAAACTTTAAGAAAAGCGTTTGATTTGGATAAGCAAATCAGCAAATTAGCAAGGAAAAAATAAATATGAATACAATTAAAAGCAATTTAATTAAAAGCAGTTTGAGGCAAATTCAAAATACTAATCCTGTTCTTACAGCAATCAATGGTGTTATGGCTGATGTTAAAAAATTAGAGAACACTACTAAAAATGAGTTTGCTAAATATGATTATGTAAACATAGATAAGTTTTTAGAAGCGTTAAATCCTTTATGTGCAAAGCATGGTTTAATAATTGCACCCAGTGAATTAAGCTGTGATGTAATTGGTGACGCTAAAAAATGGTTGCATATAGTTTATGAGTTTACGCTATCACATAAAGATGGCTATGTTTGGGATAAAACTTTTACACGCAATCAGTTTGTTCCATTTACTGGTGGGCAAGCCATGGGAGCCGCCCAATCATACACATTAAAACAGTTCATGAGAGCATTATTCTTAATTCCAACGGGTGATAAAGTTGATGTTGATGAACAAGAAAATAAAAGATTTGATGGCAGTAAAACTACAAGACAAGATAACTACACCGCAACTGGAGTAAGAATACGCAACACAAACAAAAAGGTATTTAATCATGAATCCACTCAAGATCAGACTATTTAAAAATAATTATAAAGAGCCGGGAGATAATAAACCGGCTTTTCAAAATTCATCAATCTCATATCCAGATGATGTATTTCCAGAAGATTATACTTTTAAAAAAGGAACTAAACATCAAATAGGATTATGGAAAAATGAGGATGGCTCATTATCAATACAAATTTCTGAAAAAAAAGATGTATCAGTAGCACAGCCACAAGCAACACAACAAAGTTCTCAATCATATACGCCAAGGGACCCTTCGCAAATAATGGGAACACCAGAATTTCAAAAAGCACAAATGCAAAAATCTCACTCACAAAATGATGATGAGGAGGATATTCCCTTTTAATGAAAAAAGTAAGAAAACAATTTAGTAACGAACAAGCAAAGGTTTTAAAAAGAATTGCAGAGCATACTATGTACAAAGATTTTAAACCTTTGCTTTTAGGAGAAATACATACGCCTTCAAGTTTACAAAGAATAATTGCAAAAGTTTTAGAATATTATGAAATCAGTAATGTTGAATTTTACAGTAACAGAAGAGAGAAAAGTTTAATTGACGCTAGAAGAGATTATATTCATTTAGCTAAAAAACATACAGCACACTCAAATTTAGTAATTGGTAGATGTATTGGAAAAGATAACGCTACTGTTTGCCACCATTTAAACCAGCACCCTCGTAATGCAGATAGGATTAAAATTGAACAAGTATAGATCAGGTTTAGAGGAAAGAGTTGCAAAGCAATTACAAGATTTAAAAGTTTTGTTTAAATATGAAACACTTAAAATTAATTATAAAAAACCAGAAAAAATTGCTTATTACAGACCAGATTTTATTTTACCAAATGGAATTATAATTGAAACTAAAGGACGATTTTTAACTAAAGATAGAAAAAAACATAAATTAATAAAGAAACAATTTGGCGATAAATACGATATTCGTTTTGTGTTTTCTAATTCTAAAAATAAAATTGGTGTTAAATCTAAAACTACTTACGCTATTTGGTGTGAGTTATTTGATTTTAAATATTCTGATTGTGAAATACCAACAGCTTGGATTAATGAATGAGAAATCATATAAAAGTTTTTACAACATTTTGGAATACAGGAAATGTTTTATCACAATCATATCAATGTTTTGTTTGCTCTGAATGGAACGCTGTCGATATTCATCATATTTCTGGCAGAGGAATGGGTGGTAGTAAAAATAACGCAAAAGATTTTCCAGAAAATTTAGCCGCATTATGTCGTTCCTGTCATAATAAAACATCAAACAAAAATTTTAATACTAAAGTTCGTATAGCAACATTAAGAAAAGTTGCAGATCAGCTGGAAAGTAATTTAGATGAATAAAAACGACCCAAATTATCTATCGCATGAATATTATAAAAATCTTGTAGCATATCAAGACGCAAAAAGAATTTTAAAGAATTTAATAAAGATACAAAAAAGAACTGAAGATGAGCAATATAATTATTATCGTTTTAAATGTAATGAAAAAATTTCTTCAGAGGACGCAAAAAGAAAAGCGTCAATAGATATTAAAGTTACAGAGCAAGATAAGATAATTGAAGAAACAGAAGCGATTGTAGATAAACACTATGCTCTTATGCAGGGCTTAATGTGGACAAAAGATTTAATAATGGACGCTAACGCTACAAAAAGAAAAGAAATGGAGTTTGTAAAAATAGAAACATGAATCAAATAGCTATGAATTTTATAAACCCTATTGAGTCAAGCTTTCAAAAGTTTCATAGAGATAATCCAGAAATATATTCTTTGTTCAAAGAGTTTACTTTTCTAGCAATCAGTCGTGGTCATAAAAAACTATCTTCTGAAATGATTATTAATCGTATTCGTTGGGAAACAAATATGATGACAACAGATAAAGATTATAAAATAAATAATAATTATAAGCCTTTTTATTCTCGTATGTTTATGAACGAGCATCCGCAATATCAAGAATTTTTTTATAAGCGTACATCAAAAGCAGATATGGAGAATTATGAGTAAAAAAATAACATCATTAATACAAATTAATGAGGGCGGTAAAAACCCTAAGACTAATTTATTTGAAAAGCCTTTATGGGAGTTAAGCTTTGAAGATGATGAAAAAAGAATTTTGGGTAAACCTAAAATGGAAGAATATTTATCTAAAGCTTATGGAAAAACAGTTCATCATTTTATAAGGCGATTATCATTATTAAAAGATGAAAGAAAAATTGTTCAATGGAATATTGTGTTTGATGATTATGATTGTGTTTTATTAAGTACATCTGAGATATGCGAACAATTATATTTAGGACATCAAAGAAAAGATGATGAAAAGTACGCTGAGTTAGAAAAGAAAAAGGCAGCACCTCAAAACCCAGCTTTATTTACAACTCCAGCTAGTGAAAAAGAAGAAATAGAAAAAGGCAGACAAAATTTAAATTACAATTTAGATCATGAAGATCAAATAAATTACATCAAGGCGCAAGAAATGAAAGAGTTTGTTGAACAAGATGAACAAGAGGAGAAAGAAAATGGCGGAAATTAATAGACTTTATACAAAATCTGATTTATGCGTTGAGTTAGGTATATCAAGCCGAACTTGTTATGATTTTCTCAAAACTCTTAAGGAAAGATTTCCTCAAGAGAAATCCTTAAACAGATATATTGGAAAGCGTCAACGCTTTACAAAATACGATATGGAAAGGATTGTAGAATTATCATGTTTAAAATCGAGCAACGGATTATAAAAGGAAAACTATCAAAATATTTTTCATTTAGAGGCACATATAAAAATAGTTTAGGTCAATCTAAAACATTTTCTTGGATATGTACTTTTCAAACAGATAAAAATCTTGCAAAGCAATTTGTAGATAATTTTGAAAATAAATTAAAGCAAACAAATTTAATACACGCTAAAATTAAATATAAAGATTTAGCTGAATTAAAAAAAGATGATGATATAAATCCACCATCTTTAAAAACTAAAATAATGATTGATAGAACTGTTAAATTTCTAGGCAATTATTATGTTCAAGATATTACAAACAAGATTATACAAAAAGAAGCGTTTAAATGTTATTTTTTAGATGAACGATTAAGAAAAAGTGCATGGTCAGATTTAAACGAACATGAAAGAGAAAAAAAATCCTCACGCAATAATTCAATTAATAGAGCATTTATTGGAATTAGTTCTTTAGTTTTGCATTATGGCGCTAATGAATTAAAATGTTGTTCTTATATGACAGTCAATCGTTTACCTATTTTAGAAAAACAACCTTTATATTTTACACCAGATGAAGTGAGTCGTTGTTTACAATCTACATCACACTTTCAAACAAAGCTGTTATTAATGTTTTTAATTTTTACAGGCGTTCGTTTAGGAGAAGCGTTGTTAGTAAAATGGGAGCATATTGATTTTCATGAAAAATATCCAGCTATTAAATTTTATTGTCCTAAAACTTTAACGCAAAGACCAATACCTACACCAATACATAAAACATTATTAAAATTTTTAAAACAAGTTAACGATCAACGAGGATATATATTTCAATGGCGCCAAGCGTGGAGTAATAAAAAAGATGGTGAAGGTTTGTATATGAATTGGCGTTATATGTTAGAACAAGCAAAAGTTGATATAAATAAAACTCCACATAAATGCAGACATACTCTAGCAACTTGGTTAAGAAAATATGCAAAATCAAATGTTGCAGACTTAAAAGAAATAATTGGGTGGAAAAGTGATAAAACAGTTGCAATATATAATCATATGTTTCCAGAAACAGTAAATGAGCAAATCTCTAAATTACCTGAATTTTGATAGAGTAATTCGTATTCTGACTGTACTCAATATGTTTTTTTGTGGCCTGATATAGAGAAATAAGCTATTTACAAGTCATTGGTAAAGTTCTAATATTCTCGTATGTTTAAGAAAATACGAGAAAATCTAAACATTAATAAGAAAATGAGTGCTGTGAATAAGCAAGTGAAATCAGTTACGAGCAAAAATTTACGGTACTCATTATGTACTCAAGTTTTGTACTCACGAAAGGAAATATAAAATGAGTAAATGTTTTAAAATAAAAAAAGGTGCAAATTTATCAAGATGTAAAACTGAAAATGGAGTTTTAATGAGTGATAATATTACAACTACTAGAACTTTATATTTAACTGATAAGAATTTTGTAGAAAAAAGTTATAATCAACAAGTAGATTGTTCTTTTTATGAATTTAAGAATAAAACTTATGGAGAATTTATTGTTGAAGCAAATGACTTAACAATAAATCAATAATAATAGGGAGGATTCAATGAAAACAGAATATACTGAAAAACAATTTAGAAAATTACTAATATCAGAAAATATTTATAATTTTAATTATGGTGGTTTTGATAACAAAAAATGTCAATCAAAATCTAAATGTCCTATATTTGAAGATTTTATACCTTATAAATCTTGGACAATTATTGTAGATAAAAAAAAGTTTGATTCTGCAATGTATTGGTGTGATTACATACATGGTGGAGATTCTGTAAGTAAAACAAAAGAATTGGATAAAAATAAAGTTGCTATTAGGTCTGATTATCAATGTTGGTAATAATTAACTCAAATACTTAATATCTTTTATAACTCCTCTAGGGATGACTTGGCTTCTACCAAATAAGTCATCCTTATCGTGAGTATCTTTATCGGCTAGTATAACAATTAAATCATCAGTTTCTTTATAAAGCCAACCTAAAGAGTCAATACTACAAACTTCAGACTTGTCTAAATCAGCTTTTTCAATCCATCCACCTAC
>TARA_R110001583_G_scaffold12612_8_pt1 | contig 16781 bp, 44 predicted proteins | sample TARA_R110001583 | Tara Oceans TARA_R110001583 (sample SAMEA4398432) | marine metagenome | biome: Polar Biome; feature: [MES] marine water layer (ENVO:01000295) within the mesopelagic zone...; material: water (ENVO:00002006), including particulate matter (ENVO:01000060) such as...... | reverse complement strand
TTTTTGCTGATTGATAGAGACAATTGGGGTGTGGTCCAATTGGCAGGACGCCTGGTTGTTACCCAGGAGATTGTTGGTTCGAGTCCAGCCGCCCCAGCCTCCTTAGCGGGAATAGCTCAGATGGTAGAGCATCACGTTGCCAACGTGAATGTCACGGGTTCAAATCCCGTTTCCCGCTCCATTTTTTATTTAACAGTTTAATTTTTATTTAACAGTTTAATATTTTTTGTGTAAAAATAACATCATCCAGAGAGGAAAAGATGAACCCAGAAGAAGTTGAAAAAATCGTACAGTTACGTCAAAAAGCTATAGAGTTTTATAGAGGTCTTGACGGAAATGCAAATCCCGATACAGCACTCATGAAGCAGCAAGATACAGCATTCATGCTCGAGACAGTGATAAAAAGTATGGATCATATTTTAAAAGAATACGTAAAATTTGATTAACAAGTCGTAGAATCCCATACATAGAAGTATGGGGAAATGAAAAATCTACTTCTCAATGCTGTTTTTATAATATTCACTTTGCTTAGTGTGAGTTGTACGGCTGACTATCAAGTGATAGAAAATAGAGAAACAAGTGTAATTGTAGATTTTTATTACCAGCCCAATAGAATTGAATCTCTCGACGTGCTTGTTGTTCTTGATACATCAGGATCAATGTCTGATAATTATGCCGATGTTGCTGACGGGATGGACATGCTGCGATTAGATATAGAGTCTCTCACACTTGATTATCAGTTTGGATATATTACAATGGATCCCGGGGAAATCTCTTACGTAGGTCCTTATGATGTCTCTAGTAGTGCAATCGATATGCTAATGGCACCAAGCTTACTCCCAATGACGATGCTCGAGGAGGGGTTCGGAGCCACATACGGTTTTTTCAACTCACCAACGGGATACGAATTCAGGCGTCCGGGGGCGGACTTTCTATTGTTTTTGATATCTGATGAGGATGAGCAAAGTGCAATTTCTGCAAATTTATTTTATGAATGGATGCATGAAGAATTTAAAGATGTGAACCACGACGTAGTCGCAATTACCCAGCTTGAAGATAGTGAATGTGGCTACACTTATGATATTGGCTACAAATACGAAGAGCTAGTAAATCTCTACGGGAAAGATCCAATTGATATTTGTGAAGAAGATTGGTCTGTCTGGCTGTCTGATTCTTCATATCTTACTAGCCTTGTTTCTGTATTTCCAATAAGTGATACTGACCCAATTCTTGATTCAATAATTGTTTACGTAGATGGAGCTAGCGCGTATGATTGGATTTATAACGAATCAAGTAATTCAATTGTCTTTAACAACCCACCTGACTATAGTTCAACCGTAACCATTGCATATTCTGTTTACCTGAACTAAATGATAAGTGAGAAAGTTTTATATGCTTTAGTTGGATTAAATGTTGGAATGTTTATTTTAAGTTTTATACTTGCTAACACTGACATGATGACACTAAATATTCTTTCTGCATTGCTTTGTTATGTCGGTGCAAAATTTCAAACAAAAAAATAACAATGTATAAAAAAATATATGAAATGTCAGAGATCGAAGATCTTATTGAAGAAGTAGAGGCTCTATCTAGAGATGTTTTTAAAGTATACTGCACTTCAGGTGGCTTTGATCCAATCCATGTTGGACATGTAAGGTGCATAAGAGAAACAGCTAAGATGTGCTCAGAAAAAGATCGCGGGATTCTTGTGGTTATAGTCAATGGTGATGGATTTCTACAAAGAAAAAAAGGATATTCCTTTATGAGCCATAGTGAAAGAATGGAAATAGTCTCAGAAATAGAAGGTGTTGACTATGTTCTTGGCTGGGATGATGGTAGTCAGTTTGTTACTGAGGCTATTAGAAAGCTTGCACCGGACTATTTCACAAAAGGGGGCGATAGGAATAATGCATCAAATGTTCCAGAGTTTGACCTCTGCAAAGAAATAGGGTGCAAAGTTTTATTTAATATTGGCGGAGGAAAAGTTCAGTCAAGTAGTGAACTGGCGGCAAATGTCCTCAAGCAGCTGGAAAAAGAATCATAATCTATTTTGTAAAGTCAGATTGTAAAAATATATTAACTAGTCGCCCTTCGTGAAGACATTCCCAGATCTCTCGATCTTCAGTTTTCTTTACAAGCTTTACTACAAGGTAGGATATTTCTTCACCCAGCCTGTTTTTCCATTTAATTAGATCGCCTTCTTTGACGCTTGTTTTTTCTATTACTACTGTATTTTTCATTTTAGTGTCTCTGCACGAAATAATTATTTTTTGATTAGGTTCTTTGGAGGATAAATTGAAATTTAAATTTTTAGCTGCTATTATTTTTTGTATGTTCCCGTTTTCTGTAATGGGTTCAACCGTTTATGAAACCTCGACCAGCGCTTCTCATGAAGTTGAGTTAGAGGTTTCTGAGATATCTAGTGATATTTCTAGGAGACTGCTGAGGCAAATGACTGACTCAGCAGTTAAAGTTTCTTCTGGTGAAGGTTCATACGGAACCGGGACTTACTTTAAATATAGGTCTGCGAGGTTTATCTTGACAGCGAGACATGTTGTTGAAGGTGCAGATCAAGTTTTTATTGAATTAAATCCTCTCAACAGGGTTCCAGCCACAGTTGTCTATGTTGATCCGGATAGAGATATTGCAATCCTTACTTGTGAAAAGCTACCCGGGAAGAAGCCGATGGCTTACAGGAACAGGAGTCTGCCCAGGCAGGGAATAAATTTATTCTATACAGGCTATCCATCAGGGCATGACCTGCTTACAATTACAGGCACTGTTGCTGGACATGAAGAGTGGGGAAAAAATAAGATAATTATGCACTCTTACGGGTGGCCTGGCGCTTCGGGATCTGCTGTCTTTGATAATCGAGGCCGACTAGTAGGCGTTTTGATAGCCGTTGATGTATCGCAGATGGCAATTCATGGTCATACAGCACATAGAATAGTAGAAGATATTGTATGGATTGAGCCAGTAGAAGAGCTTGATATAAGAGAAATAGTTAGAAGTATTGAATAGTTTATTTTTTTATAAAATATATTATTTTAATTATAAAACCTATGATCGGGAGTGTAGTATTACTATTATATTCCCCGATAGCTCAGTTGGTAGAGCAGGTGACTGTTAATCACCGGGTCGTAGGTTCGAGTCCTGCTCGGGGAGCCATAAAAAAGAAAAGGAGCGGCCTTATGCCTGGTGTACTATCGAGCTAAAAATCTTGCCCTGGGAAACGGCAGGACATATCATATTGCCGCCATTCTTCGTAGAAATGGTAGGGTGATAAAAGTAGGAGAGAATACGGATAAAACTCATCCCAGATTTAAGCGGCAATATAAAGACGGCAGCTGGGCATCACACATGCATGCAGAGATGAATGTTCTTCGATTTGCGCAGCCGGGTGATGAACTTGAAGTTATTCGCTTTAGAAAATGCAATCACGAGAGAACGATGGCTAGACCTTGTCAGCTCTGTATAAAAGAGATAAAAAAGTCTGGTATCAAAAAAGTTAGATACACTAACTGGCAAGGCGAGTGGGAAACTCTTTTTGTCTAATCTCATTATACAAAAAATTAATAACAATATCGAGCAGAGATTATGTTTAAAACTATAGTTATCGACCCACCGTGGAAGAAATCAACTGGCGGAGTAGGTCATAAAACACTACAGCCATCAACACATTATCAAGTCCAGAGTAAGTTTGAAATAATAAATACAATCCAGGACTGGTTCACAATTTACCCACCCGCACCTGAATCTCATCTTTATCTATGGGCAGTAAATTCTTTCACCGCTGGGAAAAATCAGGGAATACAGCCTGCCCTTGATGTCTGTGAAATTCTAGGATATAAGCCTATTACACTTATTCCGTGGATAAAAGAGAATGTAGGCAGTCCTACACCGTATGGAATGAGATACACAGAGATGTGTATATTTGCAGTGAAATATGATAAGGGCAAGGGAAAGCGTACAAGATATGCTGGAACAAGTGAGCCTGAGTCTGTTCCAAACGGAAGAGGACTCTGTAGTTCCCGGGATTATGTGGTAGCAAAGAGAAGGCAACACTCAAGGAAGCCTGATGAATTTTACAAGTATGTAGAATCCAGAAGTCAGGGTCCGTTTTTAGATCTCTATTCAAGGACATCTAGGTCGGGCTGGTCCTGTGAGGGAGATCAGACAGGAAAATGGAAGGCTTAATTTTTAAAACAACTATCCTTCTTGTATATTTAAAATAGGTAAGACACGGAAATAACATGGCATATACGAAGAAAGTAATAGATCACTTTGAGCATCCGCAAAATGTCGGCTCTCTAGATAAAAATGATCCAGATGTTGGAACAGGAATGGTTGGTGCCCCAGCTTGCGGAGATGTAATGAAACTCCAGCTAAAGATAAATGATAGAGGTATCATTGAAGAGGCAAAGTTTAAGACGTTTGGTTGTGGCTCTGCGATAGCGTCAAGCTCCCTAGTAACTACACTTGTAATGGGAAAGACAGTCGAAGAGGCTTCTAAGATTAAAAACGCCGATATTGCAAAAGAACTAAGTCTGCCACCTGTGAAAATACACTGTTCAGTTCTTGCTGAAGATGCAGTTAAGTCTGCAATAGATAACTGGAGAAAAAAGAAGGGAGAAGTATGACTGAGATAAAAGAGAGAATTGAAGAAATCTTTGAAGAGGATATTAACCCTTCACTTGCTATGCATGCGGGCAGTGCTACTGTAAAAGATATCACCATATCAGATGAAAAAATTGACGTGGTCATAGAATTTCATGGTGCCTGTTCAGGTTGTGCATCTTCTGAAGCTGCCACTCTTGAGGGAATTCAAGAGTATCTTAGAGAAGACTTGGAATCTGAGAATTTGTTTGTAATAAAAGAGGGTATGTAGGATGGCGATAACTGTAACAGAAAGAGCTGAGACTAAAATAAAAAGCCTACTTACAAAACGCCAGACGCCTGATCACTGGTTGCGAGTAGCAGTCCGTGGCGGTGGCTGCTCGGGGTTCAAGTATGACTATAGCTTTGTTGAAAATCCTGATAAAAAAGACAAGACGTTTGAATTCGACTCAGTCAAGATATGCATTGACTCTAAGTCTTATTTGTTTTTAAATGGAATAGAAGTAGATTATGAAGAAGATTTATTTAAGTCAGCCCTAGTTTTCAATAACCCAAAAGCCAAGAGAACATGCGGCTGCGGGGAATCTATTTCTTTTTAATCAGATAGACTTATTGACAAGACCATATTGCGTAACTGATATCAATATCACTTCCATCTGCCGGGACTGTAGTAAAATAAATAGAATTTGAAGAACTATCGTAAGACCATGTGCTAGATAGGAAACCATTAACATAAACTGAGATCGTGTCTTCTATTGCATTGCCACTTAAGGGAAATTCAGACATTGCAATAGATTCTCTAGCCAGCGTGTCCATAGTTGTGCTCCAGTCAGAAGCACATATTGACATGAAAGTCCCGCCAAGATCGTTAACAACATCATAATACCCATCACCGAACTGAGCGCCGCCATTGGAGGAACAGCCACTCGGGTGATCTCCTGCAATTGCATGAGCTGCAACTAGTGCCGGTGAGCTCTTTAGGGATAAAAGTGATGCTGAATAATCGGCGGGATCCATTGAAGAATCTCTGTATGAAGACCAGTCTGGTTCATCAGAAACATACACAACTACCAGTCTTGCCGTAGGCCTAAAGAATCCAGTTGCAGAGCCCGGTGATGCATCGCCGACTGTTGTTGACTGATGTGCAGCCCACAGGCCAGCTTCTTGTGTGCTGCCTCTTGTACCAATTGAATCTACCTGGGTATTAAATTCTACTACTGGGTCTGGAGTAGAGGGTGTTATAATATCTCCCACGAAATCATAGCTGTCTGTTGTGATTAATGCTATTTGATATGATACACCGGCTGCAGTAAAAGCATTCATAAATGTATCAAAGTTGTTCTCTAGATTTGTTTGGTTTGATCCCATGGAACCTGAGTTATCAATAACAAATAGGATGTCTACGTCCACAGTGCCATCTTGTATAAAAGAGTCCGTGATCCAGTTTTCATAATCTCCAAGTCCGTCATGACTGCTTGTTGCCCGCGGTGTTAGGGGATCATTAGAGATAACTTCTATGTAAGCAGAATCATCTAAGTCATCAATAGGAGAATAATCAACTTGTAAATCAATTGAGTCTCCCGGTTCAATTGTTATTGGTAAAGTTCCGCATGTAGATTCATATTCCTGGAGTAAGAAATCAACTGGTACAGTTGCAAAATATTCTATATCTGAGATGATTAGATTTGAGTTTCCTATGTTTCCTATTATAACTGTCTCTGTTTCATCACACCCTAGATACACATTTCCAAAATCACGGTATTCCGGTGTGATTGTGATAACTGGTGCATCTCCGGATCCGTCAAGTAAAATGTCAACTGATGGCTCATCTGAATCGTTAGATAGTATTGTAACTATCTCACTGTTTGTCTCGTATGTCATCGGATCATACGAGACAATGAGCTCAGCTGAGTCCAAGGGCTCTATAATTCCAACAGGAGAGCTTGAAATATAAAAGTTAGAAATTAATCCCTGAACATATATGTCAGAAATATTAAGGTCATCATTTCCGATATTTCTAATAGTAATTACAATATCTCCGGTTTCACTACCTGCACTTAGTGCACCAAAAGAGTGAGAGAGTGGATCGACTTCTATTTCAGGAGAAATTATACCAGGGTCTGATGTCTCTGAGACTGGAGATATTTTGTAATCTGAGCACCCAAGTGCAAAAAGCATAGCAAAAAAAACTATAAATTTTTTAAAATCCACACCAACCTCTTAAACTATAAGTATTTTCTACTATCGTTTCGTGTAAAATTTGTTAAAATGTTTTATAATTTAATTATGATTAAGCTACTAGATAAGGTTCCGAAAAAGATTACTCTTTGCTGCAGTGGGGGTCCTGATTCTATGGCAGCGCTTGATTTTCTCATAAAAGGAAGGAGAAAAGTAAGGGTCCTTCACTTTGACCATAATACAGGTCATTCTAAAAAAGGACGAGTTCTCGTTGAAGGATATTGTCATAAGTATAAAATTCATGTTACTACACATGAAATAAAAGAAGAGCCGCCCAAGGGTCTATCTCTTGAGGCATGGTGGAGAGAAAAGAGATATAAAGTGATAAATAAGCTTTCCGGCACTGTAGTGACAGGGCATAATTTGAATGATGTTGCTGAGTGGTGGATATTTACTTCACTTAGAGGGAATCCAAGATTAATGCCGTACAGAACCGGCAACGTTATCAAACCCTTCTTGCTGACTAAAAAAGCAGACATGGAGGCGTGGTGTAAAAAAAATAACGTTCCGTATGTTGTAGATCCAACGAACCTTGGAACAAGGTTTGCAAGATCCAGAATTAGAAACAATATCATGCCAGAGGCTCTCGAAGTTTGTCCCGGCTTCCTTGGTACAATTTCAAAGAAAATTAAAGATAGAAATAAAGATGAAAGACGTGTTCTGTCAAGCTGGCAAGAGAAAATTTAAAAATACTCAGATAATATATTTGTTGCGTTATAGTTAGGTGAAGAAATATTCCCACTATGCCTACACAAAAATCTCAATCAATTAAAAAAACTCCTGATGGAAAATATGAAGTAACTATAGCTACAAAGTATATAGACCAAAATACTTCTCAAATATTAAGGATAGAAGAATACAAACCGACATGCCTTTATGTAGAGTGCAATAGTACAGAAGACTATGATTACAAAATTGAATACTTTGATTTCGACGGTGTGTCTCAGTATTTATTTTTAAAATCTGAAAGCTGAACCTGTCCTCTTATAATAATTAATAGGGGAGGATCTCATGCGGATTAAAAACTTTGGAACCGGAACGCCTAAGTTCAATGAAGGAATAATTGTCTCAGGAAGCGCAGCTGGCGACATGCATAGTGTTATTGTGACAGGAAGCGTTTCCTTTCAAGGGGATATAACTACAGCTGAATACATCTATCACAGGGAGGATGCTGACACTTTTATAAGATTTCAAGATGACGAAATAAACATAGAAGCTGGTGGTCGACAGATGCTGAAGATTCAAGAAGCAGCAACTGATAAAATCACATTTAACAATGGCGGCATGGATGTCGACGTTCAGATCAAAGGCGAAAACGAAGCTAATCTTTTTAGAACAGATGCAGAAAATGATATGATTGGTATTGGAACAGGAACGCCTGGCTCTGGACTAACTGTGGCAAAATCAGTATCATTTCCAGTTGGAGCTTTACGGACATCCGCATACACAATAACTGCAGATGACTTCTGCATTGTTGCAGATTGTAATGCTTCAGCGTTCACACTTACATTGCCATCTGCGACAGACGCCATGGCAGGTAGAATATATACTATTAAGAGAATGGATTCTGGTAACAGCGGCGGTGGCAACATGCTGACGATTTCTCGTAACGGCAAAAATATAGACAATATCGCCGGTGACGTGCTTCTGGCAAATCTCGACGCACTAATGCTTCAGTGTATTGGTGTGAACAGCGGCTGGATCCGCATAGGGCAATTCTTGGCACCAATGTGATATTATTGCCTGTATATACAGATTTAAGTAGATACTTATTTAAAAGGAAGTTCTTATGGCCAGATTGAAATTAGTAGACTTTTTAATAGAAGCACCTAAAACATCTAACATTGTAATTGATAATGATGACCCTTCTAAGGTAAAGGCAAAAAAAGACGCGTGGAGCTCAGGTAAAAATATTCATCATGATCTAGATCACGCAAGTCATCAAGAGAAATCAGATTACGATTATGTTGACCTAGAAGATATCGAGGCCAGGGAGGATGCCTGGGGTGGCGGTGAAAATCTTGTAAATAAAATTGACTACAGAAAAGTCCAGAAAATGCTGGAAGCCTGCGGCTGCGAAGATAAGAATATATCAGACGATTATGGTAAAATGAGAGAAGAAGGGCCTTACTGGCATGGCCCAGGTTGTGAATCTGCTGTACCCGATATGGATTCTTATAGGTCCGTTGGAGATATTTTAATTAGAAATCCTGGCTTAATATCTGTTATGCTTGAACCGCTCCTTGATGCTGCCGGTGCAGACTGTCCAGTTTCTGCTGCCATGGCACTATCACATGTTGCTGATCTCTATGGGAGAGGCTGAAAATGAAGAGATTTATGTTGCTACTTCTATTTTGTCTTGGGTGTCCTAAATCATCTGTAGGGCCAGAGAAAAAAGAAAAAGAAGAGGCAATCAAAGCTTTGATTGAAGATGAAGATCTCTTTGAAGATCTTCCTGAATCAGGAGAAGAAGGTGAAGATGAAGAAATCTAGAATTATAGGAATTATATTAACTTTAGCATTTGTACTTTTCGGGTGTACAGGAAAAGAAGCTGAAGAACCAGATGTCGAACCAAGCCTGATAACATGGGATGCATGCGGATATAATATTGGAGACCATCTCTGTGACTTTGAACTGGTCGACAATAATGGAAATATATTTAGCTTATATGAAAATGTCGGCAGGCCTATTGTTCTTGACTACAGTACTGCATGGTGTGCTTATTGTCAAATGGCAGCGAGAGAAGTAGACCAGGTCTCAGCACAATATTCCGACTACAATCTTCTGTATGCTACTATTTTAATAGAAAACCAGAACGGTGAACCTCCCTCAGTCAGCGACTGTGATATGTGGGCATCAGCTAATAATATAGCTTCAAACCCAGTCTTGGCTGGAGATAGAAGCCTAATTGGCACACTGGGCCAGAATGATGGTGTCCCAGTCCAGGGATGGCCAACATTTTTATTTTTAAACCCTGATCTTACAATTCAAAGTATCTTATCCGGATTTGGATCGGGAGCAATAGATCAGAGCATTCAGCCAATAATCTCTGAGGAGTAGTATTGAAAATGCTTTTAACTGAGGCAGATCTTAGACAAGTAGTTCAGCACAACATTGCCGAGTCTATTGTCCAGCTTAAAGATATTCCCATACATGTTGGCAATAAATCTATTAATGTAGAAGTTGCAGATAATGAAGATTCAAGAAACATTGGCATGATGTTTAGGAGAGTTCTTCCACCTGAAAAGGGCATGCTATTTGTTTTTGAAGATTCCGCTCCAAGAAGATTTTGGATGAAAAATACTTATGTTCCCTTATCAATAGCCTATATTAACTCTCGAGGGATTATATTAAACGTAGAAAAAATGAATCCACTTTCTGAGTCCGGTGTGTGGTCAAAAGGTCCTGCTAGATATGCGCTTGAGATGAATCAAGGGTGGTTTAAAGAAAACGGCATATCTCCCGGAGACTTAGTTAAAATATATAGATGAAAATAAAAAAAGAAGCCTTGGGCGTAGAGAGCCCGCTACTTTTGTTTATCTCATTTATCATTTCAATCATGATCTGGACTTACGTCAAAAAGACCGAACAGATGATAGATAAAAATACTTATGATACAGAGCAAGGTTTTCATGTAGAAATTGAATAATTTGTGTATAATAGAATCATAGGAGATAGAAATGGGTGATCTAGTTAATTTTAATGCATGGAAAAAAAGAAAGCTAGCAGCAGCGCATCAAAAAGATCTTGAAGAAATTAGAGAACTTCGTGAAATGCTAAGCAAGCAGATTGAAGAAATGGGTGAAGTTGAAACCGGACCGTACATGCATAGTGAAGAGGAAAACTCTTGGATGAAGCGAGCATGTGAAATTATGCTATGCACCCTGGATGGATATTCATCTTGGCCTATTGACTCGTCTGATATGTAACAAGACGCTATAAATTCTTGTAAATCTATAATAACTGTTGTATAATATTGGTAATAGGGAAAGATATGCTAGATTCTTCTGTCATTGGAGATTATATTGTCAGTACAGATTTTCTTAATAAGGAAATACCTGCCGGAGTTCCGCTACAGGTGATCGGAATAGAAACAGACCCAGACCCCAGTGAAGAAAAGTGGAATGGTCTTCCAGACGAGATCAGGAACTCAGGCAATCCTTTTTATATTGTTGAATTTCCAAATATTGTTAAAGAAGAAATGGCTATCGGCTTTTTAGAAATGAAGAATTGTAAGCCATTTAAATATGAAGAGGATACTAGTGAAGAAGATATCAGAGAAAAAGAAAAAGATAGTTTCTGGAGTAATGAAGATTTTTTTTAAAGCATAGGATTATCGGCTCCTAGCTCAATTTGGTTAGAGCATTCCGCTCATAACGGACAGGTTCCGGGTTCAAGTCCCGGGGAGCCGACCACTTTTAACCGGGTCAATAGCTCAATTGGTAGAGCACCGGCCTTTTAAGCCGTAGGCTCTGGGTTCGAGTCCCAGTTGACCCACCATTAAACAAAAAGGAGAAAACAATGGATACACAAAAAACACTTGCAGAAGAGTTTATTGAAAAATTACTTACAAACGAAAGAGAGAAGGCACTGATCGTAGAAGATAGGAAGATTCTCATCGCAGATTACAGGGATAGACTAGATGTCAAGACTGTTCAGGCAGCGATTCGAATTGTAAAGATCAAGTCGAAGCTAGAAACTTCAGATGAAGAAATTGAAAACATGATAAATGTTGCTGAAAGAAATATTTCAGTTTAAAGTATTTTAGGCTGAGTGGTGGAATAGGTATACACAAGAGACTTAAAATCTCTCGCCCTAGTGGGCTTGCGGGTTCGAGTCCCGCCTCAGCTACCAAATTATCGTGACACAACACAAAAGAACTATTCTCAGAAAAAAGAGTGCAGGTAAGGAGGCAAGACAGTCACTAATTGATTTTATAAATGATAGAATAGCTTCACTCATATCAGATGAATTTGATACATTTCCTGAGACAATGGAGTTTTCTTGCCTGCACTATGAGGCTGTATGGACGAGATCGCATGGTGAAAAATATATAAAAAGCATTAGAATAGGTGATACTAAAGATAGTTTCCGCTTTAGATCATTAGATATATGTATTGTTGAAGCTTATAGCTTAGAAATGGAAGATATAGTTGATTTTCTCAAAGATAGCGGTAGCAAGAAAACTAGGTTTAAGAGGTGCTAGCACAGCTCTTTTACTCCTCTTTTTGCAAGGCTGTATTGCCAAGAAGCGGATCGTTGATCAGATAGGGCTTACAGAGAGTCTTTGTGTAGATGGTCTTGTTGCCAACCTAGATGCATCTAGATGCGTCACTTTTTATGTAGGCGAAAAGACTGATCTTGGGCTTGTTACTGTTAGGTGTGTTTATGCCAAGGACAAAAGCTTGTGGACTGAGTCCAGATTTTACATAGCTAGAAACGGGTATACATTCAGAAGTATGGAAGCTGTCAGGCCCATGTGTCAAGATGGCTCCTCTATTGTTTACGTTGCAGTAAAAGATTAAAGAAGGGTAAGAGATAAGAATGAAAATATATAAGTTTGCACCTATCATTTTATGTGTGGGTTGTGTTGATACGCCAGATTTTTATGACACGTCATCTATGGATGATATCGTAGGGTCTTGCCCGGTTGAGGCATCTCCTGATCAGAGTTTCTTTACAGAGAAAAGAGAGCATATGATTTTAAAATTTAGAAATGCAGATGTCTATCATCAGACGCCCCAAATAGAATTTTATGCGGAATGATTATAGTTATACTATGATCAACACTAGGCGTTTTGCGTGACCCACTTAAAGCTTCTGCAAATAATCTCTGAAGAGCTTAAGAGAGTACATCTCTCTGAATATAGAACATATTCTCAAGAAACACCCACAGGCAAGGGAGAAGTCGCTGCTGGTCAGGCCCACAGTAGCAGTCCGCCTGTTAAGAAACGGGAAGATGACATAGAGGGCTATGTTGATGAACTTCCGGTTACTCTTGATAAATCTACTGCAATGCAAAGGTATGATCAGGAAGAAATTGAAACTGGAGAACAGATAAAAAATGCTTCTTCGCCCGCTGAGATTGAAGCGCTTCAGGGAAAGCTTTCTGATTTAAATAAGCAAAAATCAGCAATCTCAGAGATTCACAGGCTCTTTGAAAACGAAGGCATGTCAATTGAAGACAGGATCAGCACGCTGGAGTCTTTGTTTGATGTTCTCTTTAAGAAGGATCCGACCGGCGGAGGATACGTTGAGAAGCTTTCTGTTCTAAGCAGCGATATTGAAAATATTAAATCCTCTCTTGAGAAGATGGAGAAGCCAGATAGTAATGTGATGGTTGGCGAAGAAGTTATATAAGCTCTAAGTTTTCTTGTAGAAGTCTCTTGTTTATGTTACAATATACTAGGAGGAAAATATGAAGAAAGGTGATCTTGTGAAGCTTAACCCTAATGACCCGGAAATCTTGAGAGTTCTTGAGTGGGGCGATAATTACGAAAAGGCATTTATGGCTAGCAGGCCTACAACATTCGAAGAGAAGGAAGAGTGGCGCGGACAAAAGCAGAAAGACATTGCCGAAGCTCGCGAAGCCGGTGAAGATACTTTCCATATTGCGTTTAATGATGCTGGTGAATCTCGCTTAGCCCCGAGGTCCATTTCAATTCCCTTGCTACTCGATGGCATCTATGTTGTTCAAAGAGCGCGGTGTCGAGTTGAGCTCGGGTGGGGAAGAGCTGCAAGTGGTATGACAAAGCTTCTCGATACGAAAACGGGTGAGATAGCTTACGTTAAACGTGACATGCTTGAGGTGATAAGTGAAAGTCGGTGACCTGGTAAAGTATGAAACAGACAAGAGTTGGAAGTGTGACAATACCGGTAGAGGTATCATCGTTGCTGAGCTTGCCGCCGACTCTATTCTCGCTTGTGCTGTGTCTGTATTGTGGTCTTCCGGCGAGTTGGTGGACCGAGTTCCGCGGCGTATCCTGGAGGTTATAAATGAATATTGATACTAACACATCTGAATATCTACTTGTGGTCATTAGCATGATCGGGATTATCACATCAGTCGCATTAATTATTGTGAAGCTTGGGGTGATCGTATGAAAGTAGGTGATCTTATAGAGGTTAAAGATTGCAAAGAGCTAGATGTTCTACACCCTCTTTATAAGCCGTGTTATTGCTTCTTTTGCTCTGGAAGATCTAATCGTATCGGCATGGTTACCGGTCCAGAATCTAGAAATCGCTGGTCAGCTATGTTTGACTGCGGAGAAGCAGTTATAGATGAATTTGATGAAGCACGCGGCGAAGTAAAGGTGATTAGTGAAAGCCGGTGATTTGGTCAGAATCGTCCCCGACTACCCAGAGGGTGCATTCGGGATAGTTATTGAAACAAATATAAACATGTGGGGAGAAGAAACTACCCCCTCTGGCGTTAGAGTTCTCTGGTCTGAAGATATTACTGTTGAATACGAAGATGAGCTAGAGGTGATCAGTGAAAGAGGGTGATATGATCAGGTTTAAAGAAAGCGGTGTTACCGCACTGATCCTAAAGGTCAATGGCTATAGGCAATTGGGTGTCGTCGACCAATTTCTGGAACTCTATGTTGGAGATGGTACCCTTGATGGTACACACGATGCTAGCGGATTCACCAGTATGAGTGTCTACATGGCCAAGCGGACCGCAGAGGTGATTAGTGAAAGTCGGTGATTTGGTAAGAGCTGGTATGTCAGACTCCGCTCCTGGTCTTGTTGTCAAAGTTGATAAAGACTACTACGGAGCTAGCCAGGCATTTAAGAGATATAATTGGGAGCGCGGCAAGTGCATTAACACTATGGAGGCGGATGGATATGGCCCAACTAAAGACGGTATTCGTGACAGAGTATTAGTTTTTTGGCCTGAAGCTGAGTATGGCTTTTCTTATGAAGAAAGTAACGTACTGGAGGTAATCAGTGAAGCTGGGTGAGATAGTCAAGCACAGATTTACAGGTAAGTTCACGATGGTTACATGGGCATGTCTAACAGGCAAATACTATAAGGTGATGCACTGGCCAGACAATCAGGTCTTTAAAGATCGTGACTTCTTTGTGCCGATTGCGTGTAACAATGAATCTAGCGTGGTATAATAGAAACATAAGGAAGGAACATGCAAGCCGGTGATCTCGTAATAATGACTGATGAAACACTTCCGGAGGGAGAAGCCATGAGTATCGGCATCATTATGGATGATGATATCCGGTTCCCCGGTGGGAAAAAGAGAATCGGTGTAATGTGGGGAGACTCAGGCTGCATTGACTATGAACCAAAAGATTGGCTGGAGGTAATAAGTGAAAGTAGGTGATCTGGTGAGAGTTTTTGAGCCACTAGCATGCGGCGGACTCTCGATTGGCGCTGTCGGCTTGATTCTGGATGAAGACAATAGCCAGCTCACAACGCCTCGGTGGACAATTATGTGGATGTATAACAACGAAATTTTTCCCGGAACTCCAATGAAAGAAAGCGTCACCTACGGAAACGGAGTTGAGGTGATTAGTGAAAGCTAGTGGGGCACCAGAAGCTGGTGATCTTGTCACTGCGAAGGAAGATGTACGACGAGAGCTGCTGTGTGTGGGGATTGTTATAGAGTGCAGAGGTACAGAGTGCAATGTGCTGTGGGGATCTAGATCAAATCCAATCGGATGGTGGCGACGACGGAATCTGATAGTGATAAATGAAAGTGTGTGAACAACTTAGGAGGAGAAAGAAGTGAAGTGGGAAGCAAAAAAGATTGACAATAATAAATGGGGTGTTTTTCTAATGCAGGAATTTTGCAAGACAGACGAGCCGGTTTGCTATAGTGCTACTACAGGTCCAAACGCAAAGAAGATCGCACACAGTGTTGCTAATCGTCTTACAAATAATCATGTTGATGAGGAATAATATCGTGAATCGAAAGATTAAATTTAACAATGATGGAATTGATACACAGTGAAGATAGGTGATCTTGTAAGACCAAAGTTGAGTTGGATTGAAGGTATTGGGATTATAATCGAAACAGGCTTATATACCGGGAATGCAGACGTAAAGATTATGTGGGAAGACGGAGCTGTTGATATAGCAATAAGTAATAAGCTTGATGTGATCAGTGAAATATAAGTGGTATCGTGCAGAAGGTAAGCTTACTTGGGTCTTAAGCAAAAGAACTATAGACTTTGGATTTTGGATCGGTGCAAAAGATGAGAAACAAGCAAGAAAGAGAATTGAGAAAAGTTATAAAGGAAAGCTATATAACTTTCTCTTAGAATCAATTAACGAGGATCTTATTGGTCCTCGAGGGAAAGAAAAATGAGTGCAAACGGAAGAGTTGGTATAAAAGGTATCAGCAAAAAAGAAGAGACGATCGTTACGTTTCGAAAAGAACAAGACAAGACATATACAAAAATTACAAAGACAATGACAAGAGACAGATCCACCGGCGGGATTAAGTATCTTAAGCGAAACAACCCGATAGTCGAAGAAGGTCCGTATAGACTTATGAGTAATTCAGATGACTATGATGAAAAGCTAGAATACGAAGACATAGATGGGAAAAAGATGTCGCTATACTTTGAAAAAATAATTACTGAAGTGCCTGATGAAGCTGGGTGATTTAGTCAGGGAGCGCTGTAGCGGTCAAGTCGGTCTTGTTGTTGAAAAATATCGACGCGCAGAAGCAGACGGAAATCCTGACGGTGATTTCACAATCAGCTATCGGTACAAAGTACTATTTGATACGGAGATAGTGATGATTAGAAACACTCGCTCTCTGGAGATGATCAGTGAAGACTGGTGATCTAGTAAGGATAGTCAAATGCAGCAAACCAGGAACAGGTGTTCTCATTGAAAAAAGAATTCTGCACAGTGAATATCGATTTGATATTTTGTCAGAAGATGGACAGATAATCAAAG
>TARA_R110001583_G_scaffold84781_2_pt1 | contig 16804 bp, 7 predicted proteins | sample TARA_R110001583 | Tara Oceans TARA_R110001583 (sample SAMEA4398432) | marine metagenome | biome: Polar Biome; feature: [MES] marine water layer (ENVO:01000295) within the mesopelagic zone...; material: water (ENVO:00002006), including particulate matter (ENVO:01000060) such as...... | reverse complement strand
ACTGACTTCACAGGAGGTGGCTGATGCAAGTTTTATCTACTAATATAACCTATTTGGAAGTTTTTCAATACGCCAGATCTCTTGTTTCCGGCATTGATCGCGGGACCATAACGGTTGCTCCAGTTGGTCTTGAGAGCAGCGCGCCAGAAAAGCTTATAACAGAAGATCTTTATAAAGAAGCAGTTAAATATTATTATCGCTATAGTGGCTATGCCGGTTATGATATTTCATATGATATTACATTTTGGAAAGACATCGGTGGTTCTTGGGACGAGGACTACTATGATGGTCAGACAACTGAAGGAGAAATTCCGGAACTACCGAACGCAGCCATTGATGGATTTTTAACTGGCGATCAGCGCTGGGTATACTCGGACGAAGATAAGCCAGATAGCAATTGGTGGGGCGCCGCACATTATCCGGATACAGAATGGTATAAAAGATACTTTTCCTTTAATTTAGGACAGGGCTACTCTGATATTCTTGCTCAAGATACATGGGTGGCCACAATGCCCGATCCTCCAAGTTTGGAAGAGTTGGCTCCCCAATTTATGGGTTTATACGATGAATATCAGGGACTTAATCGAACTTATACATTCTCGTATCCAACGGAAGAGGAGTCTTCCGATTTTGAAATTATAACATTCGGGTCAAAATTGGGAACAGTCACCTCTACGGATTATGAGAAGACATCTCCAGTTTATTTTGGAATTCCATACGAAGACATGGACATTGATGAGAATTATTCTTCATCCGGAAATATCTTTGCAAATATACTTCAAATGATGTATTCTGATATTACTGGTCATGATATTAGAATGGATCCAAGTGGCATCGTTCTTACGGAAGAGGGGTTTGATGCATCGATCGATATAACTTGGGAAGAAGTGAGGGAAATCGCCACGCTTGTTAGAGAAATTAATTTTTTCGCACACCAAATTCCTAGGGATTATAATGATAGTGATGAATTTTATTATCTAGAGGGTACCGATTATGAAGGCTTATATGGCATAAGTGTCTCTACGGCTATAGATTATGCAATCGAAAAAGGATTGACCGAGGATAAAGCAAAAGATATTATAACAACACCGGTGTTTTGGTACTGGTCGGCCGCATTTGAATTTGTATATCGGAAAACTATTGAAGAGGAAACTTTACCATGGTCCGCCGGCGACTGGGTGTCAAGAATGGATCTTTTAACCAACGCTGTAACTGACTCTTATAATTCCAACGAGACATACCAGAGGCTTGGCGCGCTTGTGCAGGATAATATGGTTTTTGAATATGCACCGACGCTAGAATCTGGAATTCTAATCCAAGCTAATGACGACGGAAATCTTTACGGACTATTGGAGAATGCAGAAAGGCTTATGACTTTATATAACACATCTCAGGAATATAATTTTGTTGATTACAGTGCTACAGCCATGGCCGAGTTTGCTGGAGAAGAAGCATGAGTTTTTTCAGGAAAGATCTATACGACGCTGCGAATACAACCGCTTTACGCGCGATGTTTCGATTGATAAGTCAACATGAAGAAGGGTTTAAATACGGAACAGTTGATCCCGGAGAGGTGCCTTCTGAATCTTTTCAAGTTCCGACCGGAGATAGTTGGCCGAGAGAATCGGCCGATGGTATTGTTGTATTTTTAGATCCAGAAATATATGGCGGAACTGAGGAGAACCCTCCGTTCTATATAAGATCTCCAGTTGATAACGGTTGGAAAGGCATATTGGACGCCCTGATTCCGGAGCAAAATCCTTGCTCCACATCGAATCAAGATATCCTAGGGCTTAAAAATATTAAAGGCCGCGCGACAGAGTCTTATAATAAGCTTGATGATGATCCGCGCCTTTTTCTAGATCCAGATTGTAATCTGGAGACACCCTTTAATAAGATACATTCTCGAAATTCTGCGGCAGGAACAGAGGCTTTAATATATCTGGCGTCACGTACATACTTTATTGAGCAAGCGTTGCAAGCTATGAGCGCGTTTTCCAAAGTTAAGCCTGTTTTTGATAACGAAAACCCGGAAACAAGCCTCACAGAGAGCAATTTGGACGATTTGTATTTTCAATATGTCGTTCAGAAAATGAAAGATTCGATGGAAGAACTTAGCACATCTGTAGGAGGGCGAAGTTTCAGAATAGATGATGAAGATTATCCAATATATTGGCTTTTGTTCATCGAACAGTGCGTGCAATTATTCGCACGCCAGTATAAAGAAGGACTTATTGAACCAACAGATGATGAATTGGCAGCGTTGGAAGCATGCCAAACAGCACAAAACTTGTTTCAGTTTCCCACAGAGCTAGAGATTCAACAGGAGGTCTTAATACTTCAAGATCTCTCATCAAGTGGTGGCTCCAGAACCGCATTGGCAGCTTATGGTATAATTTTGGGCACCCCTTTAATGTTGGCTTTTCAGCCCCTTCTTAAGCGAAAGGCAAAACAAAAATTAATTCTTCAGAGGAAAATGGACACCGTTCTTTCTGTTGAGAGTAGCTGTATAACGATTGTTAAATACTTCTTGAAGCAAGAGTCCAATTTTGTTGGTGACTTTATTTATGCGTCTTTGTCGGAAAACGAAAAGTGGTCCGACGCAGGGTTAATACAGAATTTACATCAGTATTCTCTCTTACAGTCTGATTTTATTATTCGTTCTCAGGACGGATCTCCGGTTAATGTCGCTGGATTGGATCTCCTTCATCCTCTATTGGATGATAATGTATCGATATCAACAACGGCAAACGATTTTCAAAGCCATGGCACATTCATTTTAGAAAAATACGTCAGAGTACAACCACGAGCGGATTATGATTCTGATTTTAGTGACTCTATGAAACAAGTTGTAAATTTGGATGATTTCTATACCGGGCTTTCAGACGGAACCTTTACTGAATCGTTGGACGAGGAAAAGAATATTTCCGATTATTTTGGCAATTATGCGGTCGTTTCCGAGACTGATTCGGATACTGGCGAGGAGACAGAGAGTTTAGAGGGAGACACTAATGGGATAAGCTATGGTATTCGGATATCTTATCTCCCATCAGAAGAATTCTATAACACATATTCAGCCAATATGGAAAATTTAAAGATCAGTTTACCGGATGGATTTACAAAGCTTGTTTCTGGTGTCTATTTGGAGTCAGGATTCGATGGCCCAGAAGATGAAACAACAAAATATATTTTCCCCCTTGTTTCAGCCGAAGTTGATTTGCCGGATTTGACCATTTCAGAATTAAAAGACTTGAGTGTTAATGATTTCTCGAATAACGAAAAAGATTATTTCAACTGTTTAGTCAGTAAACTACTTAATAGTGAGGAATATCGCTATATGTTTAAGAACCTAATTCCCATTCAAAAACATTTCAGTTTGGTTGCGCTTCATGTTAACAAATCATTTTTGCAATCTTTGGGATCGGATAGTGACGGTTTCGATATTTTGAACTCCGGAGGCGGAGTTTTCCGCGAAACAATTCAAGATTGGGACAAGGAAATTATGATGGGGACACGGTTTCGCATTGGCACCAAAAAGACTTTGCGAAAGCTTTTTATGTATCAATATAATTTGATAGATCCACTCAATGAAGACGGAAACGAAGAGACCGAAAGGAATTTCGGACTCAAAGGTCTTTTCGACAATATTAAAGTAGGCTGGAATCTCAACCTTAAATGGTGGATGAGAAGAAGACAAATCGATGATCCATGTCCGGATGATGTCGAAATAGGAGATTAATATATGTCTATAACAGGAATTGGAGCCAGATTACCCATTGCAAGGGATCCAGATGGCGACTACATGCTGCTTCAAAACCTTAAAGGAACAGCCAGACAAAATCTCAAAATGATTGTCTTAACTGATCCCGGCGAGAGAGTCAGAATGCCCGGTTTTGGTGCTGGAGTGAGAAGGCTATTATTTGAAAACACCGGCGGCCAGATCTTGAGCGCTGTGAAGGGCAGGATCAAGTCCCAAGCTGCAACATATATACCATGGATAGATATAGGGGGCGTGACCACCTCAATGAACCCGGATTCTGGTGTTTTATCGATTGTTATTACATTCAGTATACCAGCCCTAGGGGGTGTGCGAGATATTCTATCGATTCCAATAAATTAGAATTTTACACTTTACTATTTATTGAGGGAGAAATATAAATGGCAAAAAAAAGACCCATAAAATATACTAGTCGCGATTTTAACAGTATTAAGAGAGATATAGAGGATTATGCGCGACGGTATTATCCTGATACATATAAGGATTTTAGTGAGGCGTCTTTTGGTTCATTAATGGTGGACAGTGTTGCCTATGTGGGGGACATATTATCATATTATCTAGATTACAACGTCAACGAATCATTTTTTGACACATGTATAGAATACAATAACGTAATTAGACATGCCAGAACACTGGGATATAAATACGCCGGACGTCCGACGTCTTCGGGAATTGCTGCGTTCTTTATCGTGGTTCCTGCTCTAGCGACCGGCGCGGGTCCAGATTCTGATTATATTCCAATTTTAAAAGCTGGCACGTCTTTAACGAGCAATGGTGGCGTTGGATTTATATTAACTGAGAATGTTAATTTTAAAGATTCCGGAAATCAATTTGTTGTCGCGAGAGTTGACACCACCACCGGCTTGCCCACTTTTTATGCTATTAAGGCATATGGGCGCATAATGTCTGGAAACTACAAAACAACAACAATAACAGTCGGAACCTTTGAAAGATTCAGAAAGATTTATATAAAAGATAAGAACATTACAGAAATAATTTCAGTTACTGATTCGGATGGCAATGAATATTTTGAAGTAGCTCACCTCTCTCAGAACGTGATCTATAAGGAGTTCATGAATCCAAATTTTCAAACTGATAATACGCCTTCTATTATAAAGCCGATAGTTGTGGCGAGAAGGTTTTCCATGGAAAGGGATTCGTATGATTCGGCATATCTACAATTTGGGTACGGATCTGAAGAGGATGTCAACATAAATAATGTGGCAGATCCCTCAAATGTTGTCATAAATTCTATTGGAAAGGATTATGTTACTGATGTCAACTTTGACCCCTATAAACTATTAAATACAGACAAGTTCGGTGTTGGACCGACAAACACCACATTGACGATTGTTTATAGAAGCAATAGTGCTGCAAATGTTAATGTTGGCGCCAATGCAATAACAACAGTTTCCGCTCCGATAATTGAATTTAAAGCTTCTGCTGGGCTGATCACGTCCAAGAAGACCGCAGTTGTTACTTCTTTAGAGTGTGGTAATGAGGAGCCAATAATTGGAGATGTAACACAGTTATCTGTTGACGAGATCCGCATCCGAGCCAAAGATCATTTTGCGACTCAAGAACGCGCCGTAACGGACAAAGATTATGAGGCCATAATATATTCGATGCCTGATAAATATGGATCAATTAAGAGATGCCGCGTCCTGAAGGATAGTGCCTCATTCAGAAAAAATATAAATATATATCTGATCTCTGAGGACTCTAACGGATACTTGACACAAACGACCGATTCCATAAAGACAAACCTAAAAACGTGGCTCGGACCACACAAAGTGCTTAATGATACTATAGACCTTTTAGACGCGCACATCATAAATTTGGGAATTGAATTCACAGTGAGGGTAGGACTGGATATGAACAAACACGAAGTTCTGCAAACATGTACTAATATTTTGGCCCAAGAATACAGTGTTAATCATATGATAGGACAACCCTTTGCATCCTCTAGAATTTGGAAATTGTTAAATAAAATTGATGGTGTTGACGATGTTTTGAGTGTTGAGATAGTTCAGAGGATTGGTTCGAACTATTCAGGCATCTCTTTTCCGATCGATTCAATGAAATCTCCGGACGGAAGATACATTATGGCGCCAAAGAACGTTGTATTCGAGGTCAAGTATCCAACAACTGATATTAGAGGTAGTGTAGAGTAATGGGTATTAAAAGATATATTGCTAATGCTGATAATGTTATAACAAATGCATATCGTATGAATCTTACAACCCGCGCCACCGGCGCGAATATGGGTTTGGCTGATTCTTTAGAAGTTTTTAATATTTACGGTCAAGAGAGTTCAGCATCGTCAGAACGCGCGCGCATTTTAATAAAATTTCCTGTCGATCAGATATCTGCTGACAGAACTTCTGGATTGATTGCGGCAAGTTCAAGTGTGGGCTTTTACCTGAATATGTACAATGTCAAACACGCAGAAACGTTGCCGACAAACTTCAGTCTTCAGGTATATGCACTGTCTCAGTCATGGTCTGAAGGTCGAGGCGTTGACATGGATGAATACGAAGACCTAGGTGAGTCAAACTGGTTATCCGCTTCAGCTACGACGGCATGGAGCAATGATGGCGCCACGCATATCACCGGAGCCTCTTACCACGAGGGTCCAATTTTTGAAGCTAGTTTTACCGAAGGAACGGAAGATTTAAGTATTGACGTCTCAGACATTGTAGAGCAGTGGATTCTTGGTGGTGCAGTCGCCGCCGGCAAATATAATCATGGATTCTTGATCAAAATGTCCGGAACAACTGTTCCGTCTAGTCCAACATCCGATGGAGATACAACAACATACTATACCAAGAAGTTTTCAGCTAGAGGTTCGGAATTCTTTTTCAAACGTCCAGTTATTGAAGCGAGATGGGACTCTAGAACAACTGATGATCGCGGGAACTTTTATTATAGTAGTTCTCTCGCTCCTTCCGCAGATAATTTAAACACTCTATATTTGTACAATATCGTGAGAGGGCGTCTGAGGGATATCCCCGTAGTCACCACCGGTGACATATTTGTTTCATTATATAGTGGATCTTCCGATAATTCTGCTCCTGACACAAACAGGCTCTTACTATATGATGGAAATACAGAAATCACCGGCGGCCATGTCTCTACCGGGATATATTCGTGTTCGGTGGGAATTACTGCTTCCGCTAGTCCATTGACCCATATTTTTGATGTATGGCATACCGGAGGTGTGGAGTACTTCACAGGCTCTTTTCTTCCGATAGTAGAGGCCGCCGAGGAAATCAATCCTTCAAATAGATATGTGCTAAATATAACGAATTTGAAGCCGATTTATTATACTCATGAGATGGCCAGATTTAGGTTATTTACACGTCAGAAAAATTGGTCACCAACAATCTATACAAGGGCAACAGCAGATATCGTTAACACTATAATTGAGAGTGCATCTTACAAGATTTATAGAGTTGAAGACGAACTGGATGCAATACCATATGGGACTGGGAGTGATCAGCACACATATATATCATATGATAAGTCCGGTAGCTTCTTTGACTTAGACATGGAGATTTTGGAGCCGGGCTACCGCTATGGTTTAAAATTTGCGTTCTATAATGACTCCGCTGGAGGCTGGCAGGAGCAACCTTATACGTTTAAATTCAGAGTTGAAGAAGTATGAGTATCAAAAAATTATTTGAAGAGGGGAAATCATCTTTTAAGATACTTTCTTCGGCTAGTGTTTCCGAACAGGGCACAAAAGTAGAATCTGAAAGATATTATGAAGAAAGGCTGAAGGATATTGAGCGCTTTGAGCCAGCACTAGATTTCGCTAGCGCATCTAATTTTGTAAAATATGGCTCTGCGGAGAGGTATTATGTTGACGCAATTCAGAGGGTCTATAATCAATATCCCTATGATGGCGCACTATCTGAAGTTCAAAATTTCGAAAATTCTTCCTCTTATTTTGACAAATATATTTTAGAGAACATATACCCCAGAACGAACGGCTACATTATATTATCTGCCGATGGGTGGGGATCCATAACCGGACAAATTACCAGCGACTATGGTCATCCAGCTACACCAGAATATATCACAATTACCGGTGGACCTCATACTGCTAGCGGGGGAATGATTGATAAAAAGCTGTTCAAGACTTTTGGCAAATCAAATATATATGATGTTTCGAAAAAGAGGTACTCAAACCTTCACTTGGATCCATCACAGGGTAATACAGTAGAATTCTGGCTCAAGAAGGATAGTTGGGATCTCACCAAGACCAAGAAAGAGGTTATCTTTGACCTTTGGAATAACAACACTTCCAGCGCCGGCCAATATGGTCGTTTTAGGGTTGAATTGTCAGGCACCGACAATGCAGCAGAGGGTACTTTTAGACTTACGGCAATGTCTGGGACAGCCGGCGCTTATAATGTTCCAATCGCGGCGACCATTACAACGTCCTCCTTGACCAGTTGGCACCATTACGCAGTTACATTAAATAATTCTAGCGCTAATTTGCAATTCCAGCTTTACCAAGATGGTAATTTAATTGATACCGTAACGACTGGTTCTTCCATGCTGGAGGTCACCGGCGCCCTTAAAGCAAGAGTTGGCGCCCTGATCACTGATGCTTCAGGAACTACATTAACCAGTCCAACTATTGGCTGGGGAAAATTATCTGCATCTGTAGACGAGTTCAGGTTCTGGAAGTCCGATCGGACAACAAAACAAGTTGGTCGTCACTGGTGGACCCAAGTTAATGGCGGCACCAATTCCGATGATGCCAATACAGATTTGGGAGTATATTATAAGTTTAACGAAGGGATTACTTTAACTTCTTCAACGGATTCGGTGGTATTGGATTATTCCGGAAGAATATCAAATGGTGTCTGGACTGGATATCTAGGAAGTCAATCTAGGAACGTTGGTTCCGCTATAATTTCTGCCTCCGCAGCAACATCAGAATTTAAAGATCCGATTGTCTATTCTTTCCACCCGGATGTTGTCACCGTAGAAAGTGACTATAAAGAATCCGGTTCATATTATGATTATACCAACAATTCCAGTATATTAAACTCAATTCCTCAGTGGATTATCGATGAAGAGGAGATGGTTGGCACTGGGCACTTAGGTCGGCTGATTCAGGTGATGTCTAGCTATATGGATACAGCCCATGCGCAAATATCTGCTGTCTCTGGATTGCAAAATACAAATTATTTAAGTTCTTCTTACAAGCCAATCCCATTTGCACGTCATCTGTTGGAGTCAAAGGGACTGGTCACCTCCGAGGTGTTTCCAGATGCAACGATAATTGAGAAATTACTGGCCCGAAACGATGATTTTGACTTTGGTCGCGACTTGGACGAAATCAAAAACTTAATTTATTTAAATATCTACAACAACTTGACCAATATATACAAGTCCAAGGGAACTGAAAACTCTTTCCGAAATCTGATCCGGTGTTATGGCGTTGACGATGAATTAATAAAAATTCGTATGTATACGGATAATTCATCATTTGAGATCAGAGACAATTATAGAAATACATATACGAAAAAGAAGGCTATTAACTTCAACCATGCCGATCGATTTAGCGCAGTTGTGTACCAATACCCCGAAACTGGCAATTCAGAGAGCACCGGGTTCATATCCGGTTCTCAGGCAGAGGAATTGGAGACAAATTTACCAGTTACGATCGAAGTGGATGTGGTATTTCCGGCAAAGCCACCAGATTCTAGCGAAGCATGGTTTGAAACGCCTTTCATAACTTCATCGCTCTTCGGTGTACATGAGGCCAATCCGGATAGCGATACAGATGCGACATTTCAATCTCCGGACAGCGCAAGCATTCAAGTTTTCGCAGTTAGAGATGAGTTGGAATCGAAAGACGCATATTTCATGGTTTCAAGTTCCAACGAATCCTTCAACTTCAGCACATCCACTGATATATACAAGGAACTTTACGACAATAGCAAGTGGACTTTAGCGCTCAAGATATATCCAAAAAACTATCCCGTGCAGTCGATAACAAACAAGACCAAGACTGATCAATATACTGTTGAGTTGTATGGTGTGAGTCTTTATGGGGATATTGTTGAGAATGAGTTCTCTGTGTCTTCTTCGGTTTCACATGCATCCTCTGTAAACTTCCTTAAAGTTGCAAAACGTGTTTTCGCCGGCGCCCACCGCACTAACTTTTCCGGCGCCCTCTTACAAAGGTCTGATGTTAAGATATCTAATGTTAGATACTGGTTTTCTCACCTTTCGAATGACGAAATCAAGGCACATGCCCGCGATCCATTGAATTTTGGTGTGGATTTCCCGGAAGAGAACGCATATTTGGGAATTAATAGTACACTATCCGGTGCGTATGTCCCAAAACTCTCCACTTTGGCGCTGAATTGGGACTTTTCACAAGTAACGGGTTCCGGCGCCAGCAGTGATGGCTCCGCAGCAACGTATGATGCTAGCTTTACAGTGGTAGATATTTCTTCCGGCTCTACGTCCAATTCATCTAGATATGGCTGGATTAGTGAGGTTCTAAACAAACAACACACTGGACAAGGGGATATGTTCCCGCCAAACAATACTAGTGTGTATGGTACTGAATATTTGTATACAAATCGACAGCAGCCGCCCGACACTAGTGTCAGTTCAGACATGATATCGATTGTCGGCAATACTGATGAATTCTTTAATCGAGAAACTCGCCCGATCAACCACTTTTTCATGGTTGAAAAGAGCATGTATGATGTTGTTTCTGAAGAGATGTTGAAATTCTTTGGAACAATTGTTGATTTTAACAACATTATTGGCGACCCGGTCAATAGATATCGAGGCGAATATAAGAAATTTAGAATATTGAGAGAAATGTTCTTCGAAAGAATGGAGAATAATCCAGATCTTGATAAATTCTTAGAATACTACAAATGGATTGATAACTCTCTCAACAACTTCATTGAACAATTGGTCCCGGCCGGAACTAGTTTTGCAGACGGTGTCCAAAATATCGTTGAAAGTCACGTTTTGGAGAGATCAAAACACAAATATAAATTTCCAACTCTAGAGATGTCATTTGACGATCCTGAAACACCGTTGCTGAGTATTAACGAACTTACTTATAATTGGAAATTTAATCACCACCCGATTCCTGTTAGCGGAGTAGAGCAAACAGGCTCTAGTTGTCAATGGTGGGAGGAAAGAGGACCAACCAATATAACCGGTATAACTTCCGGCGATGCAACAGTGGATGCGCAGAGAAGCACGATTCGTGATCTGATAGTCCAACATGTTACAGCATCAGCCCCAACACTATCACAGGCAGACAAAACCACCTATAAAGGTTCCACCTTTGTCTTGAGAAGTCTGTCAAAGCCATATAGATTTTCGGTATCTCGTCCGAAAATACTAAAAGGTGGGGTTAATTTTGAAGATGCCAAGAAAATGGACTTTGTGCTTAATGCTACATATCCTCACGGTCCTCTTAGTGCCGCCGGAGCACCGATCAACACTCTAACTGTTGCGCTCGTTGGAGATAGATCTGCAAGCGCTGATACTACGATCCCGGAAATCATTTGTAACGATGTTCTCATACCAAACTTGAAGAACAAGTTAGAGACAAAAGTTGTAACCGGCCGTAGTTTTGCTGGGCTGGAAGATTACGCCGACTCTCTCAAGGGCGCCATTGCTTTACCGTTTAGTATTTTTAGTTCATCAGTGCGTAGCGGCTATACAATAAATTTCATGAACAATTTTTCAACCGGCGCCAACCCGGTGAACCTTCATAATGATTCTTATGGCCCGATTAATGAGATTCCAATGCAGGGTCCGTTTACAGAGAAATATGTTGGTGGCCACCAATCCAGACATGTTGATCTGAACAGATATGATACTTCGCTAAAAACAGAGTTTGGTGGAGCAACCACTAACAACTTAGACGATCAATACAGTCGCCCTGAAGCATGGAGAATATTGGCCGGAGGTGGCGTTGGTACCACCGCCGGTGCGTTTGGGATAGTGGGCGCCGATTATGGTGGACCTTATCCCGATGATTCAAGGAGAAGGGCTACAAAATATCGTGACGAATACGCCAAGCGCCCACTTAATGTAAGAAATATCCAGCAGACTACTGGTTCTGGCAACCCCGGTATCACAGTAATCGGCAATTACACCAACATATATGAAGTCATTAATGTTGGAGGAAGACATATTAACAGTGTTGAGTTTATTAAGAATGAGGGTCAATCATTGCCAGCCCTCTTTATCAGCACCGGACAGAGGCAACTGTATAGCACAACAAACATCAACACTTTAAATGCTGTGACAACGGGCATTCAGGGTAATTATTTTGGGCGCGCCAATAATAATCTTTCAAACCTCAGTCTACGCACTCCAACAACAATAAATCAGAGAATTTCAAATTATTCTTCATCTAATGTTGTTATAGCGAACAAATTCTCAGCCCCGGGCGGACCAGAGATCCAGTCTTTGGGCTATTTGGATCTAAAGTCGCAAGAATACTCGGTCTATAATGCACTTCCTTACAGAAATCTCAGTGTTAGGGGTTCAGGTTCGGGTGAAGGCTCAACCATCAGGGTCCAGTCTCAAATAAGCAAAAGAGAAGGACTTCAGACTGTATTGTCTCGGCATTGTGGACAATTCGGGATCGATCCGAGTCATGGTTCTGTCTTGTTGCTGACATATCCAACAACTCCTTCTTTTCACAAGACGCCAAGAAATATAGCCCGAAGGTACGAAACGGTCAGCGCCACACCAACTCTGGTTTCAGTATACGATAACGCACACGTTCAGCATATGATCCCCCAGAGCGATTTTCAGTATTCTTGGTTCACGGCATCTCTTGGAACCGGCTCGCAAAATCCAGCGGAATACGCACCGACAAACGCCGCTTGGGTTGGATACATTCCAAGATCTGGGCTAGTTATTAGTGGTTCCACGTATGTTTCGGCAATTAACTGGCCCGAATCAGACATATCTGTAACAGTATAGGAATAATATGGGTTCAATTAAAGTAGATTTTGTTGGTTTAAATACATTAATTTATGATCCGATTATTGTGACCGATATCGGCTTGGAGAACACTGCTAGCATTGGCTATACGACTATGGATTCAGCGCTATATAGAAATACTAATATAGTCACAATTAATAGGAATAGTGCCCTTGTTGCATTGAATCTTCATCGAAATGGTCCATATGGATATCCGACATTCAAGCAAGTTCGAAACGCTGATAAGCCAATTGTCAAATATTACAAAAAAAATTCTATCTTTCCTTATATTACTGATGGAGAGATATACACTGTCGCGACAGAGCCAGCAGTTGTTTATAGAAATCATGCATTACAGTATGATGTTAACACTGCAGATAATGTCAATAGAATAGTTAAGATTTCATATGGTAATAACACAACTTTTTTTGCAAATGGACAAACTGATATTGATCATGATATTAACGTTATTGAATATTTGAACGATGAAATATACGATAAGTTTAAAGATCTGTATCTAGATTCGGATGTGGAGACGCCAATATCGTCTTTTAACACTTTAAATTATACTAAGGGAATATACCCAGCAGATATAAACAATATTGGAGACAATAGAACTAGACCGTCTTTCGCCAATGCTTTTTGGAAAGACTCTAGAGGTGACAGGACGAGATCTGCCTCCGCCGTGAAGAATAGATTTGGTTTTGCAAATGCCTTAACACAGAGTATATGGGCCATGGATGCAGAAAGCGATTTTGCTAGCAATGCTGATGCACTTTTGCCAGTAAATATGTCTTCTTCGGGGGCTGGCTGTCTTCAGAATTACGAAACCCACATCCATTCAGCTAGCGGACTTACCGCAATAAACGCCGCGCTCAATCCCCGCGCCCTGTACTCGCTTAAACATACAGTTCTTACAACTAGTTCTGTTGTTGGCCGATCGGGAATTGTTATTCCGGAAACGGGTTCCTCAGTCTCTATATTTACAATAGTCGATTTATTTGGTGGAAATGCATTGTGGCAAGCAGGCTCTCAGGCTGGAGTTTATAGCGCTACTTCTTTCCGCGCGTTGACAGCATCATCAACAACTTTTACGTTTAACAGTATCCCAAAAAACCCATTTTATAATTCATATGAAGATTATGCGGATATTATCCGATTCAAGGCAAAGGGATATACTACTGTTCCGGAATTTCGAATAAGTGAAAATTATGAAAAACTGATCAGTGGCATATCACTTAATGTAAATAATGATCTTGTTTCCGAGGCCATGTTTGATTTAACCGGTGGCATATCCGGCAAGAATGTTTCCAGTGATAGTGAGTTCTATTCGGTATATTCTTTCTCAGACTTTGTTGGTGAAGACCTGAATCGAATCGTAAATGATCACAACACTTACGCGATTCCTACCAAGATAAAAATAAAAGCTAAGGCAATAATGAAACTCTTGCCATATGACGGTTTTTATCCGGCAGAGAGAACTGTACAGATTGCTGAAGAATTCAAGACAGCGTATCTCAACGCAATAGATTATACCGGACAAAACTTGAATGTGGGGACAAAGTTCCGAACATTCATGGCTCCGTTTTTTGCGCCCGGATTAATGTATAATTCAATCAAATCCGGTTTGGCAGTTGATTTTCCATACTTTAGTGGCTCTTTTGCTGTTGAAAATTTTGGAGGAAGTTATCTTATTGATTCCGGAGCAGCAGGCGCCGGCTCATCGACAGGTCAAGGTTTCGACGGTCGAATTCCGTTTGAGGCACTTTTAAATCCGGAGGCTTATTTAGATGGCCAGCAGATAATTGACATGTTTCCCAGCCCATCAGCGTCAATGAACGTCACAGGCACTCTAGATGCATCGAGCGCCGAAAGCGACAAGTATAGAATGATGATGGAGAACTTCATTTCTGAGGTGCCAAATTTCTTCCTTTCGGAAAATAAATTCTCTACAATGCTTTCGAATGGCGACGATCAGTTTACATCCGTGAAGCCCAACACACAATATGGATTGCGCGTCAAACTATTCAGGAGCGCCGAGGGTTCTAATTCACCCACCGGCTTGGGCACCATCTCACCGCAGGATGGAATCACTAGCGATCGTAGGGAGACTTTTACAATGTACAGTAGACCAACAGCGTTTGGTCCTCCAAGTATTGCAAAATCCGCCTCACCAATATACGACAGTCGCGGTGGGTATAATTTCCCATTCACGCCCGGATATTACCATGGTGAAGCCTGGGCAGATATTATATATGACAGCGATTCTGGCGACACTCCAACGCCTTCTCTGGAGCAAATTATTAACAGCGCTTCAGTATATTATTGGAGAGTTGATCCGGTGCAGTGGGTTGCCGGACATGGACTACAGTCACAAGATTTGGTTAACGTGCATGCAATGCAAATTAGTGCTTCTCTTAACTTGTTTGGCACGCAGCCAGTGGAGAAAGACATTGTAGGATCTAGAACTTCTCCAACTTCTGACGCGGACCAATGGGTTATATCTCCAAAATTTGAAACTCCAATGCTGAATTTTAATGCCGTTTCGGCCAGCATTCCTACCCGTGCATCTGCGTCTGTTCCTCGCGGTATGTGGCACCAATATGGCACAATTCCCAACAATGCCAATACCGGAGTCTTTATGCAGATATCTGAAATCCCTTATGAATGGGCAAAGAGAAAATATACAGCGCTAAATGTTCACTCTTTGTCTGATATTGTTGGCTTTGATAAGACGGCAAAACGTTTGGGGGATATTGGAGAGACGAAAGAAATTAAAGAGGCAATGGTTGTTGTGCCTTTTACAGAAAACAATGGAGAAAGAAACTTTATAACTGTTGATCGCGACAGAATTAACACCGCTCTGGGCGATATTTCGGCATTAAATCAAGCAGGAGACTCTATTCAGGGTATGGTCGATAAAATGCAGCAATACTATATCCCTCCGGAATTTGATTTTATATCTAACGAAACCATTGATCCTATTGCAATGTACTTTTTTGAATTTTCTCACGTATTGGACAAACAAGATCTTGCGGATATTTGGCAAAACTTACCACCAAAAATCGCAAGAGAATTTGGGGAGCAAGAAGTCGAAATTGAGCATGATATAAGCATTACTGAATTAATGGGCGAAGTGCTGACAGCAACCGCCGGCGGCCGACCATCGGCATCGATGAGAGATACATTGCAAAATCTTAGATTTATGGTGTTCAAGGTTAAGCAAAAATCCGCTACATCTTACAGTGAGCAAGTATATACCCACCCGGGATTCTATGGATCATTGATGCAGTCCTCAACTGCTAGAATGAATTGGCCATATGATTTCTTTAGTCTCGTTGAATACTCAAAAGTAGACTTCGGACTCGAATTCGCCCCAGTGGTCGATTCGGATGCATCAGTAAACTCATCTGGCGCCAACAGTATGGGCGTAAACAAACTTACTGGAACGAGATCTGGCGCAGCCAGAGGCACAAAAGATATGGGATTTGGTACTGATGCCGATACTAGTGCGCTTACCGGTGTGCGAACAGTCGAAGGCGGCGCCGGCACCGCAACTGGAGCCATAGATGAGGGCTTTGGAGGCTCCACTAGTAAATTAACTGGGACTGGGTATGGCAGCACAACAGAACGTCAATCAGATGCCGACTCTAGAACTACAAGTAAGACGTCCACCACTAAAAAAACCACACCCGGATCCGGGGGTAGAAGCAGATGAAGTTTTTTGATAAAAAGCAAGATGTGATAGATGTCCAATTGACTCAACACGGCAAGAGGCTTCTGGCCGAGGGCAAGTTCAAGCCGAAGTTCTATTCGTTTCACGATTACAACGTTCTTTATGATTCGGAATACGGAGGATCCGCAGAGGTTCAAAATGACACCGAGGGAAGAATCCAAGATGACACTCCGGTTTTAAGAACTCAATACAACTTCGTTGGTGTTGACAATAGCTCATACGAGCAGCTAGATGTGGTGCAGAACATAAATCGCGTCGAGTTTATGTTTCCAATATCAAAGAGGACATCATTG
>TARA_R110001583_G_C5670079_1_pt1 | contig 16816 bp, 17 predicted proteins | sample TARA_R110001583 | Tara Oceans TARA_R110001583 (sample SAMEA4398432) | marine metagenome | biome: Polar Biome; feature: [MES] marine water layer (ENVO:01000295) within the mesopelagic zone...; material: water (ENVO:00002006), including particulate matter (ENVO:01000060) such as...... | reverse complement strand
CCTAATCATCTATTTTTATGATTATATTTCGAGGGGATTCGTCAGCATCGGGATTACTATGAGTAAAGTGGTATTGTGAAAATGACTTCCTTTTTTGGGTTTTGTGAGTTTTGAGCTTGTTCTTAAAGTAAACTAAATCCCTAGCTCTACTAAGAAAAAATCAGCTTACTTTGGTTAATACAAAAAACTTTCAAACTCGTAACTTGGTAGAAAATAATTATACATCAAAGGCTTAAGTTTTGGGCCTTTAAGGCGGATTTTTAGTATCTAACGAGTGACCGCTGTGGTGGCTTTGGCGACTGCCAGCTTAGATTAAAATCTATTATTTCAAGGTATCAAATCGAGTTTTAGCAACTACAATTCAAAAGGTGAATTAAATGTCGCTATAACTTGTTCTCGGTAGGAACCTAGAATATCAAGACTAAAATTTATTGTAACTTGTGGATTAAATATCGATTTCCCCCCTAAAGTAGCAATTACGTCAACTTCTTGAGGTTGAGTTTCGATATGCTTACCTTCTACCTCTATAGGAAAATAATTTCTTATAAGACGATTTTCATCTTCAAGGTAATCAACTCTGCAGATATCTTGTTCAGGCAACTCAACATCAACACGTTTAGCAAATTTAGACAGTTTGGGCTCTGCAAAAGTATATAACCAAGCATATTGGTTAGCATTACTAGTAACCCTTAAAATACGACCTAGTACTTGCCTGAAGTAAAGTTCTGTTTTCACATGACTAAGATGGCAACATACTTGCAACCTTGGTATATCGGTCCCTTCACTGATCATCCCAACACTAACAATCCACTCAGTCGAAGAAAGCTTATAATTATCAATGATTCGAGTAGGCTTCGTTTGTTTATATGTTACTAGTACAGCGCTTTGGTTTAACTCTTGAATCAATATTTCTAATATCCAACTTGCATGCTTTACTGAAGAGGCTACAACAAGCCCACCAGCGTTTGGAGTATGGATTCTAATTTGAGCGAGTTTTTCGCATCCTTTTGTCAAAATATGTCGTATGACATCGTAATTTGAAATTATAGATGGGTAAGATACTTTAGACTCTTTTAGTAGGTCTCCGAAACAAGTGAATGATTTACTTTCTTTATCATCTTCAGTTACCGTAATTCTTTCATTATCAACTAGAACAATTTTAGGGTTCCTACAAACGCCATCATTAACAGCATCTTTTAATCCGTAGGTATAATCACATGTAATAATATTTTCAGTATCAGTGTAGCTAGAAAGTACTATTGGCGAGTTATCAGATCTCCATGGAGTACCAGTTAAAGCTAATGTATACGTAGATTGCTTTTGTATTTTTTGTATTATTTCTTCACCCCAGGCATTCGAATTTTCAGATGAGGTACCCGCGCAATGATGAATTTCATCAAATATAACAAATACACGATTGTTTTGTAAAAGCTCCCAAAAATCAGGTTTAAAAAATAGGATTGATTGATATGTGAAAGAGCTTCCTATAGCACCAATCACTCCGTCAAACCTAAGCCCAAACCTTTGAGAAAATGTTTTTTGGATACTTTCAGAAACAGAAGTTGATGGTGAGAAGCAAAGTACAAAGTCAATTTTCTTTTGGCGATAAAGTTCAAATGCAACTTCTGCCGCCATGATAGTTTTACCAGCTCCTGGCGTTGCTAAGCATAAAAAGTGTTTTTTTATAGATGTATAATGGCCTAGGGCTTTAGTAACGCATTCACTTTGCCACTTTCGCAACTTCATGATTGCTCTCGAAATGATAAAATTGTTTTTATCGCTTTAATTTTACCAAGCAATTTAGAGCTATTATCCCGAGAGCTATGATAGCTTTCGCTTAATATATTTTTCATCTCCGGATAATCATTTAATAACCTAATATACTCTTCTGACTCACCTATCGCAGCCATCATATCAACCTTATATTGTTGTAAAATATTATCCAATTCGGAGGTTAATATTCCTTTCTCATAACTAGAGGAGTCTACTGATGCAGTAGTCTCCTCGTGAATCATCTTTGGCGGTTTATTTATGAAATCAACATTACTAAATGCGCTTGTTTTTTTGTAAGTAACACTATGGCTATGTTTATCTCCACTTTTAGTTATAACTTTATGCCTTACTAATCTTAAAATTTGTTTATATACAAACTTTCTCGATTCTTTAGGGCATGGATCTCCCGATATGTTCTGATACGCCTCTTTTAATTCAGAGATAGTAAATTGATCAAAAGAATCCTTTTCTAGTATTTGGACTAAATAGACATTCATTTTAATGATAATGCTCAAGTTATTTCTCTTTAATTTTGAGTTGCTCTGTTATCAGAGCAATTTTAGGCTTTTTCTTTGTGACAATCAAGCTCTGTTAACGGAGCAAAGTTCATATGAATATAATTGGAATTAACGTAAGAAAGATTAGAGAAAGTAAAGCTTGGACCCAAGAGCAGCTTGTTGCTAAATGTCATTTAGCTAAGTGGGAAATAAGTAGGGGGACTCTAGCGAAGATTGAATCAAAAGTAAGACGGGTTACTGATATTGAGGTGAGGTTATTGTCAATAGTCCTGAATGTCCCCATAGAAAGTTTATTTGATGATTAATTTAAATATAAATTAAACGGATACATACAATATAATTAATCTCAGTTGGTTGTTCAGGTTAATATTGTATAGTGACAAAGCGAGTGAGATTCAGTGGTGCGAAGGTAGATGATAAATACTGACGGTTTTGAATGGTAACTACTGACGACATAGATGTAATTGAGTGACCAATCTTATGTAATTATACATTATGAAAGAGTGGTTAATATTTCCGGTCGTTTTCAACAAGAAGCTATAGCATTAGGGTTGAGTGAATTGAGGCACGATTAGGACGTTATAATTAAACGAGTCAGCGGTCTTTCGAGCTTGATGACACAGTGAGTCTCATTGGATAGCAAAATTAAATATTATGACAAAATATTAATGACTGGGTCGAACTCGATCTGGCACGTAGATTTTATAGGTTTTAATCAAACCTGACAGTCGTAAAGCCACCAATATAGTCTTTCACGAAGCAGATACGCGCAACAACTAGTTGCTTATGTCGCTTTGAATTAGAATTAAGGCGTAACATCAGATCGTATTTGGAAGTTTAAGCAAATATCCGACCACTATCTACTTATGTTTTTGACCATTTACAGTTGAGCTGCTCCTGAATAGAACTGTCTAATTAGTCACTAATATTGATAGTCTCTCGGCTGCACTCTGCATCAAATCCGTAACGTTGATTTCATATTAGCTAAATCTCACTGAGGGATTATTTTTGTTTTAGGATTTTTATCAACACTTTGCCTGATGTCGGCTTTAAAAGCTTCTATTAGATACCCCAAATCAGATAGCAATTCGACAGGAGAACTATCTGACTTAGCTATACTATTCTGTATGCTAGACAAGCTATCTTCTAACACTGTTACTGAGCTACCAAGATTTATTGCGTTAAAAACCTGACCCATATTACTTATTTCAGCAAAAGCGAAGTTAATGTAAATTTCAAGGGAAGTAATATTGGTATGCCCTGTCCACTGCTGGAGTTGTTGCTTAAATGCTTCTGTATTGAGCAAAGCTTTCCTGAATTCATCTGTATTTGCAATATCATGCTGCAAAATAATAGCTATTAATTTCTGAGTAATATAAGCATGACGAAACAAATGCCAATGTGAACTAACTTCAATACCAGCTAGAATACGAAGGGCTGTAATCTCGTTCCCATATGTTCCATAAGATAGTGGAGTTCCTTTTTTGTGACAGACAAATAAAGACCCGTGATCGTCAGTTTTACTAAAGTGATCTTTAACTATCTTTCGGCGATATCGACTAATGTATTTCACTGCCTGTTGGAGATAGGTTCTAGGAATAGGAACCTCACGATATACAATTTCACCAGTTTTTCTCTTAAGGGTGCGCATCCGTAACATAGGAGCACTACCGTTTTCCCGACTAGCAGCTGTAATTGACTCAACACTAAGTTCATGAACCTCCCCAACTCGACCACCAAGCTGCTCAAAACTTGCAATCATCAATAGCTTACGAGCCCGCAAACCTTTATCTTTTGTCTTAAGAGCTTCTTTTTTCAACAACCCCACTGTTTCCATACCAATAGGTAACCTAACTTTAGCAGGAGAAGGATTAGGAAAGCTTTCATGCGTCCAGTAAAAACGTGAAATTACTCTTCCTCTGGGCAATTTTTCCTTATACTCTCTTTCTGTGACATTAATAGAACATGACTTAGGTCCAATGAATTTATTTAAACCATGAAATAGTTGAAGTGTTTGAAGGAAATCAATACACGCACGGCCGATTTTAACCACTTGAGAAGCTTTTCTATGCAGATTTCCTAAAGCATTACGTGCTTGCAGACTATTTATAAAAACTGTGAATCTAGCATCATCTAAACCAATAAGTTCCCACTTATTATAAAAGCAAAAACGGATCAAATGAGAAATGTTCTTACCATAAGTCAAAGCAGTCCCGCCTTTATTAAAAAGACTCACCCCCCTTCTTAATAGCACCCCCATATATACATTAGCCTCAATACAAGGCACCCCGTCAGGCCAATACATAAATGGGAGCTCCCCCGCAGGTCTAGTCACAACATTATTATCTATCCCTACATGATCGATTAAACAGAAATCTTTAGGTAATGTTGAATACAGTTTTTTGTCTTTCACTTCAAAACAACCTTTTCTGTGACCCTTAATGCCGCAAATAATTCTTTATTTGCCATAAAACCTACTTTAGCGTTTACTCTATCCATTTCTCTATCGCACAAAGTCTTGGTCTTAGCACTGCCACTAGAGCCATAATCCATTGCTTTGGCTTTTAGACTGACCACTAGATCCACTAACATCCGATTATGCTGCTCTAGGATTGATATCTTCCCCTCTAACTCATCAACAAGTATTACTAGACCTTTCTTCGTTTTCTTATTTCCAACTTCAACTTCAACTTTCACTGCGAAGGCTTCAATAGCCTCTTTTGCACCCATTCGCAAACAATCTAAGTGCTTATGACCATCAATAAAAACTATCTCTGCGGTAGCTTTTAAAGTGTTTAAAGCGCAAGGCTTTATTCCTAACGATTCATCTCTCCACAAGGCAAGCTTACCTTGTGACTTTAAAGCCTCCACAAATTCTGGTTTAACGTAATCATTCGAAGGATTTTGAATAGCCTCCTTCAAAACCTTCGATAAAGCATTAATAGACTTAGACTTAGACTTATTCATCTTCTATCTCCTTAACAACAATTGCCAAATGAATTTTTTGCTGGACGCTCCCATCAGAGTCGTTGATCGAAGCAAATGTTGGCTCAAGAGTGATTTTTTCATTCTGTAAAAGAGAATCAATTGTTTGGGATAATTGACTCTTAAGCTTACCTAATTCAACATTAGCAGACACAAAGCCTTCTTCTATATCTTCCACCAAGTCATCTAAAGACTCAAGCATCACGTCGTCGACACCGTACTGCTCCTTGAGTAATCCACGCAACTGCTCGATGCCTTTAATTTTGTCTGAATTAATACCATAAAGTATAGTCTCGGCCTTAACACCTCTTAAAACAGAGCCAGGAGTGTTTTCAGTAATGTAGCGGTATAAGTGCTGTATATCTGTATGACCTAAAAACCATCTCAAGGTATCTAGACCATCAAAGCTACTCCCCCAAAAGAAAGTCATAGCAAAGAAACGGCGTAACTGATGTTGACGGATATAAAAACGAGCCAGAGTGTCTTCATCCAAGTACATTGTTGAAGTTTCAAAATAATCACAAAACGTATCAAAATGAACGGAATACATATAATCATTGATAGGACAAAGCACTTGCTTGTCACCATGAATAGTTAACATTAATTTTGTGTTATTTTTCAATACATCCGATTCAACAAGACTTTCCTGAAACTTTATTAGCTTCCAAATAAACTTTGCACCAATAAGCATAATTGGTCGTTTCAATCTTTCCCGATCTTCACCAGCACCTGATTTTTGATTGAAGAAGTCCACGTAAAACCCGACATTACTGTTCTCATCTAAAGTCGGATCGAGTTTTGGGTAAAGGCAATCTACATTCAAACTGTTTAATTCTGTGACGCGCCTTGCCATCAACGTTCCAAGGATGATTTGAATACTTCCCATCAGAACTTGATAAAGCTCAACCAAACCCAAATTATTACGCAACTCTTCAAAGTAATTAAGTGTGCGCATTCTTCGTTTTCCAACTAACCGCCACCTTTTAACACCAAAGTCCTTTAGTTTGGACGAAATACAATTTTGGATCGCAGTATCTCTAGCCCCCACTAAACCACCATCTTTATACATATGCTGAGAATAAATATCATAATAAGAATCAAGTTCTACCGCTCCAAGATCAGTTGTCAGGTAGTATTCCTCCAAGCTTTTTAATATGTCGTCCCCATACTCTATTGAGAATTCCAATGAATTTTTAAGAGAAGTCAGCACCACACTACCAGGAAGTGAACGATACCTACCATCAACACTTACGAGGAAAAGATCTTTTAAGCTTTTATAGGTCAAATCAGAAAGATCTACATCAGCGTTAGCATGTTCAGTTCCTGAAATAATGTGTATTGATTTGAATGATCGAATATAACTCCGCAATGACCGTTCACCAGACTCACCCTTTACAGTATCATTTTTGACTGGAACTGAGGGATACTCTGTGAAACTTTCTTTAGGAGTGATTCTTAACTCAGGATAGCTAGGGAATAGCAAATTCACTCCATGTAAAGTATTCTTATACACATCTTGAAGGATTACTTTAACACGACAACCACCAAACCTATTTGTGGCTAATACGTTTAAATAAGCCCCGTTCTTTAGCAGCCAAACTCGGCTTTTTATTAACTCTTCGTCTGTTAATAATAACTCTCTATCTATACCAACCACCTTGTTAATAGCAGGGTACGTTAATGCTTCACTCGCAACATCGTTATCTGATACTTCTTTACTTTTTTCTTTTAAAATTGCTGATAGTCGTTCCGCAACCCCATAACCATCAGAAATTGTAACGAATCTTTTTAAAACATCTTTTACAATGTCTATATCAACAAGCCCAAAGCCAAACTCAGAAAGCTGAAGCGAATCAGACCTCAGCAATAATGCATCCAAAATATACAGGATCTCATAAACCCTTATTTGGATACTTCTTGCCTTGAGAAAAACACCACCATTACTGGTCGGATGCCCTACACTGCAAAGCCAAAATTTCATACTATAAAGTAGCCTTGAGTTCTTTGCCTCCGTAAGCAAAGTACCATCATCAATACAGATATTAAAATCAATAGTCTTACTGACCTTACCAAACAAGCACGTCCAAAAGTTATCTTGGAAGTCAGATAATAACCAATCAGGCTCATGTACAGGAAATTGCAATGCAGGAATTGAAGAGCCCATTACCTCCATGTATATCGCGTTACATTCGGCATGCTGCAACCCCACTACCATTTTTTGAATATTGACGAGATCTTCAGTGGTCATGGTTTCAAAATTAAGCTCAACATTGTCAATGACTAGATTAAGAGGCATATACAGCTCCTGTTAGCTTAGAATTGCACAAAGGGGTTGATACAGCTTCTTCGAAAGCCCTCTTGATTTTTGGACACACACAATTTGTTTTAATACTTTCAATTGTAAAGCGAGCAGAGTCATACCATTTAGCGGCCACAAGAGTGATCACTTGCTCAGCCTTAGCGCTCTCAACCAGTGTAACAATACTCAGCATAACTCTAAGTAAATCTATGGTTACCGGAATTGATACAGTGGATTTAGTATCCGCCAGACTAACTTTATTGAATGCCTCGAACTCTTTAATTTGTCCCGTCATTACATGCTCAGGGATAGGCTTTAATTGATGGTTTTTCAGAAAAACCTCTAGCTCGGTCTCTCCAAAATTTAGAGTTTGTAAAAGATAGTCGCTTTCCTTCATCGCATCATAAACAAGCGCATTCTGGAAAATCAGGACCCAACGAGTTTGGAAGTAGAGCTGAATTGCTTCAGGCAGATAATGACTTAACAAGTAAGGAACATAACTCGTATGACCCAGCGCCTCCGACATGGCCTGCGTACTTTTCTCCCTTAAATAGACACGCACACCGCAACTGGCACGAAAAGTTCCAAGTGATAAGTTTTCTACTATTAGACCCGCCTTCTCAGCATCTATTTTTGCAGTCGGCTTCAAAATCTCCAATGTTAACGGCGAGTTTCTACAAAAAGCTCTAGGGGATGGCAGGCCCTTCTTCCGTGCCGGACTAGAGAACCCTGAAACACTGCTTAAAAGTAAAAAGCGATAACTATCATCCCCATTAGATTTTAAATATTTCCTTGCCTCAGCAGTCATAGCAATCATCCCTTCAATCAGAAACTTAGACTTATCATTAAGAATGAGCGTTTGCGGGCTTTTTTCCGAGCCTTTACGTGGTTTTTTACCTGTGGCTACCCAAATACCCCCACTTTGCCTAAAGCCTTCAAGACGACCATTCTTATCAAATAATTCAAAATTAATAAACCACGAAGGTGTAATTTTAGGGTGCTCTTGAATTAATAAATATATAAAAGGAAACAATACTGAGGGGTGTAGCAGACCGAATTTTTGAACGAAGTCTAAATATTTTGTATTGATATTTAAAAACATACCTGGATTAGATGAAGGTATGCCATAACAACCATAATGCATCAAGGTAGCACATTGATTAGCTTCATCATCCATATCAATAAACATAGCATGATCCACATTATAACCATTGGATTCACCGTAAACTTTCACTCTACCTTTTTTCGACAACTCTAGCCTTAAGGACAAGCCATCTAAAGATTGTTTCACTAATAATTCACATGCACTGACAACATGTTCAAGATCATCTTCAATACTTTGAAGCAGAACTTCAATAGTTTTGTCATCACTGAATGAAAGTGGAATATAAGTGATTAACTTCTTAGTGAACGCATTACCGTTTTTGTCGTAGATTTTATGAGTATCAGCAGAAGCTGAACTAACCTTAAATCTAGGGCACCACAAATCTTCGGGAGGTTTACTCCAAATCCCTGAAGCGATGAGTGTTTTTTCTATTATAGTTAACCGCTTAGGCCAAGTTTTATTGTAGAATGTTTTAATGGATGAACCATTGATCTTCGTATCAATAAGCTGCCTAATAAAGATTGTACGCACAGTGGAGTTAATGTTTTTATAAGTTCCAGCCTCATGCAATTCCGATTGCGTAGGATATAAGGCTATTAAATCTGTACTTATAGCATTCAAGCCCGTCGTGTACGTAGTAAGCGTTGCATGTTTATGAGTCAAACTGAACTGCTTAGTGGACAACCATAGTCTGGCAGTATGATCGGCGCCATACTGCTGATGGAAAAACTGTAAATGCCAATGTTTAGTTTTTCCATCAGATGTACTGGACTCCCATCCTTTATAAAATAATACACGTTCATCAATAAGACCTAATTCTTGGAATGCTCTGATAGCATCAAGCATATCCTGACTACTGCGCTCAACAAGCGGCAACAAAGGCAAATCAAGCGACTTACATAAGTCATCAAACAATCTCTTAACATAACTAAATTCAGTTGATGACCCTGTGCATTCAAGAAAACCATAAAACCGAAACACCGCAAGAGGAAGCACTCTAACAAGTCCGATAAAATCCAGTCTTCCACCTGTAACATCAAGAAACATATTGAATAACCTATAAACTCGTAAACAATACGCCCGTACATTCCTACCTTTATTTTGCTTGTGGGGGAGTGAAGATATAACAGCATCGAATCCTTTTTGCAGATTGGGATCTATGCATTTACTAATAGGGTAGTTTTTGAGAGTTGCCGCATTTATTTTTAACAAGCTATATCCATGTCTGTTTATCAATTTAATTGAGTATAATGTTAAATTGATAGTTGTCAAAAATAATACGTGTAATTTTAATTTTTATATGTTTGTATTAAATGAATTTTTTATTTTTTGATAAAGGGTTCTTTCTAGGGAAAGTGCAGAGCACAAAGAAACTATTGTGTTATTACATGGTTTTCCAACGTCGTCACATATGTATCGTGACTTAATTCCTAAATTATCAGAAAAGTATCATGTTATTGCACCGGACTACCCCGGCTTTGGTAACAGTTCTATGCCAGCACTTAATGAATTTGAATACAGCTTTGATAACTTGGCTAACATCACTGATGCTTTTTTAGAAAAGATGGGGGCAGAGGAATATACCCTGTACGTAATGGATTACGGCGCACCTATCGGTTTTAGAATTGCGACAGAACACCCTGAACGAGTAAAGGGACTTATTATTCAAAATGGTAATGCTTACGATGAAGGTTTACGTGATTTTTGGCAGCCCATTAAAGCCTACTGGCAAGATAAAACCCCAGAAAATGCCAAAGTATTGAAAGATAATCTTTTAACTATTGGTGCAACCGAGTGGCAATATACTAATGGAACTCGCAATAAAGAAGCGATTAGCCCTGATAACTGGATAGTTGACCAAGCTAAATTAGACCGCCCAGGCAATAAAGAAATTCAGCTAGAATTGTTTTACTCTTACGGTACTAATCCGGCGCTTTACCCAGAATGGCAAGCGTACTTTAGAGACCACCAACCACCAGCGTTATTGATGTGGGGTAAAGGTGACTATATTTTTCCTGAAGAAGGAGCACATCCATACAAACGAGATTTAAAAAACTTAGATTTTAATATTTTAGACACCGGACATTTTGCGTTAGAAGAAGATGGCGATATTATTGCAAACCATATACTTAAATTTATGAAAAAGAATAATTAGTCGCCAATAATCCCCATTGCGTTGTCGTTTTTAGATTTAAGTTGCAACGTATTTTTACAATGATTACGGATATGAATACTTGCAACTATTTGTTGTGGGCGATGCAAATAATGCGTTAACGTTATGAAAAGAAAAGCCTAATGTTGACAAAGTTGCAGTCAGCAAAGCAGGCAGTTATGCTGTTAAAGTATTCGCCTTTGCCACCATTGTTGGTAGTATATCATTATGGATTAACCCGTTTGATGCATTATTTGGTCAATCAGAAATACAATTAATCCCAACAATATTAACTTATTGTCTTTTTTCTTGGTAATAGGCAGGATATGAAAATACAAAATAAAGGGTCTAAATGTTAAACATGAACTTTGAGCAAAAAGTTGTTATTGAAACGCATCAACAACCTTGGGTTGCCAGCCCCAAAGCCGGTGTATGGCGTAAACCTTTAGCAAGAGAATATGCCGAAAAAGGCCATGCGACTAGCTTAGTTAAATTTGAAGCAGGCGCTAGCTTTAGTGAACACGATCATCCTTTAGGTGAAGAGATATTAGTGTTATCAGGCACTTTTTCAGACCACAGTGGTGATTACCAGGCAGGCAGTTATTTTAGAAATACCGAAGGCTATAAGCATGCACCTTTTAGTAAAGAGGGTTGTGTATTGTTCGTCAAGTTACATCAGTTTACCCCCGGTGATGATGAACACGTTGTCACGGATACCAAAAAAACAGACTGGTCTCCAGGGATCGGTGGTTTATCTGTTATGCCTTTACACAGCTACCAAGGCGAATCTACCGCGTTAGTTAAATGGCCTAAAGGAGAACGTTTTCAACCACATCAACATTTTGGTGGTGAAGAGGTCTTTGTCATTAGTGGTGAATTCATCGATGAGCACGGTCGTTATCCTCAAGGAACGTGGATCCGTAGTCCGCACTTAAGTAAACATTGTCCTTATGTAGAGCAAGAAACAATTATATTGGTGAAAGTAGGGCACTTACTAAAGTAGGCCCTGTAACAATATTTGTTAAAGGGCCATAAATTATAAAATACCCACCAAATTTAATTAAGTCGTTCTGTTATAAAAGCCATTTTTATCAAACAAATTCTTCAAACGCTTTATCAACAGGCGTATCAGCCAAGTGATTGATATAGTTGCTCATCACTTTTTGTGAAACCCCTAAAACTATCTCTAATAATTGACGATTTTCATATCCAGCTTGATAGAAGTTATCAATAACTGTTTGATCTGGTTGGCCTCTATCACGAACTATCGCCAACGTGGTTTCATGTAATGTTTGTAACTTTTTAGAGGGTAATTGGGTGCGCTGTCTTAAGGCATCAGTAATCGCATCATCTATGCCCATCATTTTAGCAATGCCGGTGTGCGCTGGCACACAGTAGAGACATGCATTTTCAACGTTAATTGTTTGCCAAATTACGGTTAGCTCTTCATTATTAAAGCTAGTATCTTGAAATAAGTTATGTAGTAATTTATATGCTTTTAATACATTTGGCGCTTCAGCCATTATCGCGTGTAGGTTTGGGACCATGCCAAAAGATTTTAGTGAATCATCTAATAGCGCTTTACTGGCAAAAGGTGCCGATTCTTGAGTATGCATCGTAAAAGTCATATGAATATTTCCTATTAAAAATTTATGTGGAGTATGAAAATTCAATTGTGTTAAGAAGGTTTATCCAACTAATTGGAATTGACTGTCCATGCCTTGATCTCGTGTCGAGATAAGCGCCTGATAATCCTCTGAGTGATACCAGTTATAGGCATTTTCTCTGGTAGAGAATGCTAAAATCACTTGTACCTTATAATTAAATTGGCCATGTAATTGCTCAACGGGTCCTTTAACTAACACCTCACCAGAATACTTGGCTAGTGTCGGCGGGACACTAGCGCCATATTGCTGTAATTTTTCGGCATCTTTTGGTGATAATCCAACAATAATATATGCAGTCATACTTTTTCCTTTCTAGCTAACATCAACTAAATCGGTGTGACTTAGTTGATAAAGTCATTGTATGCCTGTCTTTTATAATGGACAATATTGATAAGGTTTATTCACTGTATAGATTTTATGGACAATATAAAGCAGCTCTCTCGATTAATGGTTTTTGCAGAAGTTGTTCAGCAAGGCTCTTTTACCGGTGCAGCAAAAAAGCTAGGTATAACTAAATCTGCAGTTAGTCAACAAGTTAAAGCGCTTGAAGCCGATATGGATATTCGAATTTTAAACCGTACCACCCGAGGTGTGTCTACTACCGCTTTAGGGCAAAAGTTGTTATCAAGATGTCAGATACTAAAAGATCAAGTTGACTTGGTTTTAAAAGATATTGCTAACGCAGAGGAAAACCCGAAAGGACGTTTTTCTATTACCTTGCCACATGCTTTAGAAAGTAATGTGGTGATGCCTGCCATTGAACAGTTGTGTTTAGAATATCCAGGCCTTGAGCCGGAAATTATTGTAAGTGACACCAGTTTAGATTTGGTAGAGCATCATTTAGATGTTGCTATTCATGCTGGGGAATTACCTGATAGTAGTTATCGCGCTTTACCAATTGGCACTATCACGGAGATATTTTGTGCTAGTCCCCTGTATTTGCATAAAAATATCACCCCAAAAAAAGTAACTGATTTAAGTCAATTAAAATGGATAGCGACCAGTTGGCAAAAACAAAAAATGCCGGTATACGATATTGCGACTCAAGAGAAAACCATTGTTGAATTGACCCAGTTTTCAAAGGTAAACATTTTTCCTAGTGCGTTATCGATGGCGCTTCGTCATTTAGGCATGGTGTTATTACCTGATCATATTGCTAGACCATTGATTAAATCGGGTGAGCTCGTTCATCTAATGACACAATTCACCGGTCCAATATGGCCTTTACATACGTTACATGCCTATGATAGAGAAAAGCCAATACACTTAACAAGGTTTCATCAATTGGTATGTAATAATTTCAATAACCTAATATAATAATTCTTATTTTTGTACTAAATTTTTCTCTGTGTTTTTTATCATTAATTTCATTTTACTTACTTTACTTTCTTAATTTCATTAACCACTCTTTAGGTGATACGCCCATTTTTTTCCTGAAAACTCTCGCTAGGGCTGAGCCGTGTTCATAGCCTACTTCATTAGCGACAAGGCTGACCGGCAGATCTTTTTTTAGTAGCCCTTGAGCTAAGGCAATACGCAAATCTGTTAGGTAATCACTGGGCGCTTGACCAACAGTTTCTCTAAATAATGCCGCGAACTTAGCGCGTGACATTAAGGCCTTTTCGGCCATTAAATCAACAGTCCAAGGTTCTTCAGGTTTTTCATGAATAGCGGTCATTAATGTTGATAATTGTGGATGTGCCATGCCCGACAACATACCTTGAACAACAATCCCATTGTGGAGAATATGACGCAAAATTTGCACTAAAAAAATATCACCGAGTTTATTAACAATTATTTGCTGTCCTGCTTGAGAATTAAAGGCCTCTTCAAATAACCAATGTGCTGTTTTTCCTAATGAGTCATTTTTTTCAATGTTCAAACAGATTAATTTGGGCAAGGCATTGACTAATGCGCTACCACTACCCGAATGAAAGTCGATATCTACACACACTAATTCTGCCTGACTTGATTCACTGGCAATCACTTGATGTTTAGTCGAGCTAGGCATAAAAATGACCGACGGTTTATCTAAAGTCACTTTATGACCTTCTTCACAAACCATTGTTAATACACCTGTTCTCAGTAGATGTAAGTGACCTTTCTCACTATCAGAGCCACCTAAACTTTGAATACCACATAAGTTACCGCTGAAAAAAACATCAGCATTAAAAGATAAATTTTGTAAAATTTTGCTTAATTGGTCCATAAGTAACCTTTTTAGACGATTGGTTTCAAATTAAAGAGTTATAGCCGCATTTGTGTTGAGTAGCCTTGCTAAAGTTCATCACATGGCGAAGGGCAGGAGAATACACACCTTAAGTCTACCAATTTATTTCTGCATAACAAAACCTTATGCACTAATCATACAACAAAGCATCTAGGAACTTTTCATGAAAATTATACACCTAATTAAATCTGTCACCGTTGCCGCCACTTTAGTCATGAGTAGTTTAAGTTTTGCTGCTGATATTGATGTTAACGCTAATGCTAATGACCTAGCTATTCATGGCTATGATGCTGTTTCATATTTTACTGATAGTAAAGCATCCAAGGGAAATCATAAGTATACGGCAACCTACAAAAGTGCTATTTATCAATTTAGCAGTAAAGAAAACCGTGAGATTTTTCAAGATAACCCTGAAAAATTTGCACCACAATTTGGTGGCTTTTGTGCAATGGGTGTCATGTTTAATAAAAAATTAGACACTGACCCAACAGCATGGAAAATTGTTGACGGTAAACTTTACTTAAATCTCAACAAAGCCGTTCAGAAAAAATGGTTGTCTGATGTGCCTGCTCATGTAGAAAAAGCTGATCGTGTCTGGTCAGGCATTCAAGGTGTATCAATTACTCAGTTAAATGCTGACTAATTTACTGACAACTATTATTCTAATAATTGAAAGTGATATGAAAGATAAAGCAAACTTCCAAGGTCTTAAAGCATTAGAACATAAACAACCATGGGTACTTTTATATTTTAGTACTTCATGGTGTGCGCCATGTAAAGATATGGCGCTTATTATGGACGACGTTTCAATACAATACGTTGATCAATTAAAAATGGTTAACATTGATGTTGATAATGACATTCAATTAGCGAAAGAATGTGGTGTAAAAGGTGTTCCTACGTTGGTGTTGTTGGATAAATCGAACAACAAGTCTAGCTTGATTGGTGGAGTCTCAGGCGCACAAGTGAAAGATTGGTTAGATACAAAGCTTAGCGCTACGTCTAAAAAATCAAATTAATTTATACATAAATTTTAATACAAACTAAATAGAGGTTTACATGATGAACAAAAAACAATTATTAGCTAGTGCAGCACTTGCTGTAACCATTGCCACAACAGTTGCCGCTCCTGCACAAGCTGGCAGTAAAGAGAAGTGTTATGGCGTTGCTATGGCAGGTCAAAATGACTGTGCCAACTTAGCGGGAACTCACTCATGTGCTGGACAATCATCGTTAGATAACGATTTTGGTGAGTGGAAACTTGTTGCCAAAGGTACTTGTGAAGATCTTGGCGGCTTATTAAAAGCTGATGCGAAAAAGAAATTTAAAGCAAAAAAATCATAATAATAGGTATCACAGCTTTAACGTTAAAGCGTATTAATCTATTTGAAACTTAGCTTATAGCCAAGGATGGCGCCTTCAAATACAACAGAGATACAGTTAAAAATATTTATTTATTTTATTTTATTGAATTAGGAAACACCATGACAACGTTAACTCAACGCTTTATAAAACCATATTACCAAGGCAGTAATTTGCTTAACTATTTACAACCGTTAGCATTACTTGCCGCAAGGTTTTATGTTGCTTGGGTGTTTTTTGCTTCAGGTCTAACTAAATTAAAAGATTGGGATACCACGTTATTTTTATTCGAAGAGGAATACAATGTCCCTTTTATTCCTTTTGAATTAGCGGCTTATTTAGGTACAGCAGGAGAGATAATATTACCCATTATATTAGTGTTGGGTATAGCAAGTCGCTTTGGTGCATTAAGCTTAAGCCTTGTTAATATTGTTGCAGTTGTTAGCTTGGCAGAAATAGCACCAGCGGCACTTTATGGTCATGTCATCTGGGGATTATTGTTGATACAAATAGCGCTTTTTGGAGCTGGAAAGTTATCAGCAGATCACTTGATTGAGAAAAAGTTGTTCAATAAAGTATAGATTTTCAGGGGAACTGATCGATAAATAATCGTTTAAATTGTAAGGTGATCCAGCGTTAGATATTTTTACTCGCTATGTATTTTATCGCTTCTGGATCACTATTTATCGAGAATTGTCGAGAAAACCCAGTGATCTTTAGTCGCT
>TARA_R110001583_G_scaffold305_6_pt1 | contig 16838 bp, 8 predicted proteins | sample TARA_R110001583 | Tara Oceans TARA_R110001583 (sample SAMEA4398432) | marine metagenome | biome: Polar Biome; feature: [MES] marine water layer (ENVO:01000295) within the mesopelagic zone...; material: water (ENVO:00002006), including particulate matter (ENVO:01000060) such as...... | reverse complement strand
CTCTATTACATGATTTTCAATAATCGTTGGTGCACAAAAAACACCATACCCTGCTTGACCAAAATATTTGGTTAACACCGAATCGTCAAATTCACCTATAATTTTAGGTGAAATATTAAGTTCATTGAACCAAGAAAGCACACTTAGGTGCTGATTAGATCCTTCACCTGCGGTAAAAAACGGATTACCGTCGAGAGATTGGGGAAAGTTAACTCCCAATGTTTTAGCAAGACTCTTATGAGCAAAAAAACTAATGCCGCTTTTACCAACAAGATGACTGTAAGCTTTTAAAGGCGATCCTGTTGGTAATGAGGTATCACTTAGTATGGCATCCAACTTATTTACGGCCAATTCACCTAACAACACATCTAAGCTGGTTTCTTTACAAACTACTTTTATCGAGTCATCCATAGCATAAACTGATTTTAAAAAATTAAATGAAAATACTTTTGCAATAACATCAGTGACACCAATTGAAAAACGAAAAGAGAAGTCAGTAGAATGATTTTTCAATGAATGGATCAATTCATCTCCTAAACTAAAAATTTCCTGTGCATAGCTTAGTGTGATGTGGCCCATCTCATTAAGGATTAAGCGCTTACCCTTTCGGTCAAATAAATTATAGCCTAATTGGTCTTCTAATAAGCTCAACTGAGCACTAAGCGTTTGTGGCGTTATATGCATAATTATGGCTGCCTGAGCGATACTTCCGTGTGTCGCTATCGCATAAAAATACTGTAAGTGATGATAATTAAGCTTAGCCATAATATCTCTTTAATACTTAGTGTATGTAGTCTGATTTTTACGCTCCTTACAATAATTGTCAACTTTTAGTTGATAAGAAAACAATTACAATCGACTTTTATTGCATTTGATAGTCAGCTATAAATTACTTACTGATTTTTTATCGGTAATCATTATTTAAAGTAAATCATTTTTTAATTAAGCGAGGTATGTGTGGAACTAACAATTACAGATCTAAAAATTGAACTTTCAACTGAAAATTTGTCACACATCCGACAAAAAACTCTTAGTATGTTCAATAAGTTTTGTGACCGAGTCCAAGTAATTAAAGTGACTATAGATGATGTTAACGGTCCAAAAGGAGGAAAAGATAAACACTGTAGAGTTGTAATTTATAGTAAAGGTATGCCTGATATTGTTATTACCGATAATCAAACCTCGGTTATGTCAGCGGTTAATATTGCCCTATCAAGAGCGAGATTGAGCTTTTTGAAAAAGGTTAAACGTCAACAAAAAAATTATCCCGTTTGGTCACCTAAAAATGATATTGAACTGTCTAAACTGGTTGAATTAGAGCGTAATGAATTAATTTTCAATTAAGGTTTATTATGACTAATTAAATACCATCTTTATATCGTGTGGTTTTATTAAATAACGAGACTAAATTAATGAAATAATAGACATATTCAACAGTTACAATGACGATAAACGTATACTGTTTATCGTCTCAGTACTTATAGCATATGAAATCATGAATTAATCAATTAAGCGCTGTTTTCCCAGTACGAGGTAGTTAATTATGTTCGCAATATACACGCCAAATGGAAGAAGTTTTTCTGGACCACTTGAAGAACTTTATCGTGTACAAAAAACGCAGGTATCCGAGAAGTCACGAAGCTTTAAAGAAATTGATGAATTTTCAACCGTACTTAAAAAGAGTTACACACCCTCTACTAAAGCGATTAGTGCTTACAATAAAACGTTTAGCAAACCAGAGAAGAAAGAATTAATCTGTCACGCTTATCAAGTGATGACTTCTCCTGTTGAGGTTATAGCTGGCAATGACTTATTACCCGAAGTCATTAAAAAGTTTGAGCAGTTTCCATACCAAGATTTTCCCATCGTCAATAATCAACAGCAACTCATTGGCAACTTATCTAGACAACAGCTTTATGAATATATGTTAAAGAATGGAGCGGTTTATAATAATGGTAATAAAACAAAAAGTGTCGAGACATTATTCTTAAATGAGCAATCAAAAATTTACACGGCTGAGCCGGTAACAGACATCAGACGTATTGCTTCACTGCAAGTAAATAACAAGTTACATACTATTCCCATTTTAGAGGGTAACGGTAATATTGTTGGTATTATTTCACGCACAAATATTATAAAAGCGGTCGGTATGGATCCGCCTCTCTCATTGTGGTGTTAGTTTTTATCCCGATTGAGCATAAAGTATTTTATTTACATGTCTAAAAATGTGGCCAGATTTATTGTGTCATTCAACACTGCGTCACTCCATTTAGTCTAATGATTTTAACGTTACAGCTTGTTATTAATTATAAACTTCGCGTATGTAAATAATTCTGTCATTGCCCCGGTACAGACCAAACGTTGCTATTGCACTAGGATTTTCATCAAAAACTTTTGTACCAGTCCCACTCCAGCCCCAATCGTATTGTAGCCAAGTCGGCGTAGCATCGTAAGTTAAGCGAACTTGCCCTCGAGTGCCATCAGTAGGTTTGCCTATTTTCAGCTCAGCTAAACCTAGCGAAAAATCACCATTGCCAGAAAGGGGAGTTAAATTAATAGCTGACAAGGGGTTATTAAGATCATTTAGTGTTAATGAGTAATTATCTACATTACCACCATCAAAAGCAGTGCAACTATCAAGCGTATTAGTGAGAAAATCACTACCATTCCAATATTCAATAGCCATAGGTACCGGTAAATTACTCGTTTCTGGGCCAAAAGTATTTTCTATTTGCCAACGACCAAAACGGAGGTTTACACCCGTGGGAGAAACCGTATTAGTTGAAGGTACATTAAAAGCTAAACTTGTGCTTGCGTTTGCACCATCTAAGTCTTGTATGCTATTAATAACAATATCGTAAGTTGACGTAAACAATCCAACCTCTGAATTAGAGTTTTTACTATAAGTAAAACTATCTAATGAATCAAAGGTGTATGTCATTTCACCCGCATTTGAGCTAGGATTAGTTGGTTTTGTCAAGTTACCATCACTAGTAACCGCTGAAACAACCATTTTAGTAGCCACAATAGTACCGTCTTTGCTTGTATCTTCTATAGGGAAATTACGGACAATATTAGCAGCAGTTAACCTTTGATAACCTGTTTCGGTATAATTTTTAGTAGTTATTCCAGAGAGATTTTTTGCCGTAATTAATAACTCAGGAGCATTAAAATAAGTAAAAGGTTGCCCAATATAGGTAAAGCCTGATGCACTTGTTGTACATGAATCCTCAAAAGAGTTGTCAGTAATATCTACATCAAAATGATCAGGAATAAAACGTCCAATATTAGTGCTTACTGCGGCAGGTATAGTTTCGCCAAAATACCCGTTCACGGGCGGAGTAGCCGTTATAGTAAACACACCTACTTCTGAGACTGTTTGATTAATTTCTTTATGGATACCATTGTCTGCTTTTAGCACATTGATACTCGTTACGCCTAGTGAAACGGGGTTACCTACATTGGGCGCTATCGTAGTAACCGTTAACGGGATATTATTCATTTCAAAATTTTTCGTTACAGTGTCGTTACTACATGAAGCAGTAATGTTTAAATTGAACTTAGCGCCTGCGGCTTTAAAAGCTGAGCAAGTTGCATCACCACTGGCACAGTCAGCATTTGTATCAGGACTAGCGACTATCAGTTTAGCCGGAGAGACTACCGCAGTCACCGAAGCAGCAGTTAACCCTGCTGCCGCCCCATCACTGACGTCTATGCGAACTTGTCCAGCGTCTTGGTAATTGAAGCTCAGATCAGCAGTGCCCGTGCCATCAAATTCAATTGTTCTGCTTTGTGTGACAGTCGCTGCTTTCATAACTGTTCCGGCTAAACTAGGCACTTCAGTTCCGCTAATAGGGTTAGTATAGTTGAAGATAAAATTAACCGACTGGTTCCCCGTATAAGCTGGGGCACAATCGAGTCCAGAATCACTAAGTTTAACCGCCTTAATTGTTAAACTCTGTGTAGTACAAGATTGGTGATTGTCCAAATTCAACAAGAAGCCAGCTTCAGCAAAGGCGAGATTTTTATCTTCAGTGATATCACCATCAAGGTCAGACGAAGTACCATCGGTCACACCAATATTAATATGTGGTGATACAGTCGCTGTTGTTTTTGATAGCCCGAATTCAACCTGAGTTTCTATGCCGTCGAAAGTATATTCCGCCGTTACTGCATTGAAACTCCCATTACCCGATTTTAATTTCCAACCATCATTAGTTATTGATGTGCTCAGAGTAATTGTAGTCGAAGCTGAAGGCGCAACTAAGTTATGATTGACATCATGAGCTTTTATGGTAACAGACTCCGCTTCACAGGTTAAGCCTTGGCCATCGTGACTAATTTCATAGTGATGAATGACGGGCGTATCACCACAAGCATGAGTTTCAGTATAAATGGCTGAAATTTGACTTTCAGTTAATGCATTTTTATATACTCTGACTTCATCTATATCACCGGTAAATCGATTTCCTTTTTCACCTGAATTCGTTTCTCCGCCGATAGTTGTGGGGCCATCATCCTCTCCCCAATCACCTGTGTAGGTATTGCTGGTGCTACCGCCGGTAATAGTTTGCGCCACGCCATTAATAAAAATCTTTCTGGTTTTGTTAACACTGTTGTGAACGGCGGCAACAAAAGTCCATGTGTCTTCAGTAATAGAAGTTGTTGTATCGACACTAACAGGGCTTACATTACGGGAATAAAACCTTAATTTGCCATTACCAGGATCACCTAAACTAAAGCCGAAGCCTCCAGTGTTCTTTTCATCATCAATCAATATTCTTGAACCGGAACGATGTTTACTTGAGTTGATCCAAGCCGTTACCGTGAAGCTGTCGGTTAAATTTTCAAAACTATCGGGTAGTGCTATGTAATCACCATTATTTCCTTTTTTACCATCAAAACTACCAAAACCACAAGTTCCTGGGGAACCAGCAATCGCAGGATTGACTGATTTAGTTAATGCACCATTAACTGCTTTCGCACTAAAATTTCCGGTTTCATCAACAACTTCTTCAGCATGCCCTGTCCATGATGGCTCATCGAAGCGATATTCTGCTAATAGCGTTGTTGTTAAACATAAATGTCGTTCAGCCATAATGGTGCTAATTTGAGCCGTAGCAAGTGCACCTTGATATACGCGTACCTCATCCATTAGTCCGCGAAAGTCATAATTTCTATCTCTTGACCAGCCGCCTATGCGCAGTTGGCTATCGACAAAGGCACGGTTTTTATTTTGTGAGTTAGTACGTCGTTGAGTCAGTACTTGTTCTACACCGTCGATGTGCATTCGATTACTCGTTACGCTACCATTGGTAAATTCAACTGCGACATGGTGCCAGCCACCTTTTAACCCGTGACTTGAAATACCATACAGATCATTCGTTCCAGTATTAAACCCTATTGAGCCACCGACCATCCAGATATCGTGAATATTCCAACCAATAGGCATAATATTATCGCTTCCGTCCCAATTCATCCAGAAAGTAACCGTGGTTTTTATCCCATTTGTAGTCGTATCTAATGGCAATCCAGTTACCTGAATAGAACCACTATCTTGACTGGCATAACCACAGGTGCCGTGATTACCTGTCAAAGCGGGTAAAGTGATTTCAGGAGTAGAATTATTGTTAACCTTGGCATGGTAACCGTTACCAGTGTTGTCTAGGATTTCATCTGAACTACCATCCCAACTGGTTTCTTCAAAGCGGTATTCTAATAGTGGTTTAAGCTTAAGTGTTATCGAACAGGCGGATGCTGTAGGAACTATCAGCGTAGTGTCTTCGGGCGTGCTGTTGGTTAATGTGACTACTCCACCACCCGTCGCAGCCACGGTACCGTGGACTCGAGTGTCAGTTAAAGTTATTGCGCCAGCACCCGTTTCGACTTTGCCACCAACACGAACGTCTGTTAGCGTCACGACACCCGCACCCGTGGGGTTGACATCACCGCCTACTGTGCTTCCAGCACCAATCGTAATAGCGCCAGCGACGGTTCTGACAGCACCACCTACTTGTATATTTGTTGTTATCGTAACGATACCCGCTCCTGTACTGATGACGCTGCCACAAGTCGAACTTCCATCGCCAATGGTTATAGCGCCTGCATCGGTACTAATGTCACCGCCTACGTTTATGTCCGTCAGTAGTGTGACAACACCGGCGACGGTTCTGACATCACCACCGACAGTACTCGAATTACCGACAGTGACTGCTCCAGCATCAGTGTGAATAAAACCACCTACAGCAGTATTTACAGCGAGAGTAACTACACCAGTGGTACTACTTGCCGTGAGGTTGCCGCCAATGGTGCTTCCAATTCCAATATTAATAGCAGCGGTGCCAGTCACGTTTGCGTTTAAAATGGTGTTCGCACCCAGTGTGAGCACGCCATTCGTTATGATGTTTAAGTCAGAAATTGCGCCCAAATTATTAATTGAATTACTCTCAGCTGTTGTAAATGCGCCGGTGAAAGTGATGGTAACCGGCGTAGACCCAACCGCGATTGTATCCCCAGCAGCGAGAGTGAGCACACCGCAAGTGTAGGAATTAGTGCTTGCTGGATTAATACTACAACCGACGGGCAATAGTGGCCCTGTTGAGGAAAAAACATAATCAGTCGCGGCTTGCGCGGGTAGCCCAACTAGCAATAACCAGAACAACGCAACTAAACGCAATAGCGCACAACGGATGGCTTTGATGTTTGAAAAAATTCCATCTCGGAAAATGGTTTGACGTTGTTTCATTTTTAAATACCTACTGCTAAAGGATGATATTACTAAAGGATGATATTTGAGAGCCGCATATATTAAATGTAAGCACCTTTGAAGATATAGCGTCTATTATTTTTCAATATTAGCAATCCAATCGTATTTCTAATTAGTATGAAATTTGCTGGTTGTTTAATTAATTTATTCTATCAATCTAGTTTTATGTATCCTTCGACACATGATCCGATTGAGGTAACTTTCGTGGCGTGGCACGTGGCTGCTCACCGTTTACAAGCCATAATTCCCACAATATTTGACACCGCCTCGGTAATTTATCAAATACAAACTACGCTCTTTTATCTTGCTTTAATAGTCATTAGTTCTAACAGACATAAGTGTTTATAGCAGTGAATGGAAAATCTACTCAGAACACTATATCAGCTTTTAAATAATTCTATTGAGTTGTAAAAGTTGTTTTAAAAATTTAAAGGACAGATATTACAAAAATGCGCTTCGCCCCATCTTCATTTAAAACGAAAAAAAGCCCGGCAACAATATGTGGCCGAGCTAACTGCTGGGTTTAAACCTAAGCGCTAAGCTTTTATTCTAAGCTTTTGTCTAAGGTCTTAGCTTTGCTGAATTCTTAAGCTTGTTTGGCTTTGGTGGTGCAGCATGTAACTTAGGCTTTGCGACTTCTCTTGAAACCAAACAAAGCAAGATCAGCCAATAGCATGCCGAAGCTTTCTGGTTCAGGTACAGACGTCACTGGCGGTTGAGGTGTTGATATCGCTGCGCAACCATTTCCGCCGATAACAAAGCTATCACCAGTCGAGACGTATGAAGTAGCAGAATAAACAGCACCACAAGAAGTTCCGATGTCGCTCACTGTAGAGTTTGCACCAACCGCAACATAGGTATTAGCCAGAAGCGTACCAATCACGTTTGAGCCATCGCCCGAAGTGATATACTTGCATCTTGAGGTGGAGCGGGTATAGGTATTAGAAAATACAGTTAGTTCGGCCAACTCAGTACCTATTATGCCAGCGTTGGCTTCAACGCTACCAGAGCTAGAGCTACTGCAAGGGGAACTGTGAGTTTCATTTTTATTTTAGTTTTTAGAGTAATCACTTTATATTCCTTTTAAATCCCTTACCATTTATGCGGTAGGTAATTTATTTCAATTCATGAATTGTTTGTTTTTTCGGTTTTAATGTTTTTTTCTTTGTGTTTTCTGTAACTATTTGTAAGTCTTTTTATTGCAAAAAATGATGCTAGCAAAAAGTAAGCCTAAATTAAAATGTTACTATATATCAATGGTTTTATTATTTCTATTAATGATGTAAAAACAGGACTGTAAATTAAATCGACACAATAAAAGTAACAAACCACTTGATTTAATAACATTTTTTAACAAAAAGACTTTAAACGTCTCAATAGTTCAGTGACTTATAAGATATTGAGCTACTTTTTAAATTCGGCTCAACTTTGAAATAAACCGTAAGGCGAATTTGAGCAATTTAATACGTAATGTTGGCTTTTGTATCACAGAGTAAAATAGTATGGAATTACCATCATTAATTCCTTAATAAATAGTCTTAGATAAGTACTTTTTATTAAAAAGTTGATATTTCACTAGAAACCATTTAGCCATCTATACGTTTAGAAGTTGACATCTTTAGCAATCTACGTAATATTGACTCATTGCTATTTAGCGTACTTTTTTCGTAGTAGGTGTCTTATGCCCATTAAAATTCCCGATCAATTACCCGCGTTATCAATTTTAGATAATGAAAATATTTTTGTTATGTCTGAGAACCGAGCAGCATCTCAAGAAATTCGTCCAATGCAAGTGGCTATTCTCAATTTAATGCCTAATAAAATTGAAACTGAAGTGCAAATATTGCGCATGCTATCTAATACACCGCTACAGATAAATATTGAATTTATTCGTATACATAAAAACGTGTCAAAGAATACGCCTGAAGAGCATTTAGAAAATTTTTATCATTTGTTTGATGATATAAAACACAAACAATACGATGGATTACTTATTACCGGTGCTCCGCTAGCCTTGCTTGATTATTCGCAAGTAAAATTTTGGGATAAAATTTGTGAAGTATTTGATTGGGCTGAAAAAAATGTTACTTCAACTATGTTCTCATGTTGGGCTGCACATGCCGCTTTATATCATCACTATGGTATAAACCGTCATTTGCGCAAAGAAAAACTTTCAGGTGTGTTTAAACATAAATCGCTTGATGCTAAAGAGCCACTAACGAGAGGCTTTGATGAAAATTTTAATGTGCCACATTCTCGTTATGGTTACATTGATAAATCTGATTATAAAAGTATTTCAGACATACAAATATTGGCTGAATCTGACGAAGCGGGTGTGTATTTGGCTGCGAGTAAAAACAAACAGCAAGTGTATTTAACAGGGCATCCTGAATACGATGCCAGCACCTTGCATGAAGAGTATTTACGAGACAGTAGTAAAGATGCGGATACTCCTTTACCTAAAAATTATTATCAAGATGACGATGCCAGCAAGCCACCCGTTGGCTCATGGCGTAGTCATGGCAGTTTGCTTTATACTAATTGGCTAAACTACTATGTTTATCAAATGACACCATACCAATTAGACGCCTCAAATATTAGAGCTATTCACCCTGATACGGTTATTTAATTTTTTACTGAAATATCAACTAAAATTATTTAGTTAGTCACTACTATTTAGTGGCTATTATTTATATTAGCCAGAAATTTAATAATATTCAAAATTGCGGAAAAAAACCATGAAAAAATCATCATCATTTGCTTTGTTTGAGCAACAATTAGCTAAAAACATTTTAATTCTTGATGGTGCGATGGGCACCATGATCCAAGCATATAAATTTGAAGAGCAAGATTTCAGAGCGGAACGTTTTGCTGATTGGCATACCGATGTAAAAGGCAATAACGATATGTTAGTGCTTACTCAACCTGAAATTATTAAAGCGATTCATCTTGAGTACCTTGAGGCTGGCGCTGATATCCTTGAAACCAACACGTTTAACGCGACTACGATTGCCATGGCTGATTATGACATGCAAGAGTATAGCGCTGAGATTAACCGTGTTGCCGCACAAATTGCCCGTGAAGCAGCTGATGAATACACTAAAAAGAACCCAGACCGTCCGCGTTTTGTTGCGGGGGTTTTAGGGCCAACTAACCGTACTTGTTCAATTTCTCCCGATGTAAACGATCCTGCTTTTCGTAACGTTACCTTTGATGAACTAAAAGATGCTTACATTGAGTCTACGTTAGCCTTGATTGAAGGTGGCAGCGATATTATTTTAATCGAAACTATTTTCGATACCTTAAATGCCAAAGCGGCAGTATTTGCGGTAGAAACTGTATTTGACCAATTAGGTGAGCGTTTACCTGTGATGATTTCAGGTACAATTACTGATGCCTCAGGACGTACTCTATCAGGACAAACTACCGAAGCTTTTTACAATTCACTGCGTCATGCAAAGCCGGTTTCCTTTGGTCTTAATTGTGCGTTAGGTCCGGTTGAATTACGCCAATATGTTGCTGAGTTAAGCCGTATTTGTGATACGGCTGTTTCTGCCCATCCTAATGCGGGTTTACCCAACGCCTTCGGTGAGTATGATTTCACCGTTGAAGACATGAATACTCATGTAGAAGAATGGGCTTCGTCAGGTTTTTTAAATATTATTGGTGGGTGTTGTGGTACTACGCCTGAGCATATTAGAGGCATGGCTGACACGGTTGCCCTTGTTCAGTCGAAAGGGATCAAACCGCGTAAAATTGAAAAACGTGACATTGCCTGTCGCTTATCGGGTTTAGAAGCATTAACTATTAATAAAGATAGCTTGTTTGTTAACGTGGGTGAACGGACCAATGTTACTGGCTCTGCTATGTTTAAGCGCCTAATTGTCGAAGAAGATTACGATAAAGCCATCTCGGTAGCTTTACAGCAAGTAGAGAACGGCGCGCAGATTATTGATATCAACATGGATGAAGGTATGTTGGACTCAAAAACCGCCATGGTGCGTTTTTTGAACCTGATTGCTGGTGAACCCGATATTGCTAAAGTGCCAATCATGATTGACTCCTCTAAGTGGGACATCATTGAAGCGGGCCTTAAATGTATTCAAGGCAAAGGTATTGTTAACTCTATCAGCTTAAAAGAGGGCGAAGAAAACTTCCGTCACCAAGCTGAACTACTTCGTCGTTACGGCGCGGCTGTTATTGTGATGGCGTTTGATGAAGACGGACAAGCGGATACGCGTAAGCGTAAATATGAAATTTGTCATCGTGCTTATCATATGTTGGTTGATGAAATTGGTTATCCGCCAGAAGATATTATTTTTGACCCGAATATTTTTGCGGTGGCAACGGGTATTGAAGAGCATAATAACTACGCGGTCGACTTTATCGAAGCAGTTGATGACATAAAGAAAAACCTACCTTATGCGATGATTTCAGGTGGGGTATCAAACGTTTCTTTTTCCTTTAGAGGAAACAACCCCGTTCGTGAAGCGATTCATGCGGTATTTTTATACTATGCTATTAAAAATGGTATGGACATGGGGATTGTCAACGCCGGACAATTAGCTATTTACTCAGATTTACCGGCAAATCTAAAACAAGCCGTTGAAGATGTTATTCAAAATAAGGATGACGGCGCGACAGAGCGTTTACTTGATATTGCGCAAGAATTTCACGGTAAAGCTGGCGGCCAAGCCTCAAAGTCTGATTTGACTTGGCGAGAGCTACCGATTAATGCCCGCTTATCTCATGCGCTAGTTAAAGGCATTAATGAATTTATTATCGAAGATACCGAAGAGGCGCGTTTAGCGGCAGTGCGTCCTTTAGATGTGATTGAAGGGCCATTGATGGATGGCATGAACACCGTCGGTGATTTATTTGGCGCGGGTGAAATGTTTTTACCGCAAGTGGTAAAATCAGCGCGGGTAATGAAACAAGCCGTTGCTTACTTAAACCCTTATATTGAAGAGGGAAAAACTGAAATAAGCACCAATGGTAAAGTGTTACTCGCCACCGTAAAAGGCGATGTGCACGATATTGGTAAAAACATTGTCGGCGTAGTACTGCAATGTAATAATTATGAAATTATTGATCTTGGCGTGATGGTTTCTTGTGATGATATTTTACGCGTAGCCAAAGAAGAAAACGTTGATATTATTGGTTTATCAGGCTTGATAACCCCATCGCTTGATGAAATGGTCTATGTAGCCAAAGAAATGAAACGAACCGGCGTGAAATTGCCTTTATTAATTGGCGGTGCGACTACGTCAAAAGCACATACGGCGGTTAAAATTGAACCACAATATGATGAGCCTGTGGTTTATGTATCGAATGCTTCACGAGCTGTATCTGTCGTAAGTAATTTATTATCAAGTGAACATAAAGCAAAGTTTTTTGCCAGCACAAAAGAAGAATATGAACGCGTACGGGTTCGTCATTATAAAAAAGGTCCGCGCTCAAGTTTAATAAGCCTTGAAGCTGCGCGTGCTAATGCCACTAAAATTAACTTTGATGGTTATACGCCAAAAAAACCAAACAAGCTAGGTGTGACGGTACTCAATGATATTGATTTAAATAAAGTAAGAGAATATATCGATTGGACGCCATTTTTTATGACATGGCAAATGTCAGGCAAGTATCCTCTTATTTTAAAGCATGAAGTGATTGGCGTTGAAGCAACGAGCTTATTTAATGATGCTAACGCCATGCTTGATGACGTTATTAACAATAAAAAAATATCTGCTAGAGCGGTATTTGGTTTGTTCCCTGCAAACAGTAATCAAGATGATATTCAGCTATACACAGATGAAAGTCGCAGTGATAAATTAATGAGACTTCATCAACTACGTCAACAAAGTAAAAAACCGGCAGGGCAGTTTAACCGCTGTTTAGCTGATTATATTGCACCTATTGATTCAGGTATTGAAGATTATGTGGGTGCCTTTGCGGTATCAGCAGGTTTTGGTGTTGAAGATTTAGTGAAAGTTTTCGATGCCGATCACGATGCTTATAATTCAATATTACTTAAAGCCGTCGCCGATAGATTAGCTGAAGCGAGTGCTGAATACTTACATGAAAAAATTCGTAAAGAATATTGGGGTTTTGCGCCGGATGAAGATCTAAATAACAACGAATTAATTCGCGAAAGTTATCAAGGAATTCGCCCCGCGCCAGGTTATCCTGCGTGTCCTGAACATACTGAAAAAGGTTTGTTGTGGGAGTTGCTCAATGTTAAAGAAAACATTGATATGGACCTCACTTCAAGTTATGCCATGTGGCCAGGTGCAGCGGTAAGTGGTTGGTATTTCTCTCACCCAGAATCTAAATACTTCGCGGTAGCAAAATTAGCTAAAGATCAAGTACTTGATTATGCCGCACGTAAAGATATGACAATTGAGCAAGCGGAACGTTGGTTATCAGCAAACTTAGATTATGAACCTGAGTAATTTTGTAAGATATTTAAATTTTAGGGATTGACCATGACAGATTTTGAAAAAATTGACCGAGTACACCTATGCCATGGGCCCACTGCGATAGAGGCTATGCCACGGTTATCTGAAACGTTAGGCTGCAATCTATTTGTTAAACGTGATGACTGTACCGGTTTGGCCGGTGGTGGAAATAAAACCCGAAAATTAGAATACCTATTGGCAGATGCTAACGCTAAAGGTGCGGATACATTAATCACTATTGGCGGCATACAATCAAACCACGCTCGACAAACCGCTGCTGCAGCGGCGAAGTTTGGTTTTGCGTGTCACTTAGTATTAGAGGATGTCGCGGGCACACCCAACAAAGATTATTATCACAATGGTAATATACTGTTGGATCAATTATGTGGCGCGAATATCCATCAACTCGCAGATGATGAAGACAGTACGGTGTTTGCTGAGCAATTAACGTCTCAGCTAATATCTGAAGGTAAAAAACCTTATCTTATTCCTGTAGGTGGCTCAAATGAAGTGGGCAGTTTAGGTTACATTCGATGTGCAAAAGAAATTGTAGCTCAACTTAAAGCGCAAGATCTGTCCTTTGATCATATTGTCTTGGCAACAGGTAGTGCAGGGACTCAAGCGGGGTTATTAGCGGGTTTGATTACTGAAAATATTGATATTCCCGTGCTAGGTATTTGCGTCAGTAGAGAAACTCAAGCACAAAAAATAATAGTACAAGAGTTACTGGAAAAAACATTAAGTCGTATTAATTTACCCAGTAGCCTAGCTAAAAATCGTGTTTTTACTGATGGCAGTTATTATGGTGAAGGTTACGGGATTACTACCAAAGCCACCATTGACGCCGTTAAACAATGTGCTCAGCTTGAAGGTTTGTTGCTAGATCCGGTTTATACCGGCAAAGGTATGGCAGGGCTAATCGACCTTGCTAAACAAAAAAAATTAGGTGAAAACATCCTATTTTTGCATACGGGTGGTAGCCAAGGATTATTCGCTTATAGCGACATGTTTTAACACTTATCTTGGTCATAAAGCAAAACGACAAAGGAAAACAGCCTTTGTCGTTTTTAGTGTTACTGTTTAAATTTTCTGTCGAAGAAATTCATAATAGTTTTGTTCAAGTGAACTTTGACTTTCTTGCCACGCATACTGTGCTTACTGCCAGGGTAAGTCATTAGTTCAAATATCTTGCCCTCATCTTGCAATGTTTTAATCAGTTTAGTGGTGTTGGTAAACAGCACATTGTCGTCTGCCATCCCATGATAAATCATCAAAGGACCATTTAAACTGGCAACATAAGGAAATACGCTAGACTTATCGTAACCGTCAGAATTTACCTCAGGGTGATTTAAATACCGCTCAGTATAATGGGTATCGTAAAGTAGCCAGTCAGTTACTGGCGCACCACTAACACCGGCTTTGAAGTAATCACCTGCTTTGAACATAGTCATTAACGCCATGTAGCCACCATAAGAATGGCCAAAAACGCCAATACGATCTTTATCAACAAACTCTAATGAATGTAGATATTCAACCCCCGTGATTTGATCAGCAACTTCTATTTCTCCTAATTTTTCATGGATAGGAAATTCAAAAGCGGTACCACGATAATTTGAGCCACGATTATCCAGTTGAAATATGATATAACCTTGCTGCAACATATACTGAGTCATGTCAGCACCTTGCCAATTATTTTTCACTAATTGCGCATGTGGACCGCCATACACGCGAACAATAACAGGATACTTTTTTCCTGGCGTCATATTTTCAGGTTTGTATAGCTTGTAATAAAGGCTTGTTTCACCATCATTCGCGGTTAGGGTGCCAAATTTTGGTTGTATTAAACTATTAAAATAAGGCGAAATAGGGTGATCTTTGGTTACTTTATTTTCTTCTAACCAAGTGAGGTGATCACCATTAGCTTGGTGTAAGCTCACTTGTTCGGGTGTTGAAATATTAGAGAAGCTATCAATATAACTATTGCTGTCTTTACTAAAATTTATACTATGAAAACCGTTACGTTTGCTAATTCTAGCGACGTGTTCAGGTGACTTACCATTGAGCGGTACTTGATATAAATGGCGTTCAAGTGGGGTGTCAGCACGACCGGTGAAATATATTAAACCATTCTTTTCATCCACATGCTTGATTGCATCAACCACCCAGTTGCCTTTAGTTAATTGATTTATCAACTGACCACTATTGGTGAAATGGTATAAATGTTTATAACCATCGCGCTCTGATGCCCAAATAAACGATTTATTATCACTTAAAAAAACCAAATCATGATGTAAGTTTAACCAATGGTCTGACTGCTCTGTCAGCAAGGTTTTTTGTTTACGCTTTTTAAGGTTATAGCTTTTTAGTTTTAAGGTTTTTTGATCGCGACTTTGCCATTGATAAGATACGTTTTCACTATCGGGTAGCCACTTTACTCTGGGGATATAAAAATCATTTTTATTCCCTTTAGAGGTAACACCTTGTGCCTCATCAAGGGTAATAAAACGTGTTTTTTTACCTTTAATATCAGTGACTGCTAGCTTTATATTGACATTGTTTGTGCCAGTAGCAGGATAACGCTGTTCAATTAACTCTATTTTTTCAGCATAAATTTCATTTCTAATAATCACTTTTACCGGTGATTCATCCACGCGTAAAAATGCAATGTGCTCTTCGTCGGGCGACCACCAATAACCGGTCATTCTATCCATTTCTTCTTGGGCAACAAATTCACTCATGCCATTTTTGATGTTGTTGCTGCCACCGTCTTTCGTTAACTTTCTCTCTTTACCACTGTTAATATTTAAGACGAAAATATTTTCTCCACGAATAAAAGAAACATAATTGCCTTTGGGTGAAAATTTAATATCCGTTTCAAAGGTGCTCGTTTCGGTTAAGCGTTTGGATTTTTTCGTGGCTAAATGGTAATAGTAAATATCGCCATTCAGTGGAAACAATAAAGCGCTACCATCGTTAGAGAATTGATACTCCATAATGCCAAAGCCATAAATACGTTGACGTTCTCGACGTGCTTTTTCTTCATTAGAAAGTATTTCGGTACCACTAAAAAGCGCTTGTGAGTCTACAAGTAATTTATTCTCTTTACTCTGTAAATTATATTCCCATAAATCATATCGATTTAAGTCGTCACTTTTTCCTTGTAAATAGGTAACACGCGAACCATCAGGAGAAAACTTTAATGATTTAGGTGTCTGACCATCGAGTGAAGGAGAGCTAAATATACGCTCTATGGAAAGTTGCTCATTTACTTGATTGACAGTTGCTTTCATTGATTCTCCAGAAAATACTTGCTGTGAGGTGAATAGAGCACAAGCCATAAAAAAGGCAGATATTTTAAATTTTTTATTCATAAATAATTCGTATTTGTTAAATAACTCTTAAATAAAGTTAAAGGAAAAAACTTGCAAAACGGGTGCTAATACCAAAGGAATTAAATAAGAGGTCTAAATAATCTATAACGTCGTTGCTTTCAATCCCAATAGCTTGCTATTGGTCAATCAAGCGCCTTGCTCTTGAATATTTATCCTCACTTAAAACTGATCACCAACTCAATACCTTTGGTATATACCCGTTCCACTTGAAGATGCAGTTTCAGAGCA
>TARA_R110001583_G_scaffold78423_1_pt1 | contig 16848 bp, 10 predicted proteins | sample TARA_R110001583 | Tara Oceans TARA_R110001583 (sample SAMEA4398432) | marine metagenome | biome: Polar Biome; feature: [MES] marine water layer (ENVO:01000295) within the mesopelagic zone...; material: water (ENVO:00002006), including particulate matter (ENVO:01000060) such as...... | reverse complement strand
TGATACACCGCCACCTAATACAATCATGTCTGGATCCATCATATTAATCACGTGTGCGAGTGAACGCGCTAAACGATCAATGTAGCGTTCAAATGCCGCTGTGGCTAACGGATCGCCCTGTTGCATCATCTCAGAAATTTGAATACCACTGGTGGCATCGCCACCCGCTTCACGAAAATCACGAACAAAGCCTGTGCCAGAAATAAAGGTTTCAATACAGTCACGATTACCACAAAAACAAGTAGTGGTATTAAACTCATCTGCTGTCATCCACGGTAATGGGTTATGTCCCCACTCGCCGCCAATGCCATTACCGCCACCATGTACACGGCCGTTAATCGCAATGCCAGCACCACAACCGGTACCAATAATGCCGCCAAACACAACCCCTTTACCAGCGGCTGCTCCATCAACGGCTTCTGATACTGCAAAACAGTTAGCATCGTTGGCAACGCGTACTTCACGGTTTAATACTTCACTTAAATCTTTATCAAGCGGATGGCCGTTAATCCACGTTGAATTTGAATTTTTTACCAAGCCAGTAAACGGTGACACAACACCTGGAATGCCAACACCAACAGAGCCTGTTTGGCCCGTTGCTGATTCTGCATCAGCCACTAAGCTGACAATCGCTTCTATGGTACCAGGATAGTTTTTTGGCGTTGGAATGCGCTTTCTGAATATTTCAGATCCATCATCGGCTAAAGCCACTATTTCAATTTTTGTACCACCGAGATCGACGCCCATGCGCATCATAACTTGTCACTCCATTTGCTTATTATTGATTGGGGTTCCATATTTGGTTTACAAAGGCTGATAACGATTAGCGCTATTTGCGTGCAAACCATGCCGACGATGCGGCAATAAAATACGGATTTAAAATATTTTCTTTTTGGTTGTATTGCAGCGGTGTAAGCGCTGGATATTCAACCACCTGCCCACCAGCACTTTCTAATACTGCTTGCGCTGCGGCGGTATCCCATTCACTGGTTAGGCCTAATCTTGGGTACACATCGGCTTGGCCTTCGGCCACCATACAAAATTTTAATGAACTGCCGACGCTTAACATTTGATGTTCGCCAATAGTCTGTAAATACGAGGCAACATCAGGGCTAACGTGAGAGCGGCTTCCGACTACGATAGGTGGCGATTGCACTGCTGTGTCACTAATATCCAATACCGATACTTGTCCATTATGTTCAAGCCACGCACCTTGACCAACAATGCCGCTATAACATTTGCCTAATACTGGTGCATACACCACACCAGCAATCGCTTTGCCTTGGTGAATAAGCGCAATATTGACCGTAAATTCACCGTTGCGTTTAATAAATTCTTTGGTGCCATCGAGCGGATCGATCAACCAATACGTTTGCCACGTTTGTCGTTCTGCCCAGCTGATATCAGCCGCTTCTTCACTCATTACAGCAATCTCAGCAAAATGCTGTTTAAGGCCGGCAACAATTACATTATGGCTGGCAATGTCGGCTGCAGTAACAGGGCTATCATCTTGTTTAACCTCAATCTGCAAATCAGTTTGAGCATAAACTTGCATAATGGCTTCACCTGCTTGCTTGGCAAGAGCCACTATCTTCTGTAAGTCTGTTTTAGAAAATACAATGTTAGACAAATCAATTCCTTATCAAATTCATATCGCGTTAAACATCAACACAGTATCGATATGACATTATGCCATTGTTAGCATCATAGATTGATAACAATTTGATTGCACTTCAATCAAAAACGACTTAAAAAACCTAAGTGACAAAGCCATCACGTTGACTCAATATCCCCGAAACACCACAAATGCTGCTCGATACTAAGCTAACCGCAGCGTGGCTCAAAGCAAACAGTGCATCTTTGCATTCGTATTCAGCGACTGGGTGAACAATTAACAACTAACAATAGTAACTTAACAGGCTCAACATTATGGTTGATGCAACCCGCTTAACATTCGTATTTTTAAACACCCTTTATGGTGTATTTATATTTGTCGCCCCTCACACAACTAAAGTGAATAAAGTAAACCGATTCACTCAACAATATCAGGCATTTTTTTACCCGTTACGGATACAACACTATTATCAATAGTCTCACAACCTGCTCCCGAACTAGGCGAAATAGCACATTGATATACACGCACGTAATCCACTAACATCGATTGCGGAAAAACTGACTCATCGATACCTGTGTTATTCACGGTTCCAGCCCATGCTCCACCTACAGCAAGATTGAGTAGCATATGAAATGGCTGGTTAAACGGTGCATCATCAGGGGCATTAACCAAATCACCATTGCCATCAATGTATTGACTGTACCAACCAGAGGATTGTTGTGTGGCAAAGTGAACATCATCAACATACCAACGAATTTCATCTTGCTGCCATTCAACAGCATAAACATGAAAGGCATCCGCAGGATTGAGTTCATTGGGTAAATGATACCCTTGCCCTGTATAAACATTATTGGGCCATTGTTTACCGTAATGTAATGTGCCATGTACTGCAGACTCTGGCGCCTTACCGTCGGTAACAACCTTGAGGTTTACGGCCTCCATAATGTCTATTTCACCTGAACCAGCCCAAGGGCCATATACCCAATCTGTCGGTAACATCCATATCGCAGGCCAAGTTCCCTGACCTTGCGGTAATTTTGCGCGAATTTCAAAACGGCCGTATTTCCAATCCCCTTTGTTTTTCGATACTAAACGAGCAGAGGTGTAATCTAATGTTTTCGATGTATCGTTTACGTCATAGCTTGGATCAGAATCATTTACAGCAGGCCCAGAAAAGGTTTCTCGTAATGCCATAATCGATAAAAGACCACCACTAACTGCAGCATTTTTAGATCGTGCGGTATAGCACTGAGCCTCATCATTGCCGCCACCGTAACAGTCAACAGCAAAGCTCCACTTGGTTGTGTCTATTTGGTTACCCTCAAACTCATCTTGCCAAACCAGTTGCCAACCTGAAGCTTCGATATTGGTTATCACGGTATCTGTTGCTTGTTCTGTTGCATCATCAGCACTACAGCCAGACAGAAATATGACCGACAAAGTTAACGCGGTTAAGCTGGATACAAATGAATGATGTTTATTGAGATTTTGCATTGTTGTTCTTACCCATTTACCGTCGGCGCTTTGCCTAACGCTGTAGTAAAACAAACAACAAACGTCGCCAACTATTACGATATAACGTTAGTGAAACTAGCCCTATCAGATGACTCAGATAGGGCTAATTCGCGATAAGTTAGTTACATTTGATGGTATTTTCTGTTGATGCAGCTTGAATAACCACATCACTGAAACGAATTTCAGCTGCCGCGTCGGTGGCAAGGTAAAATGGCATGACAATTTTAGCAAAGTCCATTGGTTCATCAGCAAAACATGCCAATGAGAAGCTTAAACTCTGCCATTCCCCGACTTGAGTATTCACCTGCGTGGCAATATCAATTTGCTTACGGCAATCACCTTCGCATGCCATACCAAGCCATAACGGCTTTTGCAGTGCTTGAGTTGCATTAATACTCACAGATAACGCGGCATCACTATTACTGTAAGCCCTTAAATCACGTGGAAAATTACTAATTAAGCCTACGGTACCTTGCTCGCTGCCATTAAAAGACACTAAGCGCGCATCTTCTTGAACGACACGATCCATAGTACGAATGGTTAGTGCACTGTTTTGCGCAACGCTACTGCTTAACCCTTGACGCTCAGACGCGTTAGCAATGTACATTGACCACGGTGATTTAACTGCACGCTCAAACAAAGGTAAGTCGACTAGAGTTTGCGTTGCAGCTAAATTGTCTTCCGACAAATTATCTAACACAACCGCATCACTGGCAGTAGATTGATATGTTAAGCCATAGCCATAAGGTATAAGCGGCTGATAATCAGCTTGTGCTTGTTCGGTATTGTGTTGAGCTAATGGCACATTCACTTGAGTTTGCTGTGGTGTCGCAGGCCATGAGAATGATAATTTACCGACAAAATCGTGCGAAACTTTACCATCAGCCTGAGTGAATAAAACATCTGCTACGCCTTGACCTTCAGAGCCTGGTAACCAAGCGGCGACAAATGCATCAGAGCTGTTTAACTCAGCATTAACCCACATGGGGCGGCCACTGATAAACACAGATACCACGGGAATACCTTGCGCTGTTAACTTATGCAGTAAAGCAAGGTCACGCTTGTCTCCACGTTGATATTCTAAGTTATCAATGTCGCCGTTACCTTCTGCATACGGCTCTTCACCAAACACAACAATCGCAACATCAGGTTTCTGCTGTGGATCAAATTCACCTGCAACACTCAATGTTGCTTTACCGCCAGCTTGAGTCACCAATTTATTAATACCAGCGTAAATTGATGTCGCACCAGGAAAGTCGCTATTTTGATTATCAGTGCCCTGCCACGTAATTGACCAACCACCAGATTGTTTACCGATATTGTCCGCGGCATCCCCCGCCACCAACACCTTTGCGTTTGGTGCTAAAGGCAATAAACCTTGATTGTTTTTAAGCAGCACTAATGACTCACGAACGGCTTGACGGGCAACGTCACGGTGACTTGCTTGGCCAATTAATTCTGTTTTGCCCGATAATGGACGATTGGCAGGGCTTGGCTTATCAAATAAACCCGCACGGAACTTAACCCGTAAAATACGCTTAACCGCATCATCAATACGCGCTTGGCTAATGTCGCCATTATTTACCTGCGCTATGGTGTTTTCATATAAAGGTTTCCACGCCGCCGTTGGCACCATAAAGATATCTAAACCGGCATTAACGGCTTGCGCACACGACTCATTGGTACAGTTAGCGACTTGTCCGTGACCGTTCCAATCACCCACAACAAAACCATCGAAATGTAATTTATCTTTAAGCACATCGGTTAACAGATATTTATTGCCATGGTTTTTAACCCCATGCCAGCTGTTAAATGATGCCATAACACTTTGTGCCCCAGCATTGAGTCCCCCCACATAGCCTTGTGCATGTATGTCATATAAGTCTTGTTCGCTGGCAATATTATCGCCTTGATCGATGCCATTTTCAGTGCCGCCATCGCCTAAAAAGTGCTTAACGGTTGAAATCACATGTTGATCAGATAAAAAGTCACCATTAACTGAGCCTTGTAGACCTTCAACGATGGCGTAAGAATAGGCTTTGACGATTTGTGGGTCTTCAGAATAACCTTCATAAGTTCGACCCCAGCGATCGTCTCTCACTACGGCAACTGTGGGTGCAAATACCCAATCGATACCGGTCACCATCACTTCTTTTGCCGTTATAGCGGCAATCTGTTCAATTAACTTAGGGTTATTCGCTGCTCCTAAACCAATGTTATGCGGAAACAACGTCGCGCCGATAACATTGTTATGACCGTGTACGGCATCGGTGCCCCACATGGTTGGAATATTAATCCCATCAACACTGTCATCAATTGATGCTTGATACAAAGACTCAGCGAGCGCAATCCAATCTGCTGGTGTCGCGTGTTTGTCATTGTTAGGGTATGCGCCACCACCGTTAAGATACGAACCAAAACCATATTTACGCATGTCTTCAACGGTAATATCACGGATCTCAGGTTGGATCATTTGCGCGACTTTTTGCTCAATGGTCATTTTAGCCACTAACGCATCAATTTTGGCTTCTAAAGCATCATCTTTGGCGATAGCAGGCTTAAGATCAGGCCAAATGGCTAACGAAGATTTAGCCGCTGTATCATCAACCATGGCTGGGGTAACTGCAGTTTGTTTATCTTGTTGATTGACGTTGTTATTCTCGCCACATCCACTTAATCCCAGCAATATTCCTAAAGCAACTAAGCTTGTTTTAGTAGGCTTATTGACGCTAGCAGTAAGCGGTAATTGAGTTAATCTCATGATCTTTCCTTATACCTTATCTGCGAATACTGGACGTTTTGCATCACATCCAATCAAACCGTAATAACCAATAAACCCGTAGCATAATAAAGGTAAAATAAAGGCAAATTGAATTCCCATGCTGTCAGCTAGCATGCCTTGCAATAACGGTAGAACCGCCCCACCAACGATAGCTAAACATAAAATGCCCGAACCTTGACTGGTGTGTCGTTTTAAATCTTGTAGCGCTAAACTGAAAATGGTTGGGAACATAATTGAGTTACACAAGCCCACCAGCAGTAATGCCCACATCGCAACCGTACCAGCACTCAAGATTGCCGCTGCAACTAAAATACACGCACATAACGCATTGAATGCTAACACCTTGCCTGCTTTGATTTTTTGCATCACTGCAGCGCCGATAAAACGGCCGACCATAGCACCACCAAAATAATAGGCAATATAATACGCCGCCTGCGATTCAGACACTCCACCGGTGCCATCTTTAGTGATAAAGCTAATAAGAAAACTGCCTATGCCGACTTCTGCGCCAACATAAACAAAAATACCGACTGCACCCAACACCAAATGCGGATATTGCCATGCACTGCCTTTTACCGCAGCAGTTGATTGAGTATCGCGCTTGCCCAACAAAGGTAGTTTGAGCAACATAAAAATGAATGCCAATACGAATAATGCAGCGGCTAAAATAAGGTAAGGCGTTTGTACTGCACTCGCTTGCTGCTGCACAGACAACTGACCGATGACTTCGCCAACCTCAGTGACTTTGCTGTCATGTTCAACGGTCGACAAAATTAACCAGCTACCAAAAAATGGCGCTACTGTGGTGCCTAATGAATTGAATGCTTGAGTTAAGGTCAACCGCGACGATGCGGTTTCGGCTGGGCCTAACACACTCACATAAGGATTTGCTGACACCTGCAAGATAGTAATACCCGATGCAAGAATAAAAAACGCGAATAAAAACATATTATAAGAGCCATAACTGGCCGACGGATAAAACAGTAAACACCCCACACAAGCAATCACTAACCCGGTAATAATGCCTTTTTGATAACCAATCTTACCCACTAACGCGCCAGCAGGAATTGACACAATAAAGTAAGCACCAAAAAAGCAGAACTGCACTAGCATTGCTTGGGTGTAATTAAGGTCGAACATGTTTTTTAAGTAAGGGATTAAAATATCATTTAAACACGTTAAAAAACCCCACATAAAAAATAACGAGGTTAACGCTATCAAGGCAAAACGAAAGTTACCCTGCTGGTGAGTGGAATCGGCATTTGCCAACTCAGGTTGAAGCGGTGAAGTCGCCATGACATTCCCTTATTGTTGTTAATAGTTATCTTGGGTTGCAGTACATAACGCCATTGAATGGATACCAATAATCTCACGCCAAGAGTTAATTCCCCGTAAACCCTAGACATTTAACTGATGATCATTTCCACACTTGTGCAAGCAGATGAGGATTTAATAATTAGCCAAATCAATTATTGACCTTTGGATAATTAATCACTAATCTCAATGTAAGCGCTTTCATTTTTAACATATCGATAACTGATGTCAACGATTTTTAAACGCGAGAGCTTATTTTTTACTGCGTAGCTAACGTAGCACAAGGCCTTTTATCAGGGTGTTTCAACGTAATAAGTTAGTCATAAAAATAGACACAATTAATTAATACTAAGTGAATTTAAATATGAAAATTATGTTACCAGCCGATTCCAAAATGCATTCAAAAGCGTTCACCTTTGGTGTGGCGACTGCTTCTTTTCAAATTGAAGGCGCAGTGGATTCTCGTCTTCCTTGTATATGGGATACCTTTTGTGCGACGCCAGGTAAAATTCGTGATAACTCTGACGGCTCGCAAGCATGCGAGCATGTAAAGTTATGGCGTGAAGATGTCGATTTAATTGAGTCGCTGGGCGTTGACGCTTATCGCTTATCCATTTCGTGGCCACGCGTAATGCATAAAGATGGCAGCCTCAATCCACAAGGTGTCGCGTTTTATACTGATTTGCTTGATGAACTAAATCGTCGTGGCATTAAAACCTTTGTGACCTTATACCATTGGGATTTACCACAACATATTGAAGATAATGGTGGCTGGTTAAATCGTGAAACAGCTTATTTGTTTGCAGACTATGCCGACAAAATTACTCAAGCATTTGGCGATCGAGTGTATTCTTACGCCACGTTTAACGAACCATTTTGCAGTTCATATTTAGGCTATGAAATTGGTGTTCATGCACCAGGTTTAGCCACTAAAGCATTTGGTCGTCAATCTGCACACCATTTATTATTGGCTCATGGTTTAGCCATGAAAGTATTGCAAAAAAATAGCCCTAATAGCCAAAATGGTATCGTGCTTAACTTCACGCCTTGTTATAGCGCAACAGACTCTGCCGCAGATGTTGAAGCAGCCAGTAAAGCCGACCAATACTTTAATCAATGGTATATCAAACCACTGTTTGACCGTTGCTACCCTGAGATTATTAATGACTTCGCCACTGAAGATATGCCCGTTATTGAACAAGGCGACTTTGATATTATTGCTCAACCTATCGACTTTTTAGGCATCAACTTTTACACCCGAGCAGTGTACAAAGCAGATCCAGCCACTGGTTTTAGCCAAATTGATATGGTCGACAAACCTAAAACGGATATCGGCTGGGAAATATACCCACAATCCTTTACCGATTTATTGACTTCACTGCATGCACTTTATCCTTTACCGCCGATCTACATTACCGAAAACGGCGCAGCAATGGACGATAAATTGATAGAAGGTAAAGTGGATGATCAAGACAGACTCGAATACTATAACGCCCACTTAAATGCAGTAAATAATGCCATTGAACAAGGTGTTAATGTTGTCGGCTATTTTGCATGGAGTTTAATGGACAATTTTGAATGGGCTGAAGGCTACTTAAAACGTTTTGGGATTGTCTATGTAGACTACGAAACTCAAAAACGCACCTTAAAAGCCAGTGCACATGCTTATAGAGATTTTATTAACGCACGAAAATAATATGTTAATCAGAACAAAGCCGTTGTATAAACGGCTTTGTTCTATTCAAACGGTCGCATCATTTTAACAAATAACAATAATTGAGGCATGTATGATAAGCACCAGAGAAAAAATAGCTTACGGACTCGGGGACACTGCCAGTAACATTGTGTTCCAAACAGTCATGCTGTTTTTAACTTTTTTCTATACCGACATTTTCGGTATCTCGCCAGCATTTGTCGGCACCATGTTTTTAGCAGTACGCTTAATTGATGCGGTTACCGATCCGTTAATGGGCGCGCTAGCAGACCGCACCAATACCCGCTGGGGTAAGTTTAGACCTTATCTTTTGTGGTTTGCCCTACCCTTTGGTTTTATCAGTGTTTTAGCCTTTACCACCCCAGACTTAACCGAAGACGGCAAAATGATTTATGCCTTCGTCACTTATACCGCACTTATGATGGTCTACACCGCCATTAATATCCCTTATTGTGCATTAGGCGGCGTGTTAACGGCCGATCCAAAAGAGCGAGTGTCAGTACAATCTTACCGTTTTGTATTTGCGATGTTGGGCGGCTTACTCGTTTCAGGCTTAACCTTACCCCTTGTTGAGTACTTAGGTGAAGGCGACCAAGCTAAAGGTTATCAACTGACGATTACCGCCATGAGCATCTTAGGCGTTGCGATGTTTTTAGCCTGTTTCTGGGGCACTAAGGAACGCCTACACCCGCCGGTTGATCAACAATCTAGCTTTAAGAAAGACTTTACCGACATGCTCAAAAATGACCAATGGCGTGTGCTTGCTATTGCAGCAGTATGTTTATTATCAGGCATGGTGTTACGCACCAGTTTAGCCATTTACTACGTTAAATATTTCCTTAACATGCCAGACTCCATCACCCTCTTTATCACCCTAGGAATGGTCGGTAATATATTTGGCTGTATTTTAGCTGAGCCTTTGGCTAAACGCTTTTGTAAAGTTAAAGCTTATATCACCTTGCAACTCCTTGCGGCAGCGATGTGCGTAGTGAGCTACTTTGTACCTAGCGATCAAGTCGTACTCGCCTTTGGCATGTTTATTATCTGGGGCTTTACCTTCAACATGGCCACCCCACTATTGTGGGCAAAAATGGCTGATGTTGTCGATTATGGCCAATATAAAAACGGCGTGCGTATTACCGGGATGATTTATTCTTCAGTGATTTTCTTTATCAAACTGGGTGTCGCCATTGGTGGCGCTTCTGCGGGGTGGTTATTAGCGGGTTATGGTTATCAGCCTGATACCATGCAAACGGAGCATACTCAGCAAGGAATATTATTATCATTCACTATTTACCCTGCTATTGGTTCATTAGTGGTGGCTTTTGTAATGCGTTGGTACACCTTAGATAATCAAAAAGTGGACCAAATTCACTTAGAATTAAATAGAGAAGCAAAATAAAAGCATGTTAGTCTTGGAGCCATGTGCTCCAAGATGGCTTTTAAATACTCATTATATGGCAACTATTTACGATGTATCCGTAATGGCTGGTGTGTCTCTGGCGACTGTGTCCCGAGTCATGAACAACAACACCAAAGTCAGCGATAAAACCAAACAAAAAGTACTCGATGCAATGAAAGCCTTAGGTTACCGACCTAATACCATTGCACAGTCGCTTGCCTCGAACTGTTCAAACAGTGTCGGGGTTTTGGTGTCTCAGCTTGACGGGCCTTTTTATGGTCCTATGATGACAGAAATTGAAACCGCCCTTCGAACAGCTAACAAGCACGTGATTATTGCTGCTGGTCATAGTGACGAGAAGCAAGAAAAAGAAGGGGTTGAGTTTTTAATGAGTCGCGGCTGTGATGCCCTTATTTTGGATATTGAGGCTGTATCAGACGATTACTTGATTGAACTCAGTAAAGGCTCAACACCTGTGGTATTTATTAACCGCTATATCGACGCTATCAAAGAACGCTGTGTTTATCTTGAAAATGAACAAGGTGGTTTCATGGCTACCGAGCACATTTTATCACTTGGCCATAAAGACATCGCATACATTTCAGGGCCATTGTTTAAGCTCGACGTGAGAGATCGTCTAAAAGGGCATAAACGAGCATTGCAACAATACAATATCGATTTTGATGACACCCTTTGCATTGAAAGTGACTTTAAAGAAGCTGGCGGTTGTGAGGCGATGGAACGTTTATTGTCGATGAATAAAACCATCACTGCAGTTGTGTGTGCGAATGATCAAATGGCCTCTGGGGCTATTGCGGTGTGTTTAGAACACGGAATCCGCGTACCTGATGACATTTCATTTATTGGTTACGATAACATCCCCTTCCCACAGTATATTTCGCCCAAGTTATCTACCGTGAGTAACCCTATTCACGAAATGGGCAAAATGGCGGCACGATGGGTTCTTCAAGAAGTCTATAATGACAAAGAAGTGATTGTTGAGAGTTCATTTAAGCCAGAGTTATTTATACGAAGTTCATCTCAAGCCATTTCTCACGATTAATAGACTTAGCCTAAACAGAAAAAGCATAAGCAGTATATTGCTTGTGCTTTTTTATGTAAAAAGCCTCCGCATAATATGATTCCCGAAAATCCTTATCTATTGAACGGCCAACTTAATCGTTTTAGATCCCTCTTTGTCAGCCGATTTATCAGACAATTTACAAATTAAATCATTAACAATTACGCCACCAAAAGAAAGCGCTTACATTTTTACGCAAAATACCCATAAATAGAAAACCATTTAAAAACAACAGCTAAAAAACTAGTGTATGATTAAGTAAACATCTCGGTTAATGAAATGTAATAATTAAAACTTGTTTTTGTTGACTGCGGTCACATTTTACACTAGTTTTATGTAAGCGCTTACATTTGATGTTTTATATGACAACTAATTATAAATAATGTTTACCGCGCCGATGGAGAATTAAAAAAAACGATTTGCGCCTAACCCGCAATATTGAGAGAAGTAAAATCTAGTCAATGGGGATTTCCTAGATGAAAACAAGAACATTTAACAAAACCAAGCTTGCGACCAGTTTATCGCTTGTCCTTGGTATGAGCAGTATCTTACCAGCTCATGCTGCTGATGAAGTCAGTGACGAAAATATCGAAGTTATTTCGGTTACTGGTATTCGTGGCAGTTTAATTAAATCAATGGATGTGAAGCGTTCATCAAGTGGAGTCGTTGACTCTATTTCTGCTGAAGATATTGGTAAGTTTCCTGATACTAACTTAGCTGAATCGTTACAGCGTATTACAGGTGTATCGATTGACCGTTCTAACGGTGAAGGCAGTAAAGTATCAGTGCGTGGTTTTGGTCCTGATTACAACTTGATCACCCTCAATGGTCGTCAAATGCCCGTCACTACAGGCTCGCGCTCATTTGATTTTGCTAACATCGCATCTGAAAGTATCAGCGGTGTAGAAGTTCATAAAACCAGCCAAGCCTCAGATTCTACCGGTGGTATCGGTTCTACTATCGATATTTTAACCCACAAGCCATTCAGCTCTCCGGGGTTGAAAGCCACTTTTGGTGTAAAAGCGGTTGATGACCAATCAACAGATAATGGCTCAGTAACCCCTGAATTATCTGGTTTGTACTCAAACACGTTTGCAGATGATAAATTTGGTATTTCACTATCGGCCAGTTACCAAGAGCGTGAAAGTGGTAACCAACAAGCACAGGTTGGCACAGGCTGGCGTAGCTTCCCAGGTTCTGCTGACAACAGTGATTGGGGCGGAGTGGCTAAAGACAGCACCCAAGTTAATCGTCCTGGTGATAGCGATATTTATTCCGTTCCGCAAACCACTGTTTATCGTTTTGAAGAACAACAACGTACCCGTACTAACGGCCAGTTAGTATTACAGTACAGCCCGGTTGATAGTGTAGTCGCAAGCGTAGACTATACCTACATGCGTAACGACATCGACACTCAATCGAATGACGTATCAGCATGGTTTAACTTCGTTCCGTCTGAAAACGTATGGTCTGATGGCCCTATCGCCTCACCACTTATTTACTCTGAAACTTATGATTCACCTGCTGATTTATCTATGGCTGCTGGTGACTATGGCGTACGTAACGAAAGTGGTTCTTTAGGTTTTAACCTTGAATGGCAAGCAACAGATAACTTAAAGCTGACATTTGATGCGCACAACTCGGTTGCTGAAAACAAACCGAATAACCTTTATGGTTCAAACAACAATTTAAGTACTGCAGCGTTTGTGCGTACCAGCGCGGCAACTGACTTTAGCGGTGACTTACCTGTACTTGCTGTTGGTGGTGGTAATGCAGTGACACCTGCAGACATGATGCTTACCGGTTCTGTTTTTGGTAACGCACGTAATAAGTCTGAAATTGATCAATACCAATTTGACGGTGAATACTTATTTGAAGATGCAGGTAGCATCGACTTTGGTGTAGCGCTAACTAACGTTAACAACCACTCACAAAGCGTCAACGTTCAGCGTAACGATTGGGGTGGAGTAGGTTCTGCAGGTGACTTTGAAGATGCATGGTTCCCAGCTGATACCATTCATGACAAATTTGACGCTAATGGCGGCGATTTCTCTCTGTCAGACGGTAACTTTGACGTTTTAGATACCATTTTCATGTGGGATTTTGCATCAGTACGTGATTTTGCAGCAGCAAACTATGCTTCTGCAGTAAGCGGTGATTGTGGTAATGGCTTCTGCCCTTCTACTAATTATGCAGCTGAAACAGATCGTTATACTGAAGAAGAATCACAAGCCGTTTATGTACAGTACAACTACGATAATGAAATTGCCGGCATGCCATATGATGTGCATTTCGGACTTCGTTATGAGCAAACTGATGTCACCTCGACCGCTGCCGTTGCAGGATATAATGGCGCTGACTGGATTGCTGAAACTGAAATTGCATTAGTGGGTACTGGTGAGCAAGTATTTGAAACCAAAACCGGTGATTACGACTATTTACTACCAAGCTTCAACTTTAATATTGAAGTAGTAGAAGATGTCATGCTTCGTGCGGCATACAGTGAAACCATTGGTCGTCCTAGCTACACAGATATTCAAGGCGGTACGGTATTAGCGACGCTTGCCAATCGAAGTAATGGTGGTGGTTCTGCAGGTAACCCTACATTGTTGCCATTAGAATCAGAAAATATCGACTTCTCTGCTGAGTGGTATTACGCCCCATCAAGCTATGTGTCTGTTGGATACTTCCGTAAAGACACTAAAAACTTTATCAGTTCTGAAACAGTTAAAACCACTAACGGCATTTATAACCCAGCATCTGGTGATTTATATAAAGCTGCTGTGGCCGCAACGGGTACAACCGAAGCTGGGGCTGTTCGTGATTATATTTTCGCAAATTATGCTGATAATGCTGCTGTAGATGTCACGAATCAAATTATTAGCGGCAGTGCTGCTAATAATGATGAATTGTTGAACTTTAATATTTCAACGCCATCAAACAGCTCTAATAACTCAGTCATTGATGGTTGGGAGTTTGCGGCACAACACTTCTTCGGCGAAAGCGGATTTGGTGTAATAGCCAACTACACCTTGGTTAATAGTGATCAGGCTTACGACAACTTCTCATTTGATGCACAATCAGCATTAATCGGTATTAGTGACACCGCTAACGCGGTATTCGTGTACGAGAATTATGGTTTCCAAGCCCGTATCGCATACAACTGGCGTGATGAGTTCTTAAACTCTACAGGTCAAGGTACTGGCGCTAACCCACAGTACACAGAAGCTTACTCGCAAATCGATTTGTCTGTTAGCTATGATGTCGAGTCTGTTGAAGGCTTAACGGTGTTTTTCGAAGGACTTAACATTACTGAAGAGTACATCCGTGTTCACGGTCGTGCTGACGAGCAAGTGTTAAACCTAACCGAAACTGGCGCACGTTATAGTTTAGGTGCTCGTTATACTTTCTAACCGATAATGCAATAGTCATTGAGTGATATTTCGGCTAACACTCCAGTGTTAGCCGGAATTCACTCAAGTACCCTTTCAGGTCGTTGAGGTGCCAACTTTTGTCACCTCCTTTTATTGCAATACATTGAGTAACAAGGACGTTACTATTTTTTGCGTTAAGCAGTTTGAAACCATGTACGTAAAAACATAAAAAAACTATTACTTGAATGTGCTTACATTTTATTGAATGCTACCTAACATGTTCTATAAGCAATCAGATTTTTAGATTCATCAGAATAAAAATAATAATCACGCCAAAAGCGTAGGTAAAGATGATGCAAAAACCAATAACCGAAATAATCATCGTTGGAGGCGGCACCGCTGGTTGGATAACTGCCGGTTTGTTAGCCGCTGAACATAATGTTGATAAAGGTGTTTTAGCTCACTCTCCCAAACTCAATATTACCTTAATCGAATCACCGGATGTGGCCACTATTGGCGTAGGTGAAGGCACGTGGCCTTCGATGCGCTCAACCCTGAGCAAAATTGGTATCGATGAAAACGACTTTATTCGCCAATGTGATGCCAGCTTTAAACAGGGCTCTCGGTTTATCAATTGGTGCAAGGACCCACAAAGCAACGTCGCAGACAGTTATTTGCACCCATTTAGTTTGCCTCACGGTCACCAAGAACTCGACTTATGCCCATACTGGTTGCCTCATGCAGAACAAGTCAGCTTTGCCGAAGCCGTTTGCAGCCAGCAAGTATTAACTCAGCTTGGTTTAGCCCCCAAAAGCATTGTCACAGCCCAGTATCATTTTCAAAATAACTACGGCTATCACCTTAATGCCGCCAAGTTTAGCCAGTTACTCACCGAGCATTGCACTCAAAAACTCGGCGTCACCCATATTCGCGACCATGTCAGCCAAATTATTAATAACCAGCATGGTGACATCGAAAAACTCATTACCAAGCAAAATGGCGAAATTAGTGGCCAGTTATTTATCGACTGCACCGGCGCAAAATCACTACTGTTAGGTGAACATTTACAAGTGCCCTTTTTAAGCCAAAAATCGGTGCTTTTTAATGATCGCGCACTAGCGATACAAGTCCCCTATTCTGATGCAAATAGCCCTATTGCCTCTTGCACCCACTCAACTGCACAGCCAAACGGTTGGATTTGGGATATTGGCCTACCAACACGTAAAGGTGTCGGTTATGTATACTCATCAAGCCACACTAACGATATAGATGCCCAGAAAACTCTGTTTAATTACCTCGGTGTTGATGGCGCGGCAGCAGACAAATTGGAGCCACGACAACTGGCCATTAATCCAGGTTATCGTGCTAAATGCTGGCAAAATAACTGTATTGCTATCGGGATGGCGGCAGGGTTTATTGAACCACTAGAAGCGTCGGCTTTGGCATTAATCGAATGGACTGCATCTACCTTGGCCCAGCAATTACCGCCAAACCGCATGGCGATGGATACTATTTCGGCACGAGTTAACGAGCGTTATCAGCAACATTGGCAACAAATTATCGATTTTTTAAAACTGCATTATGTCATCAGTCAACGTCAAGAGGATCGCTATTGGCGCGACCATCGTGAGTCAAACTCAATTCCCGACAGCTTACAAGCCATGCTGGAATTATGGCGTTATCAAACACCGAGCCAACAAGATATTAGTTATAAAGAAGCCTTATTTCCGGCAGCCAGTTTTCAATATGTGCTTTATGGTATGAGCTTTAACACCCAATTACCCACACATGTAAAACCGTCGATGCAGCAATTGGCACAGCGACTGTTTAATGACAACCAGCAACGCACCCAAGCACTTAGTAAAAATCTGCCGACTAATCGCGAGTTACTCGATAAAGTGGCGCAATATGGTTTCCCTAAGCTTTAAGACATGACATAAATAATCACGATAACAACGTCAATAAGATTACAAGCAAGATTCACGTACAATAATCATAAAAATACGACGTATTTGAACGAACAAGATAGGACATCAAAATGAGCCAACATG
>TARA_R110001583_G_scaffold38171_3_pt1 | contig 16927 bp, 16 predicted proteins | sample TARA_R110001583 | Tara Oceans TARA_R110001583 (sample SAMEA4398432) | marine metagenome | biome: Polar Biome; feature: [MES] marine water layer (ENVO:01000295) within the mesopelagic zone...; material: water (ENVO:00002006), including particulate matter (ENVO:01000060) such as...... | reverse complement strand
CTCCCTGTTTCGAAGGTCATTATACGCCCCTACCAATTCGTTCTGAACTGTTATATAGGTGCCATACTTTGTTTCACGATCGTTCTTTAAAGAAATAATTGCTTTTGATGGGTTATCTGAAGATTCAGCATTACGCTTTCCTTTACAATAGCTACAATAATCTGGGCTACCTTGAGGCGCTCCGCCGTTATCTAAAAACGCCATCGCTTTTTCACGCAATTTATCAATTGAAAGAATTTCATCTTCCACCAACAATTGTCCATTTCGGTTAATATTTACCGTAAAAATGTTCTTTTGCTTAATAATTGGTGGTTCCTCCGTAGGTGGTTCCATTGGTGGAAGCATACGATCCAATCCTGCATCTGTTTCAATAGTAGTAGTTACCAAGAAAAAGATAAGTAAAAGGAACGCTATGTCCGCCATCGAACCAGCACTAACCTCTGGTGCTCCTGCTCTTCTAGCCATAGTTCTTTATTTTATTATTTACTAAACATATTTTTAATTGCTGGCAATACAAGAGAAGCTACAGCTATTATCGTCAGGATAAAGAAAACATTCAATCCCATACCAATTTTCTTAACTGTACTTTCCGTAGTCATAGCCATGAACTCAGGAGAAACATCCGTCCCACTCGCCATAACATAAGAAATACCAACTACCAATAAAAGACCACCTACAACAAACAAGGTTTTTTTCAATCCTTGTGGGTTAGAGAATAAGTTTTTCAAGGTAAAGACTAAACTTACTATAACCGCAACCGCTAAAAGGAAATAAGTTATAATAAACATAAAGTTCATAGCTCCGCTTTTAGCTGCTTCAGCAGCTGGCATATCCCTTTCAGGAAGCATGAACCAAAGAACCGCACCAAGTAATCCTATTACTACCAATGCTATTTTTACAATTTTTTGCATAATATTTTAGGTATTAAAAGTGTTACTTATTTTTTGTGATCCACCAACATATCGATTAATGAAATCGAAGAATCTTCCATATCATTAACAATGCTGTCAATTTTTGCGATAATATAATTATAAAAAATTTGAAGTATAATAGCCGTAATAAGACCAAATACTGTTGTCAATAATGCAACCTGAATATCACCTGCAATAAGAGATGCACTTAAGTTACCAACAGCAGCAATCTTCTGGAAAGCCTGAATCATACCAATTACCGTACCCATGAAACCAAGCATCGGTGCAATAGCGATAAACAATGACAACCAAGAAACATTCTTTTCTAACTGTCCCATTTGAACACCACCGTAAGCAACAACTGCTTTTTCCGCAGATTCTACACTTTCACCAGCTCTGTCCAAACCTTGGTAGTAAATAGATGCAACAGGACCTTTTGTATTTCTACAAACTTCCTTAGCAGCTTCTACACCACCTGACGCCAAAGCATCTTCAACTTGTTGTTTTAATTTAGTAGTGTTTGTACTTGCCATGTTCAAATAGATTATTCTTTCGATGGCCACAGCCAAACCAAGAATCAAACATAAAAGAACGATACCCATAAAACCGGCACCACCAGTGATAAACATTTCTTTTAACATTTGGGTAAAACCTACCTCTGCTTCTGGTGTTGCGTCTTGAAGTAATAAAGCTACTGCAGCTACTTTAGCGCTTGCCATATTTGTACCTGCTACAAATGCCCCAGCGATTGCTAGGCTTGGGAATAATTTTTTCATTTTTTCGAACTTAAATTAGTTAGTTAATAGGGTTAAAGATAAAAAAAAAACAATATAAAAAAAGTAAAACTTACTTGCAGAGAGGAAGGGATTCGAACCCTCGATACCCTTTTGGGGTATACACACTTTCCAGGCGTGCGCCTTCGACCACTCGGCCACCTCTCTAAGTTCACCCTTTTAAGGGTGGGCAAATAACAAAAAAAATATTAGTTAAAGAAATTAAACCACTGTTAATTTTAAAGCATTTCTCCACGTAAAGAAGTTTCAAAAACCGTTTTAAATAAGTCATGTGAGACATCACTACCCAATAGATACATCGCTTTTGTTATTGCCGCCTCGGTTGTAATATCCTTACCATTAATAACTTGCATTTTCTTAAGTCTTGAGCTTGTCTCGTAATGACCCATCATAACTGCACCACCAGAACATTGTGTTACGTTAATTATATGAATACCATTTTTTATTGCATCATTCAACTTGTCTAAAAACCATTCTTCCATCGGCGCATTTCCCGAACCATATGTTTCTAAAACAAGAGCTTTTAAATTTTTAGCCCCCAATATAGCATCAATAATATTTTTGTTAATTCCTGGAAATATTTTTAAAATAGCGACATTATCATCCATATTCCTATGCGCCTTTAGTCTTAATTTTCTCTTTTGTGGCAATAAATACTCATTAAATATCGTCAAATGGACTCCTGATTCAATAAGTTGTGGATAATTTAAAGAAGCAAATGCCTGAAAATGTTCTGCATTTATTTTTGTTGTTCTATTTCCTCTATATAATTTATATTCAAAATAGAGTCCCACTTCTTGAATAACAGCTTTACCATTATTTTTCAATGCCGCTATTTGAATGGCCGTAATCAAGTTTTCTTTCGCGTCAGTTCGCAAATCTCCTATCGGCAGTTGCGAGCCAGTTAAAATAACAGGTTTCCCTAAATTTTCCAATAAGAAACTTAAAGCAGAGGCTGTATAACTCATAGTATCACTACCATGCAGCACTACAAAACCATCATACACATCATATTTTTCAGCAATAATATCTGAAATTGCAACCCAATGAGTAGGATTCATGTTAGATGAATCTATAGGATGCTCAAAAGAATAGCTAGATATCGTACAATCTAGTTGATTAAGCTCTGGTATATTTTTCAATAACTGCGAAAAATCAAAAGCCTTCAACGCACCAGAAGTATAATCCTTCATCATTCCGATGGTACCCCCAGTATATATCAATAAAATACTACTCTTAACTTTGTTCAAACTTTATATTTTAGATAATTACTAAATTCCAAATACCTCTATCGAGTTATTCGTAGTTGCTATAGCAACTTGTTCATTGGGAACCCCATGAATTTCAGCCAATTTTTCAAGAACATTAACAATATAAGCACTTTCATTCCTTTTACCTCTATAAGGTATAGGGGCTAAATAAGGGGAGTCTGTCTCTAATACAATATGTTTTAATTCGATTCTATTTAAAAATGTATCTATTTTACCATTCTTAAAGGTAACAACGCCTCCTATACCCAACTTCATATTATATGATATAGCCTTTAAAGCTTGTTCATATGTACCAGTAAAACAATGAAAAATCCCTTTTAAATCTACTCCTTTCTCTTCTTCAAGTATTTCAAAAACCTCATCAAAAGCATCTCGGCAGTGAATAACGATAGGTAGTTTATTTTTCTTGGCAAGTTGAATCTGGGTTCTAAAAGCAATTTGCTGCTCTTTCAAATACTTTTTATCCCAATATAAATCAATTCCTATTTCACCTATAGCATAGTAAGTATGCTTAATCAACATCTCTTCGACATGTGCCAGCTCATCTTGAAAACTCTCTTTCACGTGAGTAGGATGTAAACCCGTCATTAAATAAACATGTTCTGGAAAATCTTTTTCCAAATCGAGCATTCGTTGAGTATACGTAGAATCAATGGCTGGAATAAAAAATCGTTTCACGCCTAAATCTATGGCTTTTTGAACAACAATATTTCTGTCCTCATCGAAAGCTTCGCTATACAAATGCGTATGTGTATCGGTTATCATCATGCCGCAAAAATAGACTTATCTTTGAAAAAAATGAGTAATGAGTACCCTCAAAAACTTTTTAAAGAAAAAAAAATATGTTCGTATTCCCCTAGTTTTAACGGCAACGGACCACTTTGAGATTAATGCAAAAATAAACTCCATTAAAGGTCGATTCATTTTAGATACAGGTGCTTCGAATACATGTATTGGCATGGACCGTATTGAACATTTCAATCTAATATCCGAAGAATCTAAAATAAAGGCTGCCGGAGCGGGAGCTACAAACATGGAAACTCTTATCTCGAAAAAAAACGTAATAGATTTACGTTCATGGCAATTCAAAAAACTTAAAATAGTATTGTTTGACTTAAAACATGTCAATGAAGCTTTGATAGCTCACAATGCTCAACCAGTAGACGGAATAATCGGAGCTGATATTTTAAAAAAATCAAAAGCAATAATAGACTACGATAAGAAATGTATTTATCTAAAAAAGAAAAAGCGTTGAGAATTCTCAACGCTTTTTGTGTTATTTATATCTTAGAAAATTTACATTTCCAAAGCCTTCTTAACATTATTATCCATTAATAAAGCCTCAGGACTTTCTAACGCTTCTTTTATAGCTACTAAGAAGCCTACAGATTCTTTACCATCGATGATACGGTGATCATAAGATACCGCAACATACATAATTGGAGCAATAGCAATAGCGCCGTCACGAGCAATAGGACGCTCAACAATATTATGCATACCTAAAATTGCACTTTGAGGCGGATTAATTATTGGCGTCGATAACATCGAACCAAAAACACCACCATTGGTTATTGTAAAAGTACCTCCTGTCATTTCATCTACAGTTATCTCACCTTCACGAGCCCTAATAGCCAGTCTTTTGACTTCTGCTTCAATACCTCTAAAAGTTAAATTTTCCGCATTCCTAATTACCGGCACCATTAATCCTTTTGGTCCCGATACTGCAATACTGATATCACAGAAATCAAAAGAAATCATTTCTTTACCATCTATCATCGAATTAACAGCTGGGTACATCTCTAAAGCCCTAACAACAGCTTTGGTAAAAAAGGACATAAACCCTAAACCAACTCCGTGTTTACTTTTAAAATCTTCCTTATACTTATTTCTAAGTTCAAAGATGGCGCTCATATCCACTTCGTTGAACGTAGTCAACATTGCCGTTTCATTCTTAGCAGAAACTAAACGCTCAGCAACTTTTCTACGCAACATAGACAGCTTTGACCTTGTCTCACCACGATTACCACCAGTAGGGGTTCCCATAGAAGGAACTGCATTTACTGCGTCTTCTTTAGTAATTCTACCGTCGCGACCAGAACCAGAAACGGTGCTTTTATCAACTCCTTTTTCGTCTAATATTTTCTTTGCAGCTGGTGAAGGAGCTCCCGATGCATATGTTTCTTTAGATTGAACTGGTTGCGGAGCTTTTTCAACTACCGCTTCTTTTTTAACTTCATCACTTTTAGACTCAGATGCCTTATCTACACCCTCCGGCTTAGCAGCACTTGTATCAATTAAGCACACAATGGCACCAACCGCTACAGCATCACCTTCTTCAGCCTTCAGAGTAATAATACCACTAGCTTCAGCTGGTAATTCTAAAGTAGCCTTATCTGAATCTACCTCAGCAATTGCCTGATCTTTTTCTACGTAATCCCCATCTTCAACTAACCACTCCGCTATTTCTACCTCTGTGATAGACTCTCCCGGTGAAGGGACCTTCATTTCTAGAATCATTCTTTCTATAATTTGATATGTTATTTTAACTCTTTGGGTTTAAACATATTATTCTTTGACTTGTCAAAGACATAATCTATTACTTGTTGATGACGTTTCTTAGATCTAACCGCACTACCTGCAGCAGGAGCAGCATAAAAACGTCGAGAAGCAACTCTAAATTTTTGAACTTCGCTAAAGTGCATTAATAAATGACTCCATGCTCCCATGTTTCTTGGTTCTTCTTGAGCCCAAACAAGGTCATCTACATTCTTATACTTAGCCATTACCTCTTGCATTTTCTCTTCAGGTAAAGGAAATAATTGTTCAACTCTCACAAGTGCAACATCATCTCTTTTCTGCTCTTCTTTAACCGACAATAAGTCGTAATAGAACTTACCGGTACAAAAAACCAAACTTTTAACTTTCTTAACATCAGCAGTTACATCATCAATTACTTCTTGAAAACCGCCTTCTGTTAAATCAGAAACTTTTGAAACCGCCTTAGGGTGTCTCAATAAACTCTTAGGCGTAAATATGATTAAAGGCTTTCTAAAATTCGCTTTCATTTGCCTTCTCAATATATGAAACATCTGTGCAGGTGTAGTTACATCTGCGATATACATATTATCCTTAGCACATAACTGTAAATAACGCTCCATTCTTGCCGATGAGTGCTCTGCACCCTGGCCTTCATAACCGTGAGGTAATAACATTACCAATCCGTTTTGAAGCTTCCATTTATCCTCTGCAGCAGAAATATACTGGTCAATCATGATTTGGGCTCCATTACTGAAATCTCCAAATTGAGCCTCCCAAATAGTTAACGTATTTGGGCTAGCCATAGCATAACCGTAATCAAAACCTACAACACCATATTCTGATAGAAGTGAATTATAGATTTGAAATTTTGCTTGTTGCTCGGAAAGCTTGTTTAATAAGACAACCTCTTCTTCGCTCTCCTCAACCTTCATTACTGCATGACGATGCGAGAAAGTACCACGTTCAACATCTTGACCGGACATACGCACAGCAAAACCTTCCTCTAAAAGAGAACCATAAGCAAGTAACTCACCCATTGCCCAATCTAAATTGTCAGATTCAAAATACATGTTATGGCGATCATTAACCAATTTCTCTACCTTTCGTAAAAACTTTTTACCCTTAGGTAATTCCGTAAGTACTTTAGCAATTTTAGTTAATTTAGTTTTATCAAAAGTGGTATCAACGACATCCATCATTGCCCATTCACGCACATTTTCAAAGCCTTTCCATTCATCAGCCATAAAAGGTGTAATGACCGTCTTATCCTCTTTTCTTGAATCTTCTAATTTTTCCTCTAAAGAATCTTTATATTGTTTTTCAAGTTGAGCGACAAAAGTATCATCGATAACCCCTTCTTTAATCAATCTCTCAGCATAAATATCTCTAGGATTCTTATGCTTTGCTATCGCTTTATATAATTTTGGCTGTGTAAACCTTGGTTCATCACCTTCGTTATGACCATATTTTCTATATCCCAATAAATCTATAAATACATCACTCGCAAATCGCATTCTATACTCTAACGCGAAAAGTGAAGCATGTACAACCGCTTCGGCATCATCTGAATTCACATGCAGAACCGGACTCAATGTTACTTTCGCAACATCAGTACAATAGGTAGATGTTCTTGCATCTAAATAGTTTGTTGTAAACCCTATTTGGTTATTAACAACGATATGTATGGTTCCTCCTGTCTTATACCCATCTAGGTTCGCCATCTGCACCAATTCGTACACCAAACCTTGACCAGCTATTGCAGCATCACCATGAACCACTATCGGTAGCACCTTTGAAAAATCATCTTGATAGTGTGTATCTTGTTTTGCTCTAGCAATACCTTCAACAACAGCACCAACGGTTTCTAAGTGCGATGGGTTTGGAGCAATGTTCATTTTGATTTTGTTACCGTTGTCAGATTTACGATCAGATGTCCAACCTAAATGATACTTAACATCGCCATCAAAAATTTCTTGCTCGTAATCTTTACCATCAAATTCACTAAAGATATCTTTCGCCGATTTACCAAATATATTAGTTAGCACATTTAATCTGCCTCGGTGTGCCATACCCATAACGAACTGTTCAACTCCCATTTCTGCTGCACGTTCAACAATTACATCTAGCGCAGGTATTAAAGACTCGTTACCTTCCAAAGAAAATCTTTTTTGCCCTACATATTTAGTATGCAAGAAAGTTTCAAAAGAAATCGCGTGATTTAATTTTTTGAGGATGTGTTTTTTTCGTTCTGGTTCAAAATTCGGATGATTGTCATTGACATTTATCCAATCTTGTATCCATTTAACCCTATTAGGGTTACGAATAAACATATATTCCACACCAATGGCATCACAATATATACTCTTAAGATGTCTAATTATTTCATTTAACGAACTTGGTCCAATACCGATGATATCTCCGGCATTAAAAACAGTAGTCAAATCAGATTCTTCCAAACCGAAGTTTTGAAGATCTAATGTTGGTTCGTAATGTCTTCTCTCTCTAACGGGGTTCGTTGCAGTGAACAAATGACCTCTACTTCTATAGCCATCGATTAAACGAATCACCTGAAACTCCTTCTGAAGAGATTCTGGCATTTCACTTTTATTGCCATTAACTATAGCTGTTGTTCGATTTTCATCAATATCTAGTTCATCTAACGAACTCTCTAGGCCAAAGTCGAAACCTTGAAAAAAGGCTCTCCAACTTGGCTCTACACTATCCGGGTTCACTAAATACTTATCATATAGCTCCGAAAAAAAAGAGGTATGAGCGGTATTCAAAAAGGAATATTTATCCATGAATTACTTTCTGTATCTTTAGAATAAATTTGTACAAATTTACAACATTTACTATATCTAACGGAAGAATACAGTGTATTATTGAAAAAAATGAAACTTTAAAACAAAATCAGCAAATGCACTTAAAAAAATTACTTTTCACACTACTGTGTTCCTTTAATATTATTTTTTCTTTTGCTCAAGGTTCAAGCAATAATTCCGATTTCTGGAACAATGTTAAATTTGGCGGCAGTATTGGTCTAGGCTTCTCCAACGATGGCTTCAATAGCTCTATATCACCAAGCGCTATCTACCAATTTAATGACCAATTAGCCGTGGGCACAAGTCTGAGTTTCAGCTATGCCAAATTTGACAATGATAAATTTTCAGCTTATGGTGGTAGTTTACTATCACTCTTTAATCCTATACCCCAACTACAGCTTTCAACCGAATTCGAACAATTGCGAATCAATAGAACGTTATTCACGCAAACCACGAACATTAAGGACAATTATTGGTTACCTGCGTTTTTTGTAGGAATTGGTTACAGCATACCCAATGTAACCTTTGGCTTACGGTACGACTTACTATATAATGATGAAAAAAGTATCTATGGTAATGCTTTGATGCCATTTGTTCGTGTTTACTTTTAATTTTTATTCTACCTTTCAACCCCTACAAAACCAACCAAAATGAATGCATTAAAAAACAGATATCTATCCTTAGACGTTTTTAGGGGAATAGATGTTGCATTGATGATTATAGTTAACTCACCTGGAAATGGTGATACCAGTTTCGGAATACTGAAACATGCCGAATGGAACGGATTCACACTCACCGATTTAGTATTCCCCACCTTTTTGTTCGTAGTTGGTAACGCTATGAGCTTTAGTATGAAAAAATATGAAGCAATGGGAGATGGAGCCTTCCTTAAAAAAATCTTCAAACGTTTTTCAATCATATTCCTTTTAGGGTTTTTAATGTATTGGTTTCCTTTTTTCGAAAACGGAAGCCTAAAACCTATTGCTGAAACTCGAATTTTTGGTGTCTTACAACGTATAGCACTCTGCTATTTGTTTGCATCTATTTTACTTCATTATTTTAAAACAAGAACCGTCATTATTTTCAGCGTGTTAGCATTAGTAGGCTATAATATACTACTAGTTGGTTTTGGAGATTTAACTTTACTGGGTAATGCAGTTTTAAAATTTGATAAATTTCTAATTGGTCCAAATCACATGTACCACGGCAACGGAGGAGTCGCTTTTGACCCTGAAGGATTACTAAGTACATTGCCCGCCATCGTTAATGTAATTGCAGGCTATCTCACAGGAAAATTCATTCAAAAAAACGGTCAGAATTTCGAAACTATCGCTAAATTGTTAATGGTAGCAGCTGTATTGGTAGTTGCAGGTTTTGCTTGGGATTTAATAATGCCATTCAACAAAAAACTTTGGTCCAGTTCATTTGTACTACTGACTAGTGGTATCGATATATTCATCATAGCCTTGTTGGTTTATTTACTGGATATGAAGAAACCAGGAAAATGGACCTACTTTTTTGAAATTTTTGGCAGAAACACCTTATTCATATACCTATTATCAGAATTATTTATTATTACGTTAGCCGTAATTTCAATGAAAGGCACAAGTGCCTATAATTGGATAGCAGATAATATTTTCATTGCAACAGCAGGTGACTACTTTGGATCACTACTTTTTGCATTATGGATTATGCTGACTTGCTGGTTCGTTGGCTACCTTATGGACAAGAAAGGTATATACGTAAAAGTCTAGTATGTGTAGGTAGAATTTGAATTGTAAATTCTACCTACTTATACCTATTTCTATACCATACTTTTTGGTATTCGCGTTTTAAGATTAGAAAAGTCATTTGATCAGCAACCTCAACGGCATCAGTAATTTCAATTTGTTGAAATTGACTTTCAGGTATATCAACTACATATAGAAGATTAAGGTATTCCGAAAAATGCTCCATCATTAAATAGTACACCTTTTCACGAATAGCAGCTATAAACGTTTGCGCATCAAACTTCAGTGGTAATTTCAAAGAAATATTAGCAAGACCAAAATCTTTCTCTATCTGGTACGTCAAATCTTCAATTAAGGTAGAATCATTAGCCAAAACCAACAACTGATTACTATTCATAACATTTAACTCCATGTCATAATATTATTAGCGAATAAAAATCTTTATCAATCTAAAGAACCTATTCTTTATAAACTACTCCGTCTTTCATAACAAAGACAACATCAGTTAGGGTGTCGACATTTTTTAAAGGATTGTCGTTTACTGCTACAATATCCGCAATATATCCTTCTTTTAATTGCCCTAATTCATCTTCACCTAAAAGCTTAGCATTTATAATTGTAGCTGATTGTAAGGTTTCTATGATTGGCATTCCCGCATTATACATATAAACGAACTCTTTACCATTATCCCCGTGTGGCGAAACTCCAGAATCAGTTCCAAAAGCAATGCTCACCCCTTTCTTATAAGCTCTTGCAAACGTAGCTTCTAACTTTGGACCGATTTCCAGTGCTTTCTTAGCCACAACAGGCGGCAAAAAATTAGGTATTTTGGCCAACCTAGCTGCCTCCCTACCCGCAGAAAGTGTAGGCACCATAAAAGCTTTATGTTTCACCATCAAATCCATTGTTTCTTCAGACATTAAAGTTCCATGCTCAATGGTTTTTATTCCACCTAAAATAGCTCTTTGCATACCCTCATCTCCATGAGCATGAGCAGCAGTAAGCATTCCGTAATCGTCAGCTGTTTCGGTAATAGCTTTTATCTCGTCGATTGTAAACTGTGGATTTTGACCATTTTTCGCAACACTCAAAACACCACCAGTAGCCGTAATTTTAATAACGTCGGCTCCTTCTTTATACCGTTGACGTACCGCTTTTCTTCCATCTTCAGGCGAATTCACCACTCCCTCTTTAGGTCCTGGATCACCCATTAAATCATTCCTAGTTCCATTAGTTGGATCCGCATGACCGCCAGTTGACGCCAGAGCTTTACCTGCAGTGAAAATTCTAGGCCCAACTATGGTTCCTTTATTAATTGCGTCTCTAAGCGAAATATTCACTCCAGAGCCTCCTAAATCCCTAACCGTAGTGAATCCTGCCATTAAGGTTCTCTTTGCATAAAGAGTAGATTGAAAAGCAATATCAGCTTCATTCTTAGTGAAGCCTTCCAAATATCTAGAAGGGCTAGATTCACTTTCGATATGAACATGCATATCAATAAAACCTGGCAATATTGTTTTAGATTTTAAATCGACAACCTTATCCGTATTTTTTCCAGCAACAAAACCGTTAACTATACTTTTGATTTTATTTCCAGAAATAACGATTGTTTTTTCAGATAATAATTTTCCTGTTTCAACATCTAATATCTGACCACATTGAAGATAAGTATCTTGGGCATTTATAAAACCTACAATCAAGAATAATAAAAATAATAAGTAATTTTTCATAAGGAGTTTTCTCTAAATTAAATAAGGGGAAATATAGCTATATTTCCCCTTATTTAAGTCTTCGAAATCAAGAAATTCAATCACGAATTTTCTGTTCCCAAATCCATGCGTAGTTCATTGCCTCTTCTAAAGTATATTCAGCTTTCCAGCCCAAGACAGTATTCGCTTTAGTTGTATCGGCATAAGCAGAAGTGATATCACCAGCTCTCCTATCAACAATTTTATAATTTAACTTTCTACCTGAAACTTTTTCAAAGCTATGAATAGCTTCCAATACAGAACTTCCTGTACCGGTACCTACATTAAAAACTTCGTAGTTCTTTTCATTCTTTCCTTGAAACAAACGCTCTAACGCAACAACATGGGCTTTTGCTAAATCGACCACATAAATATAGTCTCTAATACAGGTTCCATCTGGTGTTGGATAATCATCTCCAAATACTGACAATTCTTTTCTTAAGCCAATACCCGTCTGGGTAATATAGGGCACTAAATTTTGCGGAACTCCTATTGGCAATTCTCCGATCTCACCACTTGGGTGTGCGCCCATTGGGTTAAAATAACGTAATGCAATAGCATTTAAACTCGGAGTAACTTTACAAGTATCGGCAATAATTTCCTCCCCCATTTGCTTTGTGTTCCCATAAGGAGATTCAGCCACCTTAATAGGAGCATCTTCGGTTATAGGCATTTTATCTGCTTGACCATATACCGTACAAGATGAACTAAAAATAAAACTTGCTTTATTCTTTTTACAAAGTTCTTTTAAAATATAAACCAGTGTACCTATATTATTCTCATAGTAAAGCAATGGTTTTTCAACACTCTCCCCAACTGCTTTTGAAGCAGCAAAGTGAATAACCCCAGCAACATCTTGATGTCTTTGAAAAAACTCTTCTACTTTATGTTTCTCCTTTAAATCTAACTTTTCGAAAATTGGTTTTTTCCCAGTAATCGCTTCAATACCAATAAGCACTTTTTCGTCAGAATTAGAGCAATCATCTATAATGATTACTTCAAAACCTTTATTCTGAAGTTCTACAACTGTATGTGATCCGATGAATCCTAATCCGCCTGTTACTAATACTTTCATTTAATATGTTATTTCAACTTCTACCAAATATAAAACACTTCGAAATTTATCCATTAACAAAACCGATAACCATCTTCGTAATATGGTTAATCTGCTCTTCATCCAATTCTGTATGCATCGGCAATGAAATCACCTCTTTTACTAATTGATTAGTAACTGGAAAGTCTTCTTCTTTATATCGTTCATCAACATAAGCTTTTTGATTATGTAGCGGAATAGGATAATATACACCACAAGGAATATCGTTCTCGTTCAAATATTTCGCCAAAGCATCTCTTTTTCCGTTGGTAATCTTCAACGTATATTGATGAAAAACATGACAATCACACACATCGCAGATACCGTCACAATTATTTACGGTAACCGGTGTAACGATATTTTCTTGATTTTTAAACGCTTTTGAATATGCGCGCGCAGCATTTCTTCTAGCTTCGCAATACCCATCTAGCCTTGGAAGTTTAGCTCTAAGAACGGCAGCTTGTATAGAATCTAATCTAGAATTAACTCCAACTACATCATGATGATATCTTTCATACATACCATGGTTTACAATTCCTCTAATAATGTGCGCCAAATCATCATCATTGGTAAAAATAGCACCACCATCACCATAACAGCCCAAATTTTTAGATGGGAAAAAGGAAGTCGCGCCTACATGCCCCATACTACCCGCCATAGATTTTTTTCCATTTTTGGATAAATATTTGGCTCCTATTGCTTGTGCATTATCCTCTATCACAAATAAGTTATGCTTTTCAGCTAAGGCAAGAATAGCATCCATATTAGCACATTGTCCAAAAAGGTGAACAGGAACAATTGCTTTTGTCTTAGGAGTTATTGCTTTTTCTAATGCCTCTATATTAATATTAAACGTGTCAGGATAAACATCAACCAAAACCGGTGTTAATTGTAATAAAGCAATAACCTCTACGGTTGCGGCAAAAGTAAAGTCTGCAGTAATAACTTCATCGCCTGGCTTTAAACCCAAACCCATCATTGCAATTTGTAATGCATCTGTTCCATTTGCACATGGAATCACATGTTTTACACCAAGATATGTTTCTAACTCCTTTTGAAATGCATGAACTTCAGGACCATTAATAAAGGCCGATGTTTCTAGTATTTGAGTAATAGAGGAGTTGACTTGATCTTTTATTTCTTGGTATTGACCACTTAGGTCAACCATTTGTATCTTTTTCATCTGTTGAAATTACATGAAGTGGTACAAAAATACGAAACAGACGACACTAATTTTATGGAAAGAAACGTAATTTAGCCCAAAAGCATCAGTTTGTACTTTCTTTATAATCTTCTTGTGTTAAGCACCTCCGCTATTCTAAGGGTATTAGCGTTAATAAATGCGAAACTATCACTTTTCGTAAATGGCAGAAAAGATACTTTCCCCTTATTAAAAAAATCTATTTCAGAAGACGATAAAGTTATTTGGATACATGCTGCTTCTTTGGGTGAATATGAACAAGGTCTCCCAATTATGGAGGAACTTAAACACAACTATCCAACTCATAAAATAGTCCTTACATTTTTTTCACCCTCAGGTTTTGAAGTGAAAAAAAATAGCAAGGCTGCAGATGTAATTTGCTATCTACCTTTAGATTCTAAGAAGAATGTTGATTTATTCATAGAGGCCACACATCCTGAATTAGTCATTTTTATTAAATATGAAATTTGGCCTAATTACTTATCTGCCCTTAAAGAAAAGAACATACCTACCTTTCTAGTATCTGCTTTATTTAAAGAGAATCAGATCTATTTTAAATGGTATGGAGCTTTCATGCTAAAAGCTTTAACCATGTTTTCTCACTTTTTTGTTCAAAATGAAAAATCAAATATTTTATTAAATTCTATCGGATTTAATAATTTGACAATTGCTGGTGATACTCGTTTCGATAGAGTAAGTGAAATTCTGGATCGAGATAATTCATTAAATTTTATGACCCGTTTTAAACAGGAAAAATTTTGCTTTGTTGCGGGCAGTACTTGGCCAGAAGATGAAAATATAATTATAGATTTTATAAATAGTAATACTCATCCTATTCAATTTGTAATTGCCCCACATACCATAAAAAGAAAGCACATTGAATCTATAAAAAATGCAATTAATAAATCAGTACTGAATTATACGGAAATTGGTGATCTGACACTTGAAAATTATGAAGTTATCATAATAGACACTATTGGACTATTAACCAAAATATACAGTTATGCAGATGTTGCCTATGTAGGTGGCGGATTCGCAACAGGATTACACAACACCTTAGAACCTGCCGTATTTGGCATGCCAGTTATCATAGGGCCAAAGTTTAAAGGTTTTGCAGAAGCAGAAGATTTAGTTAAACTAAACGGCGTACAATCAATAAACAACGCTATCGATTTTAAAGAGCAATTAAATTCGTTTTTTGAAAGTGAGAAATTAAAAAATTCAACTGGCCATATAAATTATAAGTACATAAAAGAAAAAACTGGTGCAACTGAAAAAGTCATGAATGTCATAACTTCAATTTTGAGATCACAATATTCATGATTTTTACTCACTTACCTATCAAAATACCATCTAAATAATCTCCTACAGTTTAATTAGAAAAATTTACAAATCATACTTTGCACTGGTAATATCATACGTTGGTCGATTTTATAGTCTTATATCACAGTAGATTAGAGCTTATATCCCTATATTGAGTACAGAACTTTAGAATTATGATTATGGAACAAGAACTTTCTCCAGGAGTTAAAATGCTCAATGGTTTTCTCAAATTAATGATTATCTGCTTAATAATTATCCTATTATCTGTACCACTTGCTGGTATAGCAGACTGGTTAGGTTTAATCTAGTATTTTACCGTAAAACCAACTTGCAAAATTTAAATTTTAGAATTATTGTGTAAAGTACAGCTGTTTCGACAAAAAGCTATTTTGTTAGATAAAGTGCATTAATCATTACCAACAAACCACAAAAAAATAAGTCATTACAACAATTCTGTAAGGTTTTACAACAATCGTTGTTTAATTGTTGCAAACTTCCACTAGCTTTATTAGTATAACTTTAAAGTAGGTAATGTTATGAACAATTTATCATTTAAAACGGGGGTAGATACTTATCTATCCGTACTTATCATTGCAATGAACGCTTTTTTGGCAGTCGTTGCAGTTGGAACTTTTTTAGCCCTTATAGGGGTTGTTTAACGTTTTAACCATAGCCCATATTGTTAAAAAAATACGTTAAAAAAAAAGCCCCTTTAAATAAGGGGCTTTTTCATTTTATAATCTAAAAATATGTGATTCTAATTTTTAGCTTTTGATTTCTTCTTTGCCTTTCTTTTCCATATGTCCAACATATCTAATGAGAAAGGAATCGTCTGCCATATTGTAGGATAAACTTTTATATTTTTCATGTTTTAAATTCTTTGTATTTATAATATGCAAAGGTTTATATTGTTAGGAAACAATAAAACAAGCATATTATCCACTATCTATGTTGGATTACCTACAATAACATTAATCAACAATTGATTAATAGAATATTACACTTCTTTTTATTGATTTTCAGTACTTATTCAATAAACCTCTTTTTATTGCAAACAAAAAAACATTTATCATTAAATGGCTATATGCAATTGAAGTATTCGCTTATTTTAAGCTTTAGTTTCTTTCTAGCTTTTTCAAGTACTTTTTAGACACAATCAAGTCAAAAAAATAGAATGATCATTCGATCAGACATTAAAGCAGATCTAAATGATACAAAATCGTTCGTGCGATTATTTCTTTATTCGAACGAAGTATAAAATAAGGGAATGGTTGCTACCACTTCATTCTGACTACAGAGCAAAAAAAATTCGGAATCTTTGCGAAAAATAATCAAAGTATATGGTGAGGTTCAACCCAACTTGTTAAAGCATGAAAAAATTACCTAAGAGCATCAACTTTAGATAGCCTAGTAAAAAATAGCTTACATAAATATGGCATAAAGGAAGTAGGTCTTGGCATGGATTCAGAAAGGTCTGATTGGATTATTAAAATTCT
>TARA_R110001583_G_scaffold6491_4_pt1 | contig 16940 bp, 10 predicted proteins | sample TARA_R110001583 | Tara Oceans TARA_R110001583 (sample SAMEA4398432) | marine metagenome | biome: Polar Biome; feature: [MES] marine water layer (ENVO:01000295) within the mesopelagic zone...; material: water (ENVO:00002006), including particulate matter (ENVO:01000060) such as...... | reverse complement strand
TCTAAATCCTCAGGAGAAGTTTCGATACGAACTAAAATACTACTTTTATATTTTGAAGCTTCATCAGCAAAAAATACAATTTGACCAGTAGCAGCACCTGGTGATGCAGGTAATCCTTGGGCTATTACATTCGCTTTTTTTAAGGCTTTAGGATCAAAAACAGGATGTAATAATTCATCTAATTTATTTGGTTCCATACGGAGTAATGCTTCTTTTTCTGTAATAGAACCTTCTTTTAACTTGTCGATTGCAATTTTTACCATTGCAGAACCAGTTCGTTTCCCATTTCTAGTTTGTAAAATCCAAAGTTTACCATCTTGCATAGTAAACTCCATATCTTGCATGTCTTTATAATGGTTTTCTAATCGTTGTTGATAATCATTTAATTCGTTGTAAATAGCAGGCATTAATTCTTCTAAAGAAGGGTAATTTGCTAATCTGTCTTCTTCTTCAACTTTTGCTAATTCAGCCCAACGTAAAGAACCAATTTTAGTAATTTGTTGTGGAGTTCTTGTCCCAGCAACTACATCTTCACCTTGAGCGTTGATTAAATATTCTCCATTGAATAGGTTTTCACCAGTTCCAGCATCACGCGTAAAACAAACACCTGTACCAGAATTATCTCCCATATTTCCATAAACCATGGCTTGCACGTTTACAGCAGTTCCCCAATCACTTGGATAGCCATGCATATTTCTGTAATATATAGCTCTATCACCGTTCCAACTATTGAAAACAGCTACAACAGCTCCCCAAAGTTGATCCCAAGGGTTTGTTGGGAAATCATGACCTGTTCGTTTTTTTACCGCATCTTTAAAATCGTATACTAAATCTTTTAAATCTTGAACAGTAAAGTCAGTATCTAATTCAATTTCTCTTTTATGTTTTAAAGCTTCCATTATTTCTTCAAATGGATCAATATCTTCTTTAGATTCTGGTTTCATCCCTAAAACAACATCTCCGTACATTTGAATAAATCTTCTGTATGAATCCCAAGCAAAACGATCGTTTCCGGTTCTGTTAGCTAAACCAATAACTACTTCATCATTTAATCCTAAATTTAATACGGTATCCATCATTCCTGGCATAGAAACTCTTGCACCTGAACGAACAGAAACTAATAATGGGTTTTCTTTGTCGCCAAATTTAGTTCCCATAATTTCTTCTATATTTTCTATTGCTTTTTCAACTTCAGGAACAATCATACCAACAACGGCATCTTTTCCTAAAAGATTATATTCTGTACAAACTTCAGTAGTAATTGTAAATCCTGGAGGTACTGGAATTCCAATAGCACTCATTTCAGCTAAATTAGCTCCTTTTCCTCCTAAAAGGTTTTTCATTTTACTATTTCCATCAGCAGTTTTATCTCCAAACTTGTATACTCTTGTTTTTAATTCTTGTATCGTCTCCATCTTAAAATTATATATTTAGGTTAATCTTTTTATACAAACCAAATTTAAGTACAGTATTTTACGTTTATTATGATTTTTGTCATTTAACTTACTAAAGGGTAAATTATTGTAACTATTGTAATGTTGAAAAGAGCAATTGTGTAGGATATATTAATAATTATTAACATTTATGTATTTATAAAATAATTTAAATTACTTAATGGTGTAACATTTGTATATTTAAAACGTCTATTGTTAATATAGTTTGCATTAAATTTATTCTAATTTATAATGTTTGATTTAGATCGCTGGCAAGAAATATTTGAAACCATTCGAAAAAATAAATTAAGGACTTTTCTCACAGGAATTTCTGTAGCTTCGGGTATATTTATTTTAGTGATTTTACTTGGTTTTGGACAAGGCATGCAAAATGGAATTAAAAAAGAATTTGAAGCTGATGCTACCAATAGAATTTGGGTTTGGACCGAAGTTACAACGAAAGAATATAAAGGCTTAAATTCAGGTAGACCTATTCAACTCAGAAATGAAGATTATGATAATTTAACAGCTTTATATAAAAATGAATTAGAATATAAGTCTGATTTGTATAGAGTTAGAGGAATACCTGTTAATTATAAAAATGAGTCTGTTTCTTATGGTGTAGATGGAGTTAGTCCAAATTATCAGCAAATTGAAAATCAAAAAATTTTATTAGGACGCTATATTAACTATGCCGATTTAAATTCAAAAGAAAAAGTAATAGTAATTAGCAATAAAATTAAAAAGGAATTATTACCAAATGTTCAAAATCCATTGGATGAATATCTCCAAATTTCTGGGATAAATTTTAAAATTATTGGTGTTTATATGGATGAAGGAGGTGAGAGAGAAGAAGAACGATTTTTTATTCCAATAAGTACTGCACAAAACATTTTTAACGGTTCAAACAAAGTTGCTAACTTAGCATTTACTTTAAAACCTGAAGAAAATTTTGAAACAGCACTGGCCGTTTCAAAACAATTTACAGAAGAATTAAAACAATATTTAAAACAAACACATTCCGTAGCTCCAGATGATAATAGTGCAATAAATGCTTTTAACGTAATGGAAGAATCAAAAAGGTATTATACTTTAACAAGTAATATTGCCTTTTTTTTCTGGTTTGTAGGTATTTGTACCATAATTGCAGGAGTTGTTGGGGTAAGTAATATTATGTTAATAATTGTAAAAGAGCGTACCCGAGAAATAGGAATTAGAAAAGCATTGGGAGCAAAACCATGGTCTATTATTTGGATGATTATGCAAGAATCTATTTTTGTTACTGGAATAGCTGGGTTTGCTGGATTAATTTTAAGTATGGCTTTATTAGAAATAGTAGGTCCAAATATAGAGGTAGATTATGTTTTAAATCCTTCCGTAAATTTTTCAATGGCAATTTCTATGGTTATTTTACTAATTGTAGCAGGAGCTTTGGCAGGTTTAATACCAGCTTGGAAAGCTGCAAACGTACATCCAATTAAAGCTTTAAGCCACGAATAATAAATTAAATATGTTTAATAGAGATCGTTGGGCCGAAATAATAGAAGTGTTAACCAATAATTGGGTTAGAACTTTATTGACGGCTTTTGGCGTTTTTTGGGGTATTTTTATTTTAATATTGTTATTGGCTGCAGGTAAAGGTTTAGAAAATGGTGTTAAACAAGATTTTGGGGATATTGCAACCAACACAATGTTTATGTGGACACGAACGGTTACTAAATCTTATGAAGGAATGTCTAAAGGAAGACGTTTTAGTTATGATTTAGATGATGTTGCAGATATAAAAGAGAATGTAAAGAATTTAAGATTTGTTTCTCCCCGTAATCAATTAGGTGGATTTAGAGGGAGTAATAATGTTGTAAGAGGTTTAAATACAGGCGCTTTTAATGTGTATGGAGATTATCCGGAAATTATTAACCAAGATCCAATGGATATTACTTCTGGAAGATTTATAAACTATGCTGATATTAATGAAAAAAGAAAAATAGCCATTATTGGCGAGGGTGTACAAAGCAGTTTATATGAAAAAAATGAGGAGGTTATTGGTACTTATATAAAAATACAAGGAGTAAATTTTATGGTTATTGGAACTTATAAGAAAAAAACTACTGGAGGTGATGGTGAAGAAGACCAAAAACAAATTTATATTCCATTCACCTCATTTTCACAAGCATTTAATAAAGGTGAAAACGTTGGTTGGATGGCAATAACTGCAAATGATGGAACTCCAATAACAGCAATTAAACAAGAAATATTCAATGTTGTAAAAAATAACCATAAAATTCATCCAGATGATAGTAGGGCTGTAGGTCATTTCGATTTATTTGAACAATACAATAGAATTGAAACATTGTTTATAGCACTTAAAGTAATTGCATATTTTGTAGGAACTTTAGTGTTACTTTCTGGAATTATTGGGGTAAGTAATATTATGTTGATAGTAGTTAAAGAAAGAACAAAAGAAATAGGAATTCGAAGAGCACTAGGTGCTTCACCTTCAAATATTAGAGGACAAATACTTGTTGAATCCGTGTTTTTAACAATTATATCGGGTATGGCAGGTATTGTGTTTGGAGCAGTTTTTATATACCTGATAAATTATGTAATAGAATTATCTGGACCAATAGACATGTTCACAAATCCTAGTGTTAATTTAGGGGTAATAATAACCGCATTATCAATTTTAATAATTTCAGGCTTATTGGCTGGGTTAATACCTGCTCAAAATGCTATAAAATTAAAACCAGTTGATGCTTTAAGAAATGAATAATTATTAATCAAATAATATTACAAATCAATGAAAAAGTCAGTAACTATTTTTATTTTAATTTTTATAGTTGTCACGTTTAGTGGTGCTATGTATTATTTATATCAAAAAAATGCAGAAAATCCGGTAGTTTATAAAACAGAAAAAGCTTCAATACAAACTATTATCAAAAAAACGGTTGCAACTGGAAGTATAATTCCTTTGGAAGAAGTGCTTATAAAACCGAATATTTCTGGAGTAATAGAAGAAATTTATGTAGAAGGAGGAGCTATTTTAAAAGCGAATGATTTAATTGCAAAAATTAAAGTAATTCCAAATTTATCGGCTTTAAATAATGCGAAGAATGCCATAGAAACGGCAAAAATATCACTGGATAATGAAAGTAGAAACTACAACCGACAAAAAGGTTTATTTAATAAAGGAGTAATTTCAAGACAAGATCTAGAGCGAGCAGAAGTTAGTTTTGATCAGGCAAAACAATCCTATAAAGCGGTAAGCCAAAATTATGATATTGTAAAAACGGGTTCTTCAAGTGGATTGGGAAATTCTGCTAATACTTTAATTCGCTCTACGGTTTCTGGTATGGTTTTAGAAATGCCTGTTGAAGTTGGAAATCAGGTAATTGAGAGTAATAATTTTAATGAAGGAACTACAATTGCCGTCCTTGCAGATGTTAATAAAATGATTTTTGAGGGAAAAGTTGATGAATCTGAAATTGATAAAATTAAGGAAGGATTACCATTAGAAATTACTGTTGGAGCTATTGAAAATACTAAGTTTAATGCCATATTAGATTATATAGCACCAAAAGGAAAATTGGAAAATGGAGCTGTTCAGTTTGAAATTAAAGGAACCTTAAATAAACAAGATACAACTTTTATTAGAGCTGGTTTAAGTGCAAATGCATCTATAATATTAGCAAAAGTAGATAGTGTAATTTCAATAAAAGAAGCATTATTACAATTTGATTCAGAAACTAAAAAGCCATTTGTTGAACTAAAAAAAGGTGATCAAGTTTTTGAACGGAAAGACATTAAAACAGGGGTAAGCAATGGAATTTATGTGCAAATTCTAGATGGAATAACTTTAGATGATGAAATTAAGGTTTGGAATGAATTAAAAGTTCAAAAAGAAAATTAATATAGTATCACACATATAAAAGAGACTTTCTAAAAAGTGGAATTTTCGTCAACCTGAACTTGAATCAAGTTCAGGTTGACGGTTTTCAGTATACTCTATTGAATGCCTCTTTTTCTTAATAACATTAAAACTCTGTATTTAGTAATTCTCCAGTAAGTTGCAATAATATAAGTTCAGCATTTTTAGCATCGTACTTTGCCTGGTTTAAATTTGATTGTGCATTTAAAAGGTTTACTTGAGCTTGTCTAAATTCTATAGACGTTATTTGTCCTAATTTAAATTGCTCTTCAGTTCTTGAGAAATTCTGTTGATTAGTTTCTACGTTTTTTTCTTGTGTTTGAAGTATAAATAATTTAGTATTATAATCTTCCCAAGCATTATTGAAGTCTCTTGTTATTTGAAGTTCAGTTTGCTGTTTAGAAAATTGTTTTGTGTCATAATTTATTTTAGCGTTTTGTACTTGTATTTTTGTACGACCGCCATTAAATAAATCCCATTTTAGACTCAAACCTGTTGAAATCCCATTATTTGTTGATTCCAATAAAAAAGAAGCCGAATTATTATTATTTTTGGACCAACCATAGGTACTCGTTAACCCAATAGTAGGTAAGTAACCAGATTTATTTGCTTGTAGTTGAAAGTCACTAATATTAATACCCCTTTCAATTTGAAGCAAAGTAACATTATTAGTTTTTGCTTGCTCAAACAGTTCCTGTTTATTTTTTGTTATAACAAAATTTATCTTCGTATCTACGGAAAAATTGGGACTTTCATTTTTACTGAGCACAACAAATAAATCTCTTTTGGCATTTGACAATAATTGCTTGGTATTTAACAAAGCAATGCTGTCATTATTAACGTCAACTTCAGCATTTAGAACATTTAGTTTTGTGTTTTGTCCATAATCAGATTGATATTCAGCTCTTACTAACCGATCTTTTGAAATTTTTAAACTTTTATTAAGCAACGCTACGTTTTCTGTCAGTTGGGCTACATTATAATACACTGTAAATAATTGCAAGATTGTTTTTTCTATTGTTTCTCTAGCTTGTAATTCAGTTAGATTATATTGCTCTTTTAATTGTCTGTAATTATAAAGCCTTCCTAATCCATCAAACAAGGTGTAATTAAGACTTACAGAGGCATTATAACGGCTACTGTTTGCGTTTTTTAAATTAGTGGATTGCCCATTTGAAAACACAGCCTTTGTGTTGTCTAAATTATGTGTTGCCCCAGCATTACCGGTTAAAGTAGGCAAATAACCTGAATTCAAAATACCCTTATTATTTTCGGCAATTTTTAGGTTATTATTTGCTATTTTAATTCCATAATTATTATCTAAAGCAAGATCTACAGCTTCCTGTTTGGTAAGTTGTTTTTGACCAAATATTGTAGAAAAACCTATTAAAAATAGTAAGACTAAATTATTCTTGTAATTCATTGTTTTCACTTTTTAATTCAATTATTGCTCTTTCTACTTCTTCTTTTGAAACCTTTTTCCCAGTTCTCATCCATTTAATAAATACTTTAATTGAATTTGAAACCGATAACATTAATGGTAGCATAACCAATGTTAATACTGTTGCAATTGCAATACCATACGAAATGGATATTGCCATTGGTTTTAAAAATTGAGCTTGTCGACTTTTTTCTAACAATAAAGGAGCTAAACCGGCAACAGTGGTTAGGGTTGTTAATAAAATAGCTCTAAATCTTGAAGTTCCAGCAAGTACAAGAGCTTCGTCATACTTCATTCCTTGTTTTAAATAACTATTAAATTTTTCTATAAGAACCAATCCATCATTTACCATAATTCCAATTAAGGCAATTATACCTAACCATGAAAGTATGTTTATTGGAAAATCATGAACCCAGTGACCAAAAACAACACCAATTAAGCTAAATGGAATCATTAATAATAGCAATATTGGTTGTTCATAAGACCTAAATGTAAATGCAATTACAATATAAATAAGGGCCAAAATTATGAGTCCAACTTTTTTAGCAGAGTTTACGGTTTTACTAGCTTCTCTATTTTGACCTTCATAAGCAGCAGAAACTGTTGGATATTTAGATGAAATTTCGGGCATAATAGTTGTTTTTATTTCATCCAAAATATCAGTAGCACCTTCCCCAGGAGTTTTTAAATCTGCAGTTACTTGAATTTCACGTTTACTACTTAAGTGATTTATAGCAACATCGCCTCGTTTAATTTCATAACTGGCAATTTCAGATAAGGGAACTTTTTGATTTGAAGGTGTGGTAATCCACATATCATTTAAATTTTTAATAGAAGATCGATTATCTCTTTTAAAACGCACCCAAACTTTAATTTCATCTTGACCACGTTGAAAACGTTGTGTTTGTACTCCAAAAAATCCTGCACGTACTTGGGTCATTACCGTTTGTAAATTTAAACCCAATAAATACGCATTTTCTTTTAATTTAAGCTGAATTTCTTTAATTCCAGAAGGGTCGTTGTCAGAAATATCTTTTAATTGTGCATTTTTTTCTAAAATATCTTTTAGTTCGGTTTTAGCAGCTTTTAATTCATCTATATTATTTCCTAATAGAGAAACTGCAATTGGGCTTCCACCAAAGTTACCACCAGACCCAAAAGTTAAACTTTCAACTCCATATACTTTTCCAACTTTTTCACGAATTGAATTTGTAATTTCAGGCGATGAAAAATCCCTCGCTTCGCCAGGAAGTAAATTTACAGTTAAGCTTCCATTAGAAGTACCAGCTCCAATTCTTTTAATTACGTTTTCTACAACTGGAATATTACCAGTTTGTTTTTTTGTATATTCATCATTTACTTCCCAAACTGCATCTTCAATTTTTGAAATAATAGAATCTGTAATCATTTCATTAGTTCCTTGTAACATTTTTAAGCTAATGGAAACTCTATCACTTGCAATTGAAGGAAAAAATGAAGTATTAACAATTCCACCACCAAGCACTCCAATACTTAATATTAAAAGTGTTATTGGTATTGCAAATCCTAATAGTTTGTTCTTTAAAAAGAACCTTAAATAAGGAGCATAAAAATGATCTCTAAAATAAAAAAGTCCTTTTTCAGCTTTTTGATTTACATTAAAAAAGAAGGTGTTTAATTTATTACGTTTTTTATCTTTTTTCTCTAAAGCTTTTGAATGCGCAATATGAGCAGGTAAAATAATTAACGCTTCAATTAATGAAACTGCCAACGTTAAAATAACAATAAGAGAAACTTCGCTAAAAAAATTCCCAATTCTACCATCTAAAAAGAAAAATGTTGAAAATGCAATTATAGTGGTTAAAATTGCTGAAACAATTGGAGGTATAACTTCTATCGTTCCGTCAATTGCTGCTTGTATTGGTGTTTTTCCTTTTTCATAATGGTGATAAATATTTTCTCCAATTACAATACCATCATCAACTAAAATACCAATTACAATAATCATCCCAAATAAGGAAAGCACATTAATAGTAACACCTAAGTTAGCAGCAAAAATAAACATTCCAAAAAACGCAATAGGAATACCAAAAGCAACCCAAAAAGCCAATCGAATATTTAAGAACAGCGCCAAGAAAAAAAGCACTAATAAAACACCCATTCCAGCATTTCTAATCAATAATTCTGTTCGTTGGTTTAAGGAAACAGAATTATCACTTGTCACATTTATTTGAACAGTTTCTTGTTGTTGATTAAATTTATGGATGTATTCTTTTACATTTTCAGCTGTTGAAAGCAAATCTTCACTATTTGTATTGTTAACAGTAATATCTATGGCATTTTTACCGTTATAGTACAACCTATCAGGATTTTCTGACCACGTATCTGAAACACTGGCAATATCACTAAGTCTAATAATATTTCCACCTTCTTCTGCTCTAACAACTAAATTTAATAATTCATTTCCATAATAATTTTTATTTCGAGCTCTTATTAAATAATCTTCATCATCGGTTTTAATATTACCACCTGAGATAAGTAAATTAGTTTTGCTAATGGCATTAGAAACTTCTGTAAAGGATAAATTATATGCTAATAAATCTTTCTCACGAACTGCTATTTCAATTTCTTGATCAGGAAATCCAGAAAGGTTTACTTGAGAAATACCTTCAATTCCTCTTAAATCGTTTTCAATAGTTCTTGCATATTGTTTTAAAGTTGCTAAAGAAATAGCTTCCCCACTAATAGAAAAACTAATGGTAGGTCGCATACTTTCAATTTTTGCAATTATAGGAGGTTCCATTCCAGACGGGAAGGAGGGAACTCTGTCAACTGCATTTTTAACATCAGCCAAAACAATATCTATGTTTTTACCTTTTATGGTTTCTACATTAATAGTTGCTGAATTTTCTCTTGAAACAGAAGTAACACGATCTATACCAACAATACCTTTTAAATTGTCTTCAACTTTTAAAACAATTCCTTCTTCCATTTCTTCAGGAGAAGCACCAGGATAGGTTAAGCTTATAGAAATATTTTGTGATTCAGTTAATGGAAAAAAAGATGATTTCATTGATAAGGCACCAGCCAAACCAAACCCTATAAATGCCAAGATAAAAATATTTACTGCAACAGGAAATTTTATAAAATAAGTGATTATTTTTTCCATTATTGTTCCAAGTTTTCAGTTATAACTTTAACCAACATACCTGAATGAGAACCCGGTACAGGCTTAGATAAAAGCAAAGTTCCATCTTCTAAACCTTTTACAATAACTGAATTTTCATTTTCAAAAATGGGTTTTATAGTTATTAAATCTAATATTGAATCTTTAACAATATATACTTTAGAGTTTTCAACTAATAAATTTCTAGCAACCTGAAAAGCATTTTCTTCAGATTTTGCTTGCAACTCAACTTCAACATATTGGCCCTCCTTTAAATCTTTTGCTAAAACTTCTATAAAAGCCTTAATTGTTTGAGTAGAGGCATCAACTTTTCCATTAATCCTAATTACTTTTCCTTCCCAACTTTTAGTTTTTTCTAAATTATTTATTACTACTTTTTTCCCGATTTGTAATAATTCTTTAAATTCAGACTTTATGGAAATACTGGCTTCAAAAACAGTTGGATCAATAAATTCTCCTAATTTTTGACCAGACCTTATTAAAGTTCCTGGATTTACAGTTGTTTCAGTAATAATTCCAGAAAATGGAGCTTTTAAATTATATTTATTTAGTTTAACTTCTAAATTTTTAACATTGTAAAATGAAGTTACAATTCCTCGACCTGATATAAAAAATTTTTCTTTTTCTGAGGAAGTTTCAGGTAGTTTTTCAACTGGTTTGTTTATGTCAAAAAGTTGAAGATAATTTTGCCATTTTAAGTATTCATTTGGAAAATCTAATCGTATATCAGGCATTATTGCTGTTAAAGCGTTGTATAAATTGCTTTTTTGAGCCTGTAAGTTTGCATAAAACTCATCACTGTTAATTTTTATGATTGTTTCACCTTTATAAAACGATGTTCCGGGTTTAAATTCTTTTGACGTAACAACTAAAATTCCTTGAACTTCAGAATATAGTTCAATTTTATTTTTAGCCGTCAAATTACCATTTGCAGAAATTATTATTGGAACAGTTGAATTTTTAACAATTTTAGTAAAAACAGTTTTTACAACTTTATCAAATTGAGGTTTTGGTTTATTTTTATTGTCGATTAAATATTTTGCAAAAAATAAGGAACCAAGTAGTAGTGCCAATGCTAATATAATTGTTATAGTTTTTCTCATTTTATAAAATTGTTCAATTTAAGTTAGTTTGATTTTTAAGATTTTGTTGAATTTTTGATAATATTGAAATTAAATCATTCATTTCTTTTTTTGAAATACCATTTTGAATAATTTCTAAACTTTTTAAAAAAATAGGTTTTGTTTTTAAAAATAATTCGTTTCCAACTTCTGTAATTTGAATTAAATTTTTTCTAGAATCTAATTTAGATGGAACTCTAGTTACTAATTTATTTTTTTCAAGAACATTAATAAGTCTTGTTAAAGAAGCTTTATTTCGTTCGGTAATACAAGCAAGATCATTTTGAATAATTCCATTAGTATCTTCGTGTAATATTTTTAAAACAATCCACTGTTGCTTTGTTAATTGAATGTTATTTTTATGAAACACCTCAAAAATGTACATATTTAACATTTTTGAGGTTTTACCTAACCAAGGAGCTATTGTTTTATTAAATTCAGAGTTGTTAATAGCAGAATTCATTTTATACTTTTTGCAAATATATAAATAAAAAAAAAGGTTGCATATGCAACTGTGTTAATTAGTGTTAATATTGGTTAACAAAAAAAAATCACTCATTTGAGTGATTTTTAATAATTTTTAATGTTAATTTTTTTTATTGAATAGAAATTCTTGCTTGTGAAACAGGGTTTGAATATACTGGTGTTTCATTTAAGTTTTTAAATTCAACGTTTTTAAGCGAATATAAATTTTTAATAATTGGATCTAATTCTCCAATAAATCTATTATCGTTAAGTAATAAAGTTTCAAGTTTTTGAAGTTTGTTTATTTCTGATGGTAGTTTGCCTTCAAATAAGTTATTGGAAAGTGCAAGTTCTTTTAAGTTTACTAAATTACCAATTTCTGTAGGTAATTCTCCATACATTGAATTGTCGAAAAAGCTTATTACTTCTAAGTTGGTTAAATTTCCAATATCAGACAATAAAATACCTGATAATTTATTACTACTCAATTGTAATATTTCTAAATTTTGAAGGTCATAAATAGAAATAGGTAATTCACCATTTATAAAATTATTAAATAATGTTAATTCTTTTAGATTCACCATTTCACCAATATTAGAAGGTAAATTACCTTCCAATCTATTCATAAATAATTCTACTTTTTCTAACGATTTGATAGTACAGATTTCAGATGGAATACTTCCATATAAATTATTAAACCCTAAATTTAAATTAATTAAAGAACTTAAATTTCCAATTGTAGAAGGAATAACACCTTCTAAATTGTTCATACTTAAATTTATAGTTGTAACTGAATTATTTGAAATACTAACACCGTGCCAAGTGCTAACATCTTTAGTTAGATCCCAAGTGTTATTCCAGTTCTTCCCATTTGTTGATTTATATAAATCAATTAATGCATTCTTTTCTACATTAGATATTTGCGAAAAAGTAACTGTTGAAATTGTTACTAAAAACAATAATAAGAGTGTATATTTTTTCATTTTCTTGGGGTTTTTAGGGTTAATGATTTCAAAATCTTATGGCTAATGTATAAATTTATTTTCAATTGAACAAATAAATCGTACCATTTGTTCTGTTTTTTATACCATTTATTGAAAAACCATAACATTTTATGGGTTTTCAGTACTAATTGAGATTTTAATATTTTTCAAATTGCTTAAATAAATTATTGAAGAAAAAATAATTATATATTTGTTCAGTAATAGAACATTAAATTTATGAAGTTAGATATATTAGCAATAGGTGCACATCCAGATGATGTAGAATTAGGTTGTGGGGCAAGTATTGCAAAAGAAATTTCTTTAGGAAAAAAAGTAGGAATATTAGATTTAACTAGAGGAGAACTGGGAACAAGAGGCACAGCAGAAATTAGGGATAATGAAGCAAAAGAGTCTGCAAAAATATTGGGTATTGCTGTTAGAGAGAATTTGGGCTTTAGTGATGGTTTTTTTCTAAATGATAAAAAACATCAATTAGAAATTATTAAAATTATAAGAAAGTATCAGCCAGATATTGTTTTATGCAATGCAATTGATGATAGGCATATAGATCACCCAAAAGGCAGTAATTTAGTTTCAAACGCTTGCTTTTTGTCAGGTTTAATGAAAATTGAAACTGAAGTAAATGGAATTGTACAGGAGCCTTGGAGACCAAAACAGGTATATCATTATATTCAGTGGAAAAATATTGAACCAGATTTTGTTGTTGATGTAAGTGGATTTATTGATATTAAGCTGAAAGCAGTTAATGCGTATAGTTCACAATTTTATAATCCTAACAGTAAAGAACCAAGTTCGCCAATTTCAAGTAAAAATTTTATTGATAGTATTGTATATAGAGCTCAAGATTTAGGAAGATTAATTGGAGTTGACCACGCAGAAGGCTTTAATACAGAACGTTATATTGCTATAAAATCTTTAGATAAAATTTTTTAAAAAATGTTTGTAATAAAATAGAAATGTTTTACATTTGCATCCGCAATATGGTGGTTGTAGCTCAGTTGGTTAGAGCATCGGTTTGTGGTACCGAGGGTCGCCGGTTCGAATCCGGTCTTCCACCCAAAATTAAAGGTCTGTTTATTCAGACCTTTTTTTGTGAACAAAAGTCAATATTTTAAGATAAATTTTGCATTTGATAACATTTATTTTGATAAGTTTACAACTTAAACATGTAATTTATAAAAATGAAAAACTTAGTATATATTTTTACTTTCATAATAGCAACTTCGGCTATTGCACAATCTGCTAACAATTTAGAAAATGAAAAACTAAAACTAAAACAAGCATTAACATATAACGATAAAGCGGTTGCAGCTTCCTCGATGTATTCAATAATTTCTATGGAAGGTGAGCAAAGCACTTATAAAGATAGTTTAGCATACCTATATTTTAATGATGCAAAGTATGTTTCTTGTTTTTTAGTGACTAATGATATTTTGAAAAGAAAACCAGATAATTTGGAATTGTTAGAAATGCAAACTATTTCTTTAGAGTCTATGGGTGCTATGGAAAAGGCAATTGAAAATTATAAGTTGCTTTTGTCAAAATCTAACAATAACTATCATGCTTACAAATTAGCCGGATTGCAATTGGCTGCTAATAAATTAGATGAAGCATTTCAAACAATTAAAAAAGCGGATCAATTACCAGATGATGGGAGCATGAAAGTAACATTTCAAGTAAATAAAAATTTCAGTCAGAATATTGATTTAAAAGCTGCGGTTGCCTATTTGGAAGGCATAATTGCAATGAATTTAAAAAAGGATGTAGAGGCGAAACTTAGTTTTGAACGTGCTTTAAAATTATTTCCAGATTTTGTTTTAGCAAAAGGAAAACTGGAGGCATTAAATACTAAACAACTAGAAAATAAATAATTAATATTAAAATCTGTCATAAAAAAAGTGAGTTTCTTATTGAAACTCACTTTTTTTATGACTAAACAAGTTTTTTTTTGGCTAAAATAGATATTTAACTCGGTGTTTTATCAGTCTATTACACATGTAAAAGGACTGATTTATATAATAAACGGTACGATAATATAAATAAATGGTAAAAAAATTGATATTTAATTTTTTTTATTGGGAATTATTTATATCTTTACAGTGTTTAATCTCATAAACCCCACTTTTTAAAAGTATGAGTTTTAAATTGAACAGACTAGATGTCTAATATATTAATCAATCAAACCCCAGCTTGATTAATAAAAAATTAAAATCATCAAACTTAGTTTTATGTAAAATTAAGTTTGATGATTCTTAAAAAGAATAATTTACTATCTCTTTCACTTTCACTCAAAATTATTTCACCTACAAAACGGCATCGCGTATAAAAAGGATTCAAAAATAGCCCCCACAACAGTTGTATTGTTTAATGTTATTTAAAAATACAGTTGTAAATAATAGAAAAAAATTGTTTATCCCAAACGGTTAAAAAGTAAAAGGTTTTATTTACAACTGTTTTTATTTAATTTTTCCGCTAAATAAGGAGCCGTAAAAGAATCTTTGCAATTGACAAGTTCTTCAGGAGTGCCTTGAAATAGGAGTGAACCTCCATTTTTTCCGCCTTCTTTTCCTAAATCTATAATATAATCAGCACATTTAATTAAATCTATATTGTGTTCAATTACAACAATAGAATGTCCATTATCTATTAAGGCATTAAAAGATTTTAATAGTTTTTTAATATCATGAAAATGTAATCCTGTTGTTGGTTCATCAAAAATAAATAAAGATTTATTTTGTCGGGTTCCTTTTACTAAAAAGGAAGCTAATTTAATACGCTGTGCTTCACCTCCAGATAACGTAGAGGAAGATTGTCCCAAAGTAACATAACCTAAACCTACATCTTGTAACGGCTGCAGCTTTTTTATAATTTTAGATTCTTTATGTTCCGTAAAAAAATCAATGGCATCATCAATAGTGCTATTTAAAATATCATTTATAGATTTTTTATAAAATTTCACTTCTAAAATTTCCTTTTTAAATCGATTTCCTTTGCAAGTTTCACATTCTAAATGCACATCTGCCATAAACTGCATTTCTATAGTTACTTCACCATCTCCTTTACAAACTTCACATCTACCACCTTCCACATTAAACGAAAAATGTTTTGGTTGATAATTTCTTATTTTAGAAAGTTTTTCGGAAGCAAATAAAGCTCTAATATCATCATAAGCCTTTATATAAGTTACTGGATTTGATCTACTTGAGCGTCCGATAGGATTTTGATTGATAAATTCAATATGTTCAATTCTATCAAAATCTCCTGTTAATTCAGTAAACTGACCAACTTTTTCTCCGTAGCCTCCAATTTGTTTTTGAATTGCAGGGTATAATAATTTGCTTACTAAGGTGCTTTTACCACTTCCCGAAACTCCGGTTACGACAGTTAAACTATTTAAAGGGAATTTTACATTAATATTTTTAAGGTTGTTTTCACGAGCTCCAATAATTTCAACAGCGAATTTTGATTTTCTTCTTTTTTGAGGGACTTCAATTCGTAATTGATTATTTAAATATTTTGCAGTTAATGAATCGGATTTTAAAATTTCTTTAAAAGTACCTTCAGCAACAATATCACCTCCAAAAGTTCCAGCTTCTGGACCAATATCAAATATCATGTCTGCTGCTTTCATAATGTCTTCATCATGTTCAACAACAATAACTGTATTCCCTAAATTTCGTAAATTTTTAAGAACTTTTATCAATCTTTCTGTATCCTTTGGATGTAAACCTATACTTGGCTCATCTAAAATATACATAGAACCTACCAAACTACTTCCTAATGAAGTGGCTAAGTTAATCCGCTGACTTTCACCACCCGATAAAGTATTTGAAGTTCTGTTTAAGGATAAATAATTTAAACCAACATCATTTAAAAATTGCAATCTATTATTAATTTCAACCAATAATCTTTTTCCAATTTTTTCTTCAAAAGGCTTTAATTGTATATTTTTAAAAAATAAAGCCAACTCATTTAATGGTAAATCAACCAATTGACTAATATTTTTAGTGTCTATTTTAACGTAATTTGTTTCTTCTCTTAAGCGTTTTCCTCTACATGTTGTACATTTTGTTTTTCCTCTGTATCGAGAAAGCATAACTCTATACTGAATTTTATAAGTTTGTTCCTCTAAATGTTTAAAAAAATGGTTTAACCCATTAAAGGAGTTGTTTCCTTCCCAAATAAGCTGTTTTTGTTCATCAGTTAACTCAAACCAAGGTTTGTGAATAGGAACATCAAACTTATAGGCGTGCGTTATTAAATCATTTTTATAATGAATAAACGTGTCTGTTTTCCAAGGTAGAATTGCATTTTCGTATATAGAAAGGGAAGAGTTTGGTATTACTAAATCCTCATCAATTCCAATAACACTTCCATATCCTTCA
>TARA_R110001583_G_scaffold195538_1_pt1 | contig 16958 bp, 20 predicted proteins | sample TARA_R110001583 | Tara Oceans TARA_R110001583 (sample SAMEA4398432) | marine metagenome | biome: Polar Biome; feature: [MES] marine water layer (ENVO:01000295) within the mesopelagic zone...; material: water (ENVO:00002006), including particulate matter (ENVO:01000060) such... | reverse complement strand
TCAGCCGCTTTCTTTTATACCCTGTGAGAAATCCGGGCTAGGGGTGTCCGCTAAGGCTGTAGTGGTCAATTAAAACTGGCCAACGGTTTATAGTTAACTCAGTATTTTTTCTCTGCCTGGTTCGGACACTTATCAACTTGACTAGAAACGCAACATTTTAACTGTCACTTATCTGCTAATTGCTGGCGATATGGTCGTTATATTCATTCATGAGCGGGTGCTCGGAGGAATTGTTGGCCTATTAGGCCGTAGCCACAGGCATGATCTTGTGTCATCAGATGACGAGGTTCAAAGGTCCAAAAGTGGTGGAGCCTAAATGCCCTAGATAGGGAACCATCTTTAAGTACACGGCTCATCCAGCCCAGACTCCCATAAGCAGCCAGCACGAATAGTCAGCGAGCTGGTTACAGTGCTGGGCTGGCTACTGTGACTCCTCTAGGGCTTTGGAGCGTTCGGCTCGTCCAAGGTGTCGTTCAAAAATTGACTAGCCATAGCCTAGAGCTTGCCGATCCTTTCAAACATCCTAAATCAAACAATGAGAATGTACCTTGTGAGGCCTCCGTGCTTAATGCATTTAGCAAAGTTGAAATTACACGCGATGATCTGTCGTAAATCCTAATTTTAACTAACATCCTGCAAAGAGTTTCGCGCTGCTTACCACCATACTTTATTCCCTTTGAATGCCCCATTTATTCCTGAAGAACGCTGTAAATGATGCCTTGTATGGATGGCAGGGGAATCCCAGGATACAGTAAACCCTGCGACGGACGTGACGGCATCACTTATGAAAGTACTTGGCCACATTGAACCCATAACAGCCGCTAAAATTTACTAAAAAGTGGGCTAAATTAGCGGCTCTATACGTCCACTACCTCTTTTAAGCGCTTTCTGCATCACTTCATAATCAATGTTTGAGCGCTTTTGTTCCGGCAGTTCGTCAGCTTTGTTAACGATATTCAGCAAGTCGCTTATGCTCGTTTCTTGTTCATTAAGCGAAGTAAATGCCTGCAAGTACGGCAAGTGGTCGGCGTTCCAGCCAAGCTTGATCGGCTCATCGATAATATTGACCTGGGTACCGTTGGGTATTTGCTCAAATACGGCTTTAATATCGTCGGGGTGCATACGGATACAACCTCGACTGGCGCGCATGCCAATGCCATCTGGTTGGTTCGTGCCATGAATTAAATAACCAGGAATATCCAATAAGATGGCGTGCTGACCGAGGGGATTGTCGGGCCCTGGCGGAACAACGTCAGGCGGTGGGTCGCCGCGTTCAGCCGCTTCCTGACGAACGGATTCGGGTGGATACCAAGCGGGATCCTCAAGGCGCATGGTGGTTTTAGTAATCCCCAATGGTGTATCGAACCCATCGCGGCCAATGCCAATGGGGTAGGTCTCGACGCGAGGTGTTTCTCCATCTTGCACCTCGGGATAGTAGTAAAGCCGCAGCTCCGCGATATTGATAACCACTCCCTTACGCTCCACATCTGGCAGTATGTGCTGCGCCGGAATCTGAACCTGCGTTCCTTTCCCAGGAACCCAAAGACTGATGTCAGGATTGGCCCTTCGAATTTCTTCGTAGCCGACACCGTGTGCGTGAGCAATATCGAGCAGGATATCCGCCTCGTCCTCTACACTGACAGTGTAGGTCTCACCCACGATGTTACCGGCTTCAGGCAAAGGGTAATGCCCTAGTGGTCGTGATGTCTCGGCTCCAGCCGATAATGAAACAAGCCACAATGCCATCATGAATGCGCAGCGAAGCAGACGACCACCGCATGTAGTTGTTACAAAGCAAGAGCTCATAAGAAACGTTACTCACTATACGACTAAAAACTCATTAGGCATGATGAACATTAACTGTAAATGAAGCGCTGATAATGGCGGCTGTTCGCGTTGAGTGATGCCGTCTAGTTGATGGTTCGAACAGTTTCGGTCTGTCGGCTGTAAAATGGAGGCTTCCTAATATTAACTTCATCCCCGAATGGCATACTGCTGATAGAAAACACTTTCTATGCCTTTGAGGAGTAAGTATGCGGGTATTACTGGTCGAGGATGATGCCCCGGTAGCGGCTGGCGTCGAAGCAGGATTGGCGCTGAGCGGCTTTGTGGTTGATACCGTCATCACCCTGAATGCTGCGAAAGGCGCGCTAGCCACAATTAACTACGATGCTGTTATTCTCGACCGTCGGTTGCCCGATGGAGATGGCTTGACGTTATTGAAGCATTGGCGTCGTTCGAGCGTGGCGACGCCAGTGTTGATGCTAACGGCTCGAGATGCGGTGGCGAGCCGCGTCGAGGGCCTTCAGGGAGGCGCAGACGACTATTTGATCAAGCCGTTTGATCTTGACGAGTTAACGGCCCGGCTCCAATCGCTTTTACGCCGTTCGGCAGGGCAAGTGGATCACGCCATTCGTCACGGTAGCCTGGCGTTAGACCCCGTTACACGTAGCGTCACGCTTGATGGAGAACCCGTCGTCCTGTTACGACGCGAGTTAATGCTGCTGGAAGCACTGATTCGAGCTCGCGGGCGAATTCTGAGCGCCGATCAATTGAAAGACTGCCTTTACGGTATTGATGATGAGATCGAAAGCAATGCGCTTAATGTGCACATCTACCAACTGCGTCGCAAGCTGGGGCGCAACGTGATCGAAACCGTAAGAGGAGTGGGTTATCGACTTGGCAAATACAACAGTGATTTGACCTCATGAATCTGCGCTTACGCCTTGTTGCCACGCTTGGGATTACGTTAACGCTGCTGTGGGGTATTACGGCAGCATGGTCAATGCGCGACCTGTCGACCCAGCTTGAGCATTCACTTGCCAGCGTCTGGCGCAATCGGCGCGAATGGTGGCTGGTTTGTTGGATCGCGTGCCTACAACGTCTTGGAACAGTGAAGAAGATGGAACGTCAGCTATTCCCTCACTCGATGGTCTTGCTTGTCGGGTATCGTCACTTCGTGGCCAAGTGGTGGCGGGTACGCACCCTGAGATGAACGATGTACTTGCTGTCGAGGCTGAGGGGTATCGTTATCGCGAGCACAACGAGCAGCGCTGGCGAGTTTACACGTTAGTTGCTAACGACAAACGTATTACGGTGGCAGGTCGTCTGAAAGAGAGAGAAGCACTGCTGAAGCAGGTCCGCCGAACCGCGCTTTACCCATTTTTACTGGCGCTAGTGGGCAGTCTTGTTGCGCTATGGTGGGGGTAACACGAGGGCTTGCGTCGCTTGCCAAATTACAACAGCGACTTATTCTGCGCGAACACAATGACCTTTCGGCACTACCTCTTCATGGGTTGCCTGGTGAAATCCGCCCGCTGATCGATAGTTTCAATACGCTACTGGCACGAACGCGTCGTATGCTCGAAATGGAGCAGCGCTTTACCGACGATGCCGCCCTTGAACTTCGAACACCGTTAACTGCCATCCGCACACATCTGCAAATCGCGAGGCGTGTTGACGGTCATCAGCAGTACGAAGCGATGCAGCAAGCTGAAGCTGGGGTAGATCGACTAACGAAGACGCTTGGTCAGCTTTTGCTATTGGCGCGAATGGAAAGTGAGGACATCACACGTGGCCGTCGTCCTGACCCTACTCCTCTTGGGGGGCACTGGTGACTGCGATGACAGAAACCGGTAGCCGTGATCATTGTCATTATCTCCAAGGCGTTAACCAAGTGCATGTCGCCCTATCTGAGTCGCTTCTAGTGACGGTTCTACGCAACCTACTCGAAAATGCGATGCGTCACGGCGAGCTCGGTGCGCCGATAGAAATTTCCGTACAGGAATCAAAGCGAATGGCAGTCATCGATATTACTAGTCAAGGTGACACTATTGCTTCCGAACACCTCTCTCGACTGACGGAGCGCTTTCACCAGGGAGATTATCCTAAAAGGCAGTGGCTTGGGTCTTTCGATCGTCGAGGCGATTGTCACCCGGGCAGGAGGCCGGGTGACGTTCGCGTCTGGCAATGGTGTTGGGCTAAAGGTGACGCTTCAATTGCCTTCGGGTTGAACCGTTTAGGTCAAGGTGTATCGCCCCCCATAATGGCTCGAAGCTTTTCTGACGAGGGAGCACCCATCACACTGTGCACGTCACCGTTGTCATCCTGATAAAAGGTCGCTGGCGTTGCGAAGAGTTGGCTATCGCGCATTAGCTGGGTGTTTTCACTAACCCACTGCTCGCTTTGGTCATCGCCTTGATTTTCGGGCATGGCACCGTTGCGGTAATGCTCAGACAGCGCTTCGCCAGGTTTATCCGCATTTAGTATCGCGGCTGCCTTTTCAGGGCTGTCTGCTTTGAGAATACCTACCATCAAATGACGAATCTGAACTTCGCCACTTTCAACCCAGGGTTGGGCGTCTTCCCACAGTTGTCGGCAGTAAGGACAGTTGGGGTCACTAAAGGTATATACGATGCGGGGTGCCTCTTTATCGCCATCCCGCACCCAGTGTTGACCAGCCATTTCTTGCCATAACTCGGCGTTTCTTGGGCCGTTGACAATCTGCTCTAGCCGCTCAGCTGAAACGTCCTGACCCTCGGCATTAATCAGCGTACCTATTACTGCATGCTCGCCTCCTGAGGTGAGGTATGCCGCAACAGTCTGACCACGAGCGCTGGCGGCATACCCAGTAAGTCCATCCGGCGCATTGAATTCACCATGAATCGTGAGTCCTTGCTGTTCGAGCTGTTGAATGGGATCAGGCCATTCGCTGGCTGTCGCATGCAGACTTGTTGCCAGAGTGAGGCTAGCCCCAAGTGTTAGTGTGAGGCGTAGGGGCGTCATAAAGGAATAGAAAGCGGACATGTGTGTTATCTCCGTGGAGAGTCAGTTAGTTAGGGGTTGAAACGTTCCAGACTGCGATCCAACGTGGCGCGAGAGAGCTCACCAAAGTGAGTATCTATGAGCTCACCATCGGTGTTGTAATAAAGCGTAGTGGGCATGGCCATCGCACCCACTTCGTGGCCAAGCGCATTGTTCCGATCAAGGTAGACATTATCGAGCGTGAGTGACTCTTGCTGTAAAAAGGCGTTAACGGTGCTGAGGTTCTCACCCTGATTGACGAACACGAAAGTCACATCGTTTCGCTCTTGTTGAGCCTGCTCAAATATGGGCATTTCGCGGCGACACGGCGGGCACCAGCTGGCCCATAGATTGACTACCATGGGACGATCAGCTTCGCTTAGCACAGTGGGAAGTGTCACTTCGTCTTGTTCAAGCGTGGTTAACGGCGTCGGAGGAATGCTAGCACCTTGAGATACCATGAGTGCCAGTATCCCCGCCGTCAGCGACCAGGTCAGCGTCCCGGATATTACGGCTATCCCGAGTGGTCTACGCTCGCGAGGTTGGCGCCATAGCCGCCAGACAAGATAAACCAAGGCGACGACAAGGCCAGCTAGCGGCTCGAAGCCGCGATCGCGTATGTCGAGCCACGACCAGAACGTGTCGTAGCTTTGTCCATATTGAACGATGAAAACGAGTCGCGCCCCGATTACACCCAAGAGCACGGCATTGAAGATGCCATCGCCCACGCTGACCTTTCGACGGCGGCCTATTAAACCTCCGACGATCAGTGCGACAACTATCGAAAGCAATAGCAAAAGTTGCCCCACGCTCAGACCTAACGGGCCGATGGCGAGGCTACGATCCAGAGGACTCATGAACCGCTCCCGGTGGCATTACTACCGGTTTGTTTGGCTTGCTCGAAGCGCTCCAGAAACGCGTCGGCGTCTAGCTCGCCGATAATGCGGGCACTACGTCGCTCGCGCCCATCAGGGCCGAACCACATCAGGGTCGGCGGGCCAATGATGCCGAAGTGCTCCATTATCTCTTTGTCAGATGCGTCGTAGTCGGTCACATCGATACTCAATCGTTGCACATCCTGCAGTTCGGCTTGGACGATTGAGTCAGCGAAAACTTCCTGTTCGATCACCTCGCAGGAGATGCACCAGTCGGCCGTAAATTCGACGAGCGTCATCTGGCCACTACCCCCGGTCTGGTCAATACGGGCATTAAGCGTGGCCAAATCGTCGACTTCATCAAAGGTAAGCGATTGCTCAACACTTGATGCTGGTTCTGCGGTGTTTGTGCTTCCGTTAGTAAGTGTAAAAACCGCTAGCGGACGCCAAGGATCAGAGGCACCGCCGGCAGCGCCGATTAGCATTAACGCGCTCCATATGCCAATGCTCGCTGCACTGGCGGTCAAGACTTGAGGCGTGATGCCACTCTGGTCGTTGTTACGAGCAAGCGCCATGAGGGCTATCGCAAAGCTAAGTGCTAGGGCGCCCCAAAGGCCGAGAACGATGGCATCAGGTATTACGCGAGCCACAAACCAAATCGCCATCCCCAGTAATACAAAGCCGAAAAGCGCTCTGATGCGATTCATCCAGGCACCCGGCTTAGGTAGCAACTGGCTACCCACGGTGCCGATCAGGATGAGTGGTAGGCCCATTCCGAGTCCAAGCGATAACAGGGCTGCGCCGCCCAACCAGGGGTTGCCACTATCGGCAATGAACAGTAGCGCTCCCGCTAGCGGCGCGGTCATGCAGGGACCCACTAGCAGTGCAGAGAGCACGCCCATGATGGCAACCCCTTTTAAACGCCCGCCGCGTTGACGCGACATGCCTGCATCAAGGCGCTGTCGAAGCGCTCTCGGTAGCTCTAATTCGAACAAGCCGAACATGGCTAGGGCGAGAGCGATAAACAGTAGCGAGAACAGGCCGATAAACCAAACGTTCTGAAATAGCATTTGTAGATTGGCGCCTGCCATAGCAGCGGCCACGCCAAGTAGTGCATAAGTGGCCGCCATGGGCAGGACGAAGGCTGTAGACATCACAAAGCCTGCCGCTCGGCGGCTCTCTCCCTCCTCTCGCCGTCCTACAATCAGGCTCGACAGGATCGGTATCATCGGCAATACACAGGGCGTGAATGTGAGTAACAACCCCATGCCGAAAAATGCCGCCAGCGTCCAGAACCAGTTACCTCCGGCCAGTTGCGCCGCCAGTTGCTGATCTTCTGCCATCGTATTGTATGGGTCTGAAGTGGAGCTTGATTCAGATGAGGATTTATTCGTAGCTTCTGGTGGCTCGTCCGTTTTGGATATGTCCTGGTCTGCAGACGCTAAATCAAAGGTCTGTTCCTGAGGTGGATAGCAAAGGCCCGCATCGGCGCAGCCCTGCCAGTGAAGAGTGATCGTCTCAGCGTTGCCAGGCTGAGTAGTCATACTCAAAGAATGACGATAGACCTCAGAGCGACCAAAATACTCGTCCTCAATAGTTTCACCGTCAGGGATATTCAGTGATAGCTCACGCCCTTCAGCTTCGGCAGAAAAAGCATGACGGTAAAGGTAGTAGTCCGGCTCGATTTGCCAATCAATCTCAAGAGATTCGCCATCATGGCTAAGTGTTGGCTTGAAGACTTGCTCTGGAGGAAGAACGCTCTCCTGTTGGCCAAAAAAAGATTGTGCAGTGGCTACTGTGGTAATGCTTAGCAACCCCAGTAATAGCACCCACTGCACCAGCCTAAAGCACATGGCCTCTTGTATCGGCCTGTTCATAGCTCGCATTTCCAGCACTCCTGATTCGATGCTGGATAGGATGGCTTATAGGGATTAACTGAAAATGAAGGTTTTCCTATTTAGTGGCTTGGCTATCGTACGACGGCCCTATCTGACACTCGGGCAGTGACCGACGCCCTGCTTTCAGCGGCTCGGAGCAGGAGCCCATGAAGCCTCTATCCGCCGTCAACTATGTTAGTTCAACACGAAAAAGCGAGGTTACAGGATGGGTACGAGTACGATTTTTTGGTGCTGGCGGCGCTTTTCTGGGGGTTATCTGGCGGGATCGGCGAGATCCTTATAGCCTACAGTTGGGGGCGCGTTCGTGGTTTCCTTCTACCGGGGTGCGATCGGACTGATGTACGTCCTCATCTGGATAATACTGCGTCCACAAAGAAGTGGCCTGACAATTCGCCGGTTATAGTTCTGGTCAGTAATCGCCGGTATCGGCGTAACGGGTAACTTCTCGTTCTTTTTCTTAAGCATTGCGCACTTGTAGCGTTGCTGTTGGGGCTACGTTGATGTACAGCGCTCCAGTCTTCGTATATCTCGTATCCTTAGCTCTAAGGCTCGAAAGTCCACGCCGCTGAAGTGGGCCGTGATTGCAGAAGTGATTCTTGGTGTCGTGTTGCTTACACAGATTTATGACGTCGGTGCGAGTGGCGTTACGGCGGTGTGTGGAGGTGCTGGTCTGCTTGCCGGACTGCCCTACGCAATATTCATTTTCGGCTTCAACTATGCGGCGCCACATGGTAGCCCGCGGGCTATTCTCTCTATAGCGCTTACGGTACTTGCCACTATTCTTATCTGGCCGAGTGATGTTGGCCAGACGGTTACTGTCCTGAGCACGCTGGATTGCCCGCTATTCGCAGTGCTCGGTGTGCTGGGCGCAGGTTTGCCTTTTGTTCTTTATATCTTCGGCTTGAATCATACTGCCCCGGCCGTGGCCTCAGTTATGGCAATGGTCGAACCGGTCACCGCGACGCTGTTCGGGTTCGTGGTGTTAAGCGAACCCCTGGTAGGGCCGCAAATTCTGGGTATAGGATTGATATTAGTCACAGTGACCTCGCTGAGCGTCTTTTTAAGCTCTGGACGGCCACCTTCTGATAGAACCACTAGCTGGAAAGCGTTCTGATCTAGGATCCACCGCTGTGATTACTGCTATCTGTAGGTATTGACAACTTGCGAAGGGTGAACAGAGAAAAGTAACGAGTTATTTCTTGGCTTATTTGATAGTTGCCTAGCTAAATATTACAGAAGGCGCGGGGTAGCCAAACCGCTCAAACTATCCCTTATATCAAAACTTACTAAATTTCCGCTATTGGCCGAGGCTGTGTGAAAACACTCTGACTGTCCTGAAGGAGAAGCTTGTACGTGAAATCTGGAGCAAGCTTGCCATGCAACTACCTCAGAATTTGCGAGAGAGCACCAATATTGATTGATTTTTGACCAGCGCGAGACGCTCCAAACGTTCTCACACAGACTCGGCCGTTTCCTGTCTTAACCAAAAAAAGAAAGCTTGCCCCATTATTGGAACTGCCTCTCTGGGCAGCTCCGATATACCTATAAATACCCCTTCTCCGCAAACGACTTGCACCCGTCACTTCCCACCACTACGTGATCAATTACTCGAATATCCATCAATCCCAGTGCCTCTTTGAGTCGCTCGGTGATTTTCCTATCTGAATCACTAGGTTCGGGGTCACCGCTAGGGTGGTTATGTACCAAAATTACGGCAGCAGCGTTACAAGCAAGTGCTGCCTTCAGTACTTCCCGTGGGTACACGCTCGCCACGTCGATGGTGCCGCGAAACAGCTCCTCGAAACGGATCACCCGGTGCTGGCTATCCAGGAACAGCACGCTAAACACCTCATACTCGTAGTCTTGCAGCAATAATTTCAGGTGCTCAAATGCTTGCGAGGGCTGGGTGATCTTGCGGCCTTTGGCCAGCTTTCGGCGTGCAAAGCACTTGGCCATAGTGATGATGTCGGTTTCGGTCACGGGCGATGTTACATGGTAGGTGCCTGCCACTTCCCCGGCTTTGAGTTTGGCGTGTGTCATGGTTGTCTCCAAAAAAATGCCGGGGTGGTAGCCCCGGCATCTATGTCGTTAGATAGTGTGTTGAATGTTGAGGTATGAGTTCCGTCACGCAGCCATCACTTGTCTGATGCGCCGCTCCATCTCTTCATGGAATGCTTCAACCCGTTCAGCAATGGTGCGAATCATGATGTCGTCGCGGTAGGCTCGCTTGATGAACAGCGGCATCCCCGGCCAATAGCTCACAAAGTCGATCCATTCTCGCTCGCTGACCCATAGCCCACCCTGGCATTGGGGTATGTGCTCATCGGGTATTTCTCCATTCAACAACACCTCGATTTGGAACTTGGGCAGCTTGGTTTTGATTTCTAACAGACCGTTAGCGCCTACCAGGCTGTCTGGCGAGTAACCCACGTCGTGATTAAGGATCAAGCCCACTTCCTGCGGCTGGGGTTCGCCAGTGGCATCGCAGTAAAGCGCACGGGCCACGCCTTCCAGCTCATGGCCACGACGTGTATTCGCGTTACCTTGAAACGGCTCGGCCAGTTCCCCGGTAATCCGCTCGCCGATCAACTGGTGCATGTAGGTAATGGCACCAGCACCCAACCCACCAGGGCCTTTGCCCTTAACCAGCAATGACTTTAGCTCCGACATGGTGACGCGCCCTAAGCGCGCCGCCAACCACTCTGGGGAACCTTGGGGCATATTGAGTATCTGCATGGATGCCTCCTTTACTCAGATAGTGGTGGTACGCCGTTCACTTAACGGCTCGCTTGGAGAGGGATGCCCGGAGCTTGTCGAAGTCGCTATACGGCACTTGCACAGCTGAGCCGTACTTGCCGCTAAACCACTCCTGGGTCGTTGCGGGGCATTGGCTGATCAGTCGCTGGATTTGACCTGCCTGGAACGCGGTAACTGTCTTGATGCCTTTCTGAGTACTGGCGTTACCATTATCGTCTTGGCCGCGTGTGGTGATGTTGAGCAGTGCAGAAAGGACATAGCGCTTGCCGTAGCTGGTAGATGAGCCAAACGCCTGCACGGCATTCTTGTTACCACTTATATCCGCAGGTAACAGCATGCTGGTTTCTTCGCGGTGGCCGTCCTTGTGCATCAGGACGCCGGTGATCTGAATGCCACGTTCCTGCGTCTGGATACGGAAGCTCACCGCAAATCCATGCTTCTGCATGATCGGGCGCACGGTATCGACGATATCCTCCAGGGTGGCATAGAAGCCGTTATTGGTTTGTCCTCGCTCCTCAATGCTGGGCAGTTCGGTCTGCATCGCTGCCATGGCGGCGCTGTAGGCCATCATCGCCTGGCGATCCATGACGCGTTCCTGCATTTGCAGCAGGCGCTCCATCTTGTCGATATCCACGTCAGGGTTGAGCGCAGCCCGCTCAATGACCTGGATAATCGCAGTGCTGTCAGTGGTGGGGTGCGCCTCAACAGACGCAGGCACGCCCACTGATGCGGCGTCATTAACTAAGGTAGGTGATGGGGTCGTGGATGATGGCTGGGTTTTAGGGTGACGCTGTGCCATGGGGCACCTCCAGAAATTGATCAACAGAGAATTAGGGCGAGATGTGTGTCTCTCTCGGTAACGGGTTAGTCAGCCATGTGCTCGGCCAGCGCCTCAGCATCAAGGGGCTCCAAGCGGACTTCTGCCCGGTAGAATTTGCCCTGGGCACAGACCACCGTGTCGGCGTAGTGGGCCTGCTTGGCCAGCAGGGCCTCGGTCAGTCGGGTCAACCCGGTTTCGACGGTGTTGGATACGAAGGTCATGTCGGTACCTCGTCATATTGGTCCCACAGCAAAACGCCCGGCCTTTGAGGGGCCGGGCGTCTGTGCCGTAGGAATAGGGTTCATGGAAATGGAAACAACTTGTTGGGTAAGAGCGTCCAGGACGGTGGGCTATGCAACCAGCGCTAAGGCCGCGTCTAGGGCTTCCTGCTTGAGTTGGGCTCCCTGGCCGAACCACGCCGAGTCCATGCGGGTATCATTACTACGTGCCCGTTTCTCGTGGTCGACATACTCCGTCACGGCGTTGAGCAACCCCCAGGCGGTATCCTTGGCCGTTACTAGGTGCGAGCCCCGTCCTTCGCCGTGATAAAGCTTCTGAACCTTGTTGAGTGCCCGGTAATTGGGCAGCTTGGAAGGGTCGCCCATCGGTTTCTCGGCACCACAAATCACCGACTGCAGGTACTGCTGCGCTTCACGGTGATCGATCCTGCGTTCAGACAGGGCCTTCATGCGGTACATGAAATCGTTCCACTGGGAAACGGAAATCCCCAGCTGCCGCTTCACTGCACGCGGATCGAACTCCGACCGATGCGGCACCTTCACCGCCTGCGAGGTACCTTCCACTGCAATCTGCAGCGTGTTATTGCACACCACCCGCACCGTGGTCGGCGTGGCCATGGTCGCCAGGGTGCCGTCACAGGACGTCGCTAGCAGCAGGTAGTCGTTCACCTCATCCTGGCCTTTCAGCGAGGTACTCAAACCACTGCGTGCCAGGGCCCAGAACTTGCGCCCGCCCTTGAGCACACCGGCGGTTTCCAGCTCATACCCCGCGTACTCGGTCAGGTCACGGTAAAACTCCAGGATCTCTTCCGGCTGCACCACCTTGTAGCGCTGCGATACCACGGAGAGCGGTGCCTTGTTGTCCGAACGGTAGAGCACCTTTTGCTCGGGGAAGGAGTGGATGCTGCCCAGGTGACTTGCGCCTTCGGCGATGAAGCGCACCGGGGCTTCTTCGATATGCCAGTTCATACCGGCTTGTTGTTGCCAAACTTCCAGCGGTTGTTGACGGGTCAGTTGCTGTCCTAGGCCATGCCAAGGGGTATCGCCGACATACGCCATTTGTTCCAGTAAATGAGCCATGTGAAATCTCCTGTGTAAACGTTAGACACGGCATAGCGGCCCGCGCCTGTTGGCAGCGGGTTAGCCGTATAAAAGATCAATACGTGTGGTTAAGCGTCGGAAGGTGGGGCGGTAGGCATATCCGTCACTGGCCGACCGCAGGCCGGACAGTGGGGGCTTTCGCTGGCATCAAGTGGCCACCAACGCTGTGAGGCGAGTAGCCCGCCGATCACCGCACCGGCGGCACTGCCGATGGCGATGCCGGTTCGGCCTTTGATGGCCCCTAATGAGGCACCGAGTTGTGCGCCGGTCTGGCAGGCGTGTTGCCGCGCCTTCCCGAAGGCGGCACGCGAGGATAGCGGTGTAGCACCGCAGTGAGGGCATCGTGTCATCGGTCTCTCCTGTCGATGAGCAAAAAGACATCGATAGCCGAGTGCTATCCCCTCCGTGATATAGATCTGAAATTATTTTTACTGGGGTGCGTCATCCTGTGAACGTGGGTAGCGGGCGTCCAGGCCTGCATTTATAGCATTGATTAAAATGGAATTATTTCTTAGCGCTCAGTAAGGCTCGCAAAACAAGATCGCTCGCTGCCAGCCCTTGTCCTGCATGCCATTGACCCGATGGATATCCTTGATAGCTCATCATCGTTCTGCTCGGTTATAAGTAGTATGCCTTTTGCCTATATTAATAATAATCAATAGAGCATGGGTGATAGCCAGCAGGGTAGCCAAGCAAGGTAAGCGTTAGCCAAGGCAAAGAGAGCCCCCATGGGAGGAGGCCAACAAGCCTCCGACTCATCCCCTCTTATCGATCATCACCCAAAGGCAATCCCTGTCATGGGTATCGCCTACCCAGCGATACCTGATCATGAAAAACGGTAGGTAAGAGGGATGGAGAGGAGCACGGTCGCTCTCAAAGGCGACTGCGATGGGCCAGGGTGATAGACCGACCGTTTCGTATCCGCCAATACCGGCCTGATAGTCCCGCCACCCACGTTGTCACTCGCCCGTTAGGGCATCTCCCGCTAAACGCCTTAAACGACGACCGCGTAGGCGTGCGGTCTCGTATCGGCGTATTGGCCCTCATTCACTTTTTCAATACAACACCGCGTCGACTGGAAGGCACACGCCCCAAGCGCTGTGGGCCTACCTGTGGTCGTGTATCAGGAGATTACGATGATGAACTTCTCTTTTCACAGCATGCGCCACGGTCGTAAATGCCATCCGGATAACCTTAAGCTGCGTCTCTGGTGGGAAGCCAACTGGCGCGATTTGCCGGTGAATACCGCTCACGGGCCTCTCATCGAAAATTATTTAGACAAGGCCTTCACCGTGATGAACCTTGCGCTAGACGCTCACAGTAAGCTGCTGGCTGTGCCTGTGCTCCTGCGTTACCCCAAGGCCATGTCGGCCGGTCAGTTACTGATTCACAACCGCGCGATTAGCCGATTCGTGAAGTTTTTAAACTGGGAGCTGGGACTGATAGAACTCTCTCACAATCCCGATATGCGCTATATCTGGTGCCGAGAACAGGACACCAGCGATAAGCCTCATTACCACATGGTGCTGTTTTTCAATGGTAATGCACTCCGACACTTGGGGGCGTTGAGCGCTTACATGGACGGGAGTGACGAGGCGTATAGCGGGGATTGCCTCTATCACCGTCTGGCGCGTGCCTGGGCGTGGGCCATTGGCTGGCCGCTGGAAGACATGAAAGGCCTGGTCAATATCACCACCAACAGCATGACAAAAGACGTTTGCCTGTTTCGCCTACACAGTCAGCAAAAAGCGATGATCAGAGAGTTTTTCTTCGCCATCAGCTATCTCTGCAAGGCCTACTCCAAGCCGATTGGGCAAGGTGTACATTGTTTTGATGGGAGCCAACGGTAAAACACGAGGTAATCGCGCTCGATATACTCGCCTGTGAGCGCTTTATCGTATTCGCCCTTTAACCCAATCCTTCCTTTCGTATCGATGCTCAGGACGCATGTGGTGCGGAGCTGGGCGAGGGCCATCGGGTGGCCACTGGAAGACATGAAGCGCCTAGTGCATGTATGCGAGAACAAACTAACGAAGAAACCGGAGACCTACTGCCTGTGTCAAGACGATCCTTCAACTTTCGCCGAGGTGTTCTACGCGGCAAGTTATCTGTGCAAATCGTACTCCAAGCCTATCGGTCAGGTCGGTCTTTCCTTCGGTAGCAGCCGGTTATAGCACTCGCCATGAAGGTGCCTGATGTACGCACTTGTCAGGCATTGCAGTTGCTTACCTATAAAGCTCCCTTTCGATCGACGCGCAGCGCGCCTTGCTGCATGTTTTGGAGTAACCGAAGGCGAGTAATTATCACGAGGAAAAGCCGAGACCCAACCATGCCAAGTCAGTGAATATATATAAGCATCGCTAATAATCAGGCTATTTGTGCTAGTATTAGCACAAATAGCACAGATAAAGGCTTATCAATGCATGAAGATCATTACCCTGACTTCCTTTCGCCGTCAAACTTAAACACCGGGGATGGGGAATGGCCTGCCTACGATGAGCATTCGCGGTTTGAATCTGCCAGCCAAGAGGTCGCACAGCATGTCGAAGTAGCCCCCGAAATGGCCCGCACAGCTGCCTTATCTGCCATGGCATTAGCCTGCCAAGGGATGGTTGATGTCGCTTTTCCTAACGGCAACGTAGTCCCGACATCGCTCCATCTATTGACCATTGCGGAAACCGGTGAAAGAAAAACAACGCTAGAAAATTGGTTTTTTAACCCAATCAAACGCTTCCAGAAAGACAAAAAGACGGAAAGCGAACACGCGCAACAAGCATATCAACGGCAACTGAAAAACTGGCAGACCGGCGAGAAAATTCTGAACAAAGAGTGGGCAAAGGCTTTTGAGAACGAAGAACCTGCCGAAGAAATAGAGCAACGACAGGTCAAACACGATGCATGCAAGCCTCAACCTCCACGCACCTACCAGCTCATTTACGAAAATATCACCCCTATAGCACTGGCCTATGGCCTTTACGAGAACCTGCCCATTGCATGCCTCGTATCTAGCGAAGCAGGCAATATACTGGAAGGCAAGGCCATGGAAGACTTGCCCATGCTCAATTCCATATGGAGCGGATCCTCCCTTGATGTCACCCGTCGCGCATCGCCTAGCTTCACGCTCAATGATCCTCGTTTGACCATGGCCCTCATGGCACAGCCCAAGGTGATTGATCGCTTTTTAGAAAAGCGCGGTGAGGAAGCAATGGACAATGGTTTTCTATCACGACTTTTGGTAATTAAACCCATGTCCATGATCGGAAAACGAGAAGGAAAGGGCCGTGCTGTCGACTCGGCCACTATGGATAGATTCAACCAGCGTGTGACGACGCTACTCGAAACATCAATGGATATCTTGGCACATGAGGATCGGCAACGCCGGGTATTGGCATTCACGCCATCGGCTAAAGAACATTGGCGAAAGATAAACAAGACAATAGAGCAGGCACAAGCGGAGCACGGCAAGTATTTCCATACACGCGGCCATGGCTCCAAGCTTATGGATAATATCACGCGAGTGGCCGCGATCATCCACACGTTTGAAGGGTATGAGGGAGACATTGATACTCCACTACTGGAATACGCGAGGCAGCTTTGCAACGGCTACTCCAACCACTTCATTCAATACATGGCGGGCAATCCGGAAATCGTAACACTCACCAACCAGTTGGTCAGGGATATTCGCCGCTTAGGGGCAGGCCAACAAGAGGGTACATATCACTTCAAGAAAGTAATGATTAGCCAACGTGGGGGCGGTCGACATATTCGCAAACCCAAGAACCTAAATGCAGCAATCAAACTATTGACCCAGCTAGGACACTTAGAAGAAAAAAGTCCTGGAAATTTTCGATTCTCAGAAACGATTATAGGAAATACAAAGCTCCACTTCAAAAACGGTGTCGACTACTATGTGGACGAAATACTGAAATACGATGAGCAAGAGCTTCATGTTTCAGGGAATGGAAGGTACAGGGAGTTTAAGCAGAAACCTAACATCAGCCAACACTCCCACTGAATATGGCAGGCGCCATTATCAGACCAGATCACTCCACAGATGATACATAAGCCACATGGCGCTTTGTGAAAGCTGAGTTTAACGGCATGCCGCATTGTATATCAGGCTGGTGGTCACACAACTGACAGAACATAATCAGTCAGGCATAATCCCCACAGTACAGCGCATCTTGGTAATAGACTTTGTAATTTTCTGGTAGCTCATTAACAGGCCCATTGAGACGACCTGGCATAGCCCCATCCGCTTCGCAAGCCGTTGAGTATGCGCTCTAACGACAGCATATTCTGTCGTTCTTTCTATCCGATCACAAACTACCTATTAACGCGGGACTTCGCTGAATTTCCATGAGCAGGTGCAGTGGGGTCTGCCCGGAGTACGTCGTCATATGGCAAAGCATGACAACCACCTAGCCCGGATTTCTCACAGGGTATAAAAGAAAGCGGCTGAAAG
>TARA_R110001583_G_scaffold49462_3_pt1 | contig 16964 bp, 2 predicted proteins | sample TARA_R110001583 | Tara Oceans TARA_R110001583 (sample SAMEA4398432) | marine metagenome | biome: Polar Biome; feature: [MES] marine water layer (ENVO:01000295) within the mesopelagic zone...; material: water (ENVO:00002006), including particulate matter (ENVO:01000060) such as...... | reverse complement strand
TTTTTTTAAGGTTTGCTTATGGCTTTTAATATCAATGCGCACATTATTCTTCAGGGTCCGAAGAATATTAAGGCCGTCACCAATAGCATAAAACAACAGCTTCAAGGAATTTCTGTACCTGTTAATCTTCAGACAGGTCAGGTAAGCTCTGCTACTCGGCAAATAAACACCCTCAACAAGGGAATGCAAGGACTTCAGACCTCTGCTGCTGCAACATCTTCTAGCTTAGGTAATGTTAATAAAGCTTCGACCAAGGTAGCTACTACCCTTAACAAAAGCGGTGCAGCTGCTAAGGGTATGGGTAAAAACTTGCAGGGAGTTGCCAATCAGGCTGGTCTTGCTGCGGGAGCGATGCATACTTTAGGTAGGGAGACCGCCTTAACCTTCAAGCGTTTTGCTGCCGCTGGTATTGTTACAGCTACAGTCTTTAGGTTGGGAGGAGCCATTACAGAGGCGACAGGTAGCGCTCTTGAGTTTGAAAGAGAAATGGTCAGGCTTCAGCAGATTACTGGAAAGACAAAGGGTCAGCTTAGTGGGCTCAAAAAATCTATTGTAGACGTATCAAAAAGCCTAGGTATTAGTGCTAATGACCTTTCTGGTATTGCTAAGTTATTTGCCCAAACAGGCCAGAGCTTAAAAGAAGTAGAAGCTTCTATGAAGGCTATTGCTAGATCCAGCTTGGCCCCTACTTTTGGTGAAATGGAACAGACAGCAGAAGGCCTTGTAGCTGCCCTAAACCAATTTGGCATTAGCGCAAATCAGGCAGAACAAGTTCTAGGGTCTTTAAATAGGGTCTCAAAGAAGTTTGCTGTTGAATCCCAAGACTTAATTGCTGCCATTAGACGTGCCGGTGGTGTCTTTGCCTTGGCTTCTGGTCAATTTAAAGAACCTATTCAGGCTCTTAAGGAGTTTAGTGCTATCTTCACAGCGGTTCGTTCCACCACTCGTGAGTCTGCCGAAACAATTGCTACAGGTTTAAGAACTATCTTTACTCGTATCCAAAGACGAAGTACTATAGATATGCTTAAAGGACTTGGAATCAGCTTACTAGACACCCAAGGAAAGTTTATAGGGCTTTTTGAATCCTTTAAGAAGTTATCGACAGGACTAGATCAGCTTGTTCAAAAGGGAGATGCCGTTACTTTATCTGCTATCACTGAAGAACTTGGTGGTATGCGTCAGGTTGGTAAGTTGCTACCTGCTATTAGAGAATTTAAGAAGGCAGAAAAAGCGCTGAAAGAGGCGACAAAGGGCGCAGCAGAAGGTCTTGGTCAGGATGTTGCTAAGGGCTTGACCCCTCTTATCAAACAATTTGAAATACTTGGATCTAGGTTCGATGACTTTATTAGAAAGATATCAGAATCGTCAACATTTAAACAGCTTGCAGGATTCGCAATAGATACAGCTAACGCCTTTCTGTCGCTGGGAGAAGCTCTTACTCCTATTCTTCCTCTTTTAACCCAACTTGCAGCAATGAAGCTAGCAAAAGGGGCCTTCTCTTTCGGTCAAGGATTTTTCAGTTCTACTAAGGGAATGGGTGCACAAGGAGCAGGAGCTAGAGCAGGCTCTTTAGTTTCCGGTAGCGGTGGGGGTGCTGCTGGAGCGAAGCAAAGCACCATGACTAATACTGGTGCATTAGGCAAGAATACTAGCGCTTTGTCTGTACTTTCTTCTTCCCTTAAACCCTTGTCTTCTTTATCCGGGGATTTCACAAAGTTAAATACAGCAATGTATGCTTTAAAGGATGAGATAAGAAGGCTGGCTGCTATATCTAGGGTGAGGCCACCTTCGGCTTCCTATTATGGGGGCGGTTCTTCTGGTGGGACTCGTCGAGGGCGTGTAGGTCTTAGTGGAGGAGGAAGGGTGCCTTCCCGTGGGGGAAGTAGAGTAAGGTTTAAGACTCCCTCTGTTCCTCGAGTTCCACAAAGCCCTAATCTAATGAGCAATAGGTTATATCCAAACTATCGCCAGACTGGAACTGAGCTCCTGTCGTCGAAGAGTGGTGGGCGTACCGGAATGAAAAAGACAGTCGTTAACATTAAAAAAGGGGTAAGTCCTCAGGCTAGAAGCTCAACAACTTTCGGTGCGATATCTATGCTTGATGCACTCGGGAGTGGGATAGGGGGTCAAGATGTCAAAGGTGGAGCAAATCCCCTAAAGGCTTTCTATTCAACAATTAAATTTGGAAGCTACGGTCCAGACGCAGAAGGCAAGCCTCGGCCGGGTCTTGGTATTAATACGCCAAGCAAGGCCTTGATTGCTGAAGCGGGGAGTCGCGTCGCCGGGTCTTATCGGCAGGGGCGTGGTACCCCTTCATCAGATACAGCAACTATTCAAATCTATACCGATACGTTGAATAAAAAAATAGGAGAGAAGTTTGAGGAGGATATCTCTGCTGGACTTTCAGCCACTACAAACAATGCTGCCAAGAGCCTATACAAGCTAGTTAAATTACCACCAATGGCCTCTAATTTAGATCCTAAAAAGGCTGATATAAATTTTGAAACTATCTCAGGAAACTTATTTGAACTTGCGCTTATGGATGTAGGTAGTTCCTTTACAAAGGGTAAAGGGAAATCTAATGCTATTTTTGATTATCCGAAAGGAATTGGGGGTCTGACGAAGGCGTTTCCCGCACACGGTGGTAAACTGGGCAAGATACCAACAGACGTCAAGAGAAGTATAAACATGGACAGTATCCTTAGCATGATAAAGAAAGGGAAGAATAGTCTTCAAGACCGCGAATCTTTCTTCTTAGATCCTACAGGCTATAAGGCGAAACAATCTGACGCTGCGAAAAAACGAGCACTCCGCGCGAAGGCCAAGTTTGCCGGTCAGACGAGACCGCCATCAATGAAGTTGACTGCCGCTGCAAGGGGCTTACAAAAATCGCAAGTAAACGATCCGGATTATTGGACGGACGACGGAAACCTGAAGGCTATATTAATGCCGGGAGAACTTGTCTCTTATAATGCTAATCCAGCAATAGCCAGACAAATTAGTGCGGGCAATGTAGGTGCAGTAAGATCTTTAAATAAAAGAAATACAAGTGTTGTTCCGGGTAGTGGAAATAGAGATACTTTTCCAATGGACTTGCCTCCGGGAACCGTAGTCGTTCCTAAGGGTCTATCTCAAGAAGCTATGGCTGGAGGATATGAACCTCGAAAGCCATTGTCTGCTGGAGGTACAGTTGGAAGAGGTCGAGTTAAGATGGCAGACGGTTCGCGAGGAGCAGTAAAACCGTTCTATGGGCCCGGCGGTGCTCCAGAAAAACTTAATGCTAATTTTGGACAGTTAGCCGACTCAGCCGTAGGCGTAGCCTTTGCTCTTCAAACGCTGGATTTCTCAACCTTGACGGGAATGCTAACAAGTTTCAGTCAGTTGGGATTTCTTCTTCCTAGTATTCTAAAATCCTTTCAAGAACTTCCACTCGCAATTGCAGCAGCCAAGACGTCTTTCGCGGGTGCAGCTCCACTGACACAGGCAGCAGTAGGGGCTGGGGTTGCGTTAGGAGCCGCTTTAATATCTGAGAAGTTAGTGAAGAAAGGAACCGGTCAATTCTTTAGTGGTAAGATAACAAAAGGACGAGTAGAAGGAGTAGAGGGATTTGCGAATAAAGGGAAAGACCTCGGGCTTAAAGCCTTACTAGACGGCAGCATCGGAGCCGCTTTAGCAGCTTTTGCTACCCAGCTTGTTCTTGTTAACGTATTAGGTATGGACAAAGCCAAAGCGGGCGTATTTGCATTAGCGTCAGCCGCATTTGTTGTTGCAAGAGAAATCTCAAGTTATGGAGTAAACATAGCGAAGCAAGCAGAGTTTGCTGCAATGGAAAAGTTTGGCAAGCAAGTAGATAAGGCTACAAAGAGTCTTGAATTCTTTATAAAATCACAAGTTGTTACAGCTAAAGGTCTAGAAAGAGTAAATAAAGATGTTGGGGCTGGATTAGATATTACAGATCAATTTGCACAATCTGTACTAGCAAGTCAACAAGCGCAGGCTTCACAGAATACAGGGACAGGAGCTGCAGCAGGAGCCATTGCTGGTGGAAAAGCTGGGGCAGCTATTGGGGCAGCATTGACCTCTCCTACAGGACCGTTTGCAGCGACAGGGGCATTGATTGGGGGGATTATAGGAACCATAACTGGAGCTATCTCTGGCTATGCCATAGAATCTGGCCTTTTCCAAGGCGGAGCAGAAGACAAACAAGTGGCCTCTCTTAAAGCTGGGACTAATCTCCTTGCAGTGGTAACAGATAAATTTATAGAGAATATAAATGCAGCTTTTGATAAAATAACAGATAACTTTATATCTTCTCTTTCTAGCACAGACCCCACACTTCAAAAGTTAGCCTCTATAACTACTGGCTTAGATCCCACTATTGCGAGCTCTAATGCTAGCTTCGAGCTTCTTCAAAGGACCCTATCTGAAACCGGACGAGAAGGGAAAGCTTTTGCTTCTTTCTTAGATAATAAATTACGAGCAGGAATAGTTGAAAGCCTGAAGTCTAGCTCAGATGCCGTTAAGAGTGTCTTTGCCGCAGCCTCAGCTCAAGGAATAGACTATACAGATATTGATGCATTAGCAAGCAACCAAGAACAATTAGCTGCAGCCACAGGGCTTACTACCGCAGAGGTAGCTCTAGCAACATCGGCTATGGAAGCGTACAAACAAACAGCTCAAGAAAATATTGTCAACACAATTAATCAAAGGGCCAAGCTCGAGGAGCTGAATAGAATTCTCAAAGCGGTAACTAAATCGCTTGACTTGTTCGTTGCTTCTTTCGAATTGTTGGCGACAATGTCGAGCCAGTCTGCTGCTCGATTCGGGGTCTTTAAAGACGAGCTTACTGACTTTGTTGGGTACATGACAGGTGGGGGAGGAAGAATAATGCTTCCCGGAAGATCCGCTATAAATCCCTTTGCTAATGTAGAGACATCCTCTGAAGCCGCCCTACAAGGAGGAATCAATAAAATAGGAGTAGCCACAGGGGCAAATACAAAAGGGCTCTTGGACGCTATAAAGATCAGAAATATAATACCTGAGCTAGGAAGTGCGGTGGCCGAGAGAGCCGGTGAGAATACACAGATTTCGACCTTTGAGCAGCTTAGAGATATTATGTCGCAGACTCTTCAAGAGGACTTTAACATTGATATGTCGCAGTTACCAGATGCGGTTAAAACAGCACTAGAAGCTGGCCTTAGGGGTACTGTTAAGGGAAGAGAAGGGGGCTCAGTAGAACAACTTATTGGAGGTCAGGGTTATGAGGATTTAATCAAGCAGTTTGGAGAGGCTTCTGATCAGATAAGGGCTGCTTTAGAAAAGAGTTACCAAGCACTTATGGATGCTCAGAAGAATTTATTAGAGATTATAAATCAAGAGATAGCCTTAGAAAAATTCAGAATAGATAAATACGCAAAGGCCAACTCCATACTTGAGGCTACCAATAAGTCTCTTGATAAATTTAGAGAATCAACAGACTATGTATCTGATGCTAATGAGAGACTAATCAAAAGACTTCAAGCTATAGATGGTGGTCAAGGAAACATTACTTTAAGCGCAGCTCAACAACAAGCAACCCTACAAGGAGTAAGACAAAGAAGCGCTACCCTAAGGCAAGCCATAACGGCTTCTGGAGGACCGGCTCTTGGTGCAGATGCATCCTCAGACGACATCTCTACTTTCATGGCTGGTCAGGGATCTCTTTTTGATGCAGCTACTATGGAGTTAGTTAATCAGCTTAGAATAAATGAGAAGGCTATAACCAGAGAGACTAAAAAGCTTGATGAATTAATCAATGAGACAGAAAGACTAGAGGCTGTTAACCAAACTCTAACAGACGTCCAAAAGGCCCAACTGGATGCTGAAGGACAGGCCAGATATTTCATAAGCGGCCTTGCTAGAGCAGAGGGAGAAACAGATCCAAGGCGTAGAGGAAAGATTCTTGCAGACCTTATGCAGCCGTTTACCGCTTGGAGTAAAGCTTTGGCTGGCGGAACTTTGAATATGAGAGAGTTCGCTTCTCTTGTAGAGAATTTTGATTCTAGAATCAGACCTATTCTACGTAGTCAAGGAATGAGCGAAGCTGATATCGCAACAGCAAAAAGAGGGTTCTTTGCTAGGTTCAGTAAAGATTTCCCAGCTATATTCACTTCAGCTATTGCCCAGTCTACTGTTTCTATTAAAGGACCTATAGACTTAGCTCTCGACCAAATTGCTACTTCAATGTCTACTGCCGGAAAGAAGATTACTGAGATTCTCGGGACCGATTTCCCCGGATTGCTAGCAGACGCTTTTGCAAATACGGATCTTGGTCTAGAGGCTTCTGTCGGAGACTTGATGAACAAGATGAATGCCCTTGCAGAGGAGAAGTCTCAAGCCCTGCTTAAAGACACTACAGATATAATAACACCGATAAAAGATGCTATTGAGCTAAATGTAATAGCCCTAAATGAAACGGGACTATCAGAGGCTTTAAAGAGCATGACAGATCCTGCTGAGATCGCAGCTGGGGCGGTTGCAGAATTTGGCAATAACCTTTCAAATCTGATATCATCAGGCGGAGAGTTGGATCTGTTTGTAACTGCCCTTTCAAATGCGGGAGAGAGGATAAATAAGCTTTTAGAAAAATCTCAAGCTGCGGCAGATGAAGGAGCTACTGTAGCCGAACAAGAAAGAATTGTTGCTCATGAGAATATTATAGAGAAGCCACGAGAGAGATTTAAGAACGTGGACGAAGTGAAAAAGGCTGTTACCAAGGAGATTCAGGAATACCGTGCCGGAACTGACAGCTCTGCCACTGTTTTAAGGCAGCTTGCACAAACACTTGCTGATCAAGGAAAAATAGACCTTACGGTGGATAGCGATCCCACTGGTATTTTCGAAGCGCTAGGCGAAGGACCCAGTATCCGGAACAAAACCCCTGAGGAACTCTTTAATGATATATTTGGAGATTCAATGGGAGCGCCGTTTGCTTTTGCGGATTGGAATAATTGGGGTGAAGAGTCTGGAATACTAGATGCAGCTAATGTAGGAAGAGGCGGTCAGTCTACAACAGATTTCATGAAAATAGATCAGAGTAAATTTGATGAGGGAATAGCTTCCTATGGTGCCGCTATGACCGAGAGCCTTAATAAACTTACTAATGCTGGTCTCAACGCGAAGTTTGAACGAGAATTTGGTGGAGAGGATGCAGTTAGCAAGGCAAGAAGACAATCAGTGGGTCTTGGTGATGACGCCATATCTTATAATGCTGGAAATGCTGCTGAGAGAAGCTCGATGATTGAAGCTCTTCAAAAATTAGCTGTGGACAGAGAAACAAAACAGAATAGTGTTTCCTCTCTTTATGATGAACTTATAGGATTGGGAAAAAGGGATGAGGCTAAAGCACTTCTTAAAACTCTTGATGAGGCGGGAAGGATCGATGTTAAAATGGCCTCTGATGCATCCGCTTCCAGAGGATTTTTACAAAATATAGATTCCAATATAGCGAACATGCGAGGAGGGGGAGAAGAGATAACAGGAGCAAGAGGAGGCTTCCTTCGAGGGCCTTCTCACAACATGGGAGGAATGTTGGCAGAGCTTGAAGGTGGTGAGTATGTTCTCAGTAAGAATGCTGTAAAAAGATTAGGAAGAGGAAATCTTGACGCTCTTAATTCTGGTAGTTTATCTATGAGGACACCGCAGATAGCTTATGGGGAAGATGGTGGCTTGGCAGGTGGCGTAGTTGACCCTAGAGTAATCCATCGAAATCGTCTGGGCTTAACCCCAGAGCAGAAGAAAAAAGAGGAAGATATACGTATTGCTAATTTAATAGCAGAAAGATATGCTAACACCCTGAAAGCCGCTGAGCAGAACAAAGCTAACCAAAGATTGCGGCAAAATATGGGTTCGGGTGCTCCCGCTGGCACGGAAGGCCCAGCAGGGCTAGAAGACGTTATCGGTAGTATAGGCAATATGATTGGTGGCTACTTCTCGAGTATGGCGCCAAAGCAAGCACCGAAACCCGTCCAGAATATACAACGGACGCGATCCAACAACTATGGCATGGCTCAGGAAGATCCCGGTGGAAAAGACTTACTTGGCAGCCTTATGGACAGTATTGACAAAGGAAATGAACAAGCGGCAAAGAATGCGGCGAACCGACCCGCGCCAATTGAGAAGCCATCTTACCTCAAGACAGCAGGGGAATATGAGAAGGAGCAGGCAGATGCACTTAATAAAATATTAGATGCGAGATCTCCACAGCAAGTGGCAATTGATGAGATAAACCGCAAGAAGGACATGAGCTACAAGGAAAGAGCGGCAGAAGGTTTGGGTGTTTTCCAGCCCATTATGGATGGTCTCTCGGTATTTGAAAATTTGGGCAGGTTGGCGTTGGATACATACCGAGGAACTGGTGCCACCCGCCTGACACCAACTCCAACGTCAGAGAGCCCCTTTCAACAAAGTCTGCGTAAAGTGGCTAGAGACCAAGGGATGGAGAAGGATGAGATGTTCCCGCGTAGCCCCGATAAAGAGAGTGGCTTCTATTTGGACAACCTTTTTAATCCAGATGCGCGTCAGGACGAGCTAGACTTGGCAGCTGCGCACCCGGACACCTTTGGGGCGACGCAACAACCAGTAGGCGAGGTCGCAGACTTTTTTAGCACTCTAATACCAGATCTTCTAACTGCGTTCATACCTGCTGGACTTGCGGGTAAAGCTCTTAAGGCGGGGAAAGCGGGGGTGAAGAAGGTGGCTTCTAAAGTCGACGATGTTGTCTCTGGCTTTAAGAAGTTTGGTGATGAGTTGGCTGGTGCTACTGATAACCTCCCCTATGCCTCGCCAGACCTGACACCTGATGAAATAAACGAAATGCTGGCAGCGTTGGACAAGCGACCAATGACTCAGCAAGGCCGTGGGCAAAAACCCGGCAGACAGAATGTTCCCGGCGATACTGAGATGACACCTGCAGAAATGGATGCACTTGCGGGGAAACAACTAGAAGAGCTCGGAGATGCCGCCGCACGCGCGAGACGGGGGGATGCTGCTGGAGAGGTTGCTCTAGATACGACTAGAGGGGCTCACACGTCTAGAGCGACTTCAGAGTTCGGAACGCGTGGTGACCAGAGCTTCGTATCTGCGGCCCAGCGGGCGGAGGGACTGAAAACCACAGGTTGGAAGTTGCACGCCAACTTGGCGGAAGATCCTGAGGTTGCGGCGAAGGTAAAGAAACTGATGGACGATCAGGGCCTAGAATACAAACTGCGTACACCACAAAAAGACCCAGCACTTCGCAGTTCCGGCGTCGGGGGCGACGATTGGCATGATGGCAAGGCCCTAACTGTTTACGGTAAAAGGAATCCGGACGGTAGCATACAAGCAATGGGCAAGGACGCGGCTGACACAATGGCAGTAAAGCTTCAAAACGACCTAAAAGAATTACTTGGCGAAGACTTGCTCCCTTCGAACAAGCAGCTCATCAAAGAGGCTGACAGGGCAAATATGGGCGGAACTGCGGATATATCAGGAAGATTTGTGATGGGTGACTCTTACGGACACAAACAATTAGGCGATCCGGGCTTTACGGCTAAAGATTTGAAGAACCGAGATCAAAAATGGTTTCCGGATGGCGGGCGAGAGGGAGTGCCTGTGCTTTATGATGACGTTGTTGGCAGTAACGCCCTTACACCTGATGCCCGTAATTACCAAGAATATTCGGATATGCTCGCAAAGCAGTATGGCGAGTATTTTACGGGTAAGGGCGGATTAACAACAACGCCCCGTTCCCCAAAGACATCGTACACAAAGTGGGGAGATAGATTAGAGGACACTTCAATCATCGACTCGCAAGTTGTTTTGGATAAGTCTCTAAACGAGAGCTTGGATAAGTTCGGTTTGACGAGAAAAGATCTGCCAGAGCTTGAAACAAAATTTGGTGCGCCGCAGCCCCTTGACTCCACCGGAAAGCCAAAATCGTTGATCGCAGGCTTCGATCCCATTACAAATCAAATAAGTACATATGAGGGCAAGGCAGTTGGCAAATCGGCGATAGACCACGAATCCACCCACTTTATAGATAAGCTAATAAAAGAACAAGGTAAGAGCAAAAGAGCATTCGGTGACATGAAGTCGGATTTGGTGGGCGGTGGTCAGCTGGCAAGTCAGGACCCCTTCTCTGAGATAGGCAGCATGATTCCGGCCCTCCTTGAAGAGGAATTAGCATCAGGGGCGTTATCTGGCATGAATCTGAAAGGGATTGAGGAGGCTCTTGGAAGATCGCTAAGCGTAGACGATATAAGATGGGGTGCTCGATCCAGACGCGCATCGATTAAAACGCAAAGTGGAGGTCTGGCACACAACTTAGGCGACCCAAACAAATCACAAAAAGATTTTATGGATGCCTTAAACTATTACATGAACCCCGAAGAAATACTGGCTAGAGCGGTTCAGAGAGGTGGAGAAGAAGGAAAACAGGTAGCTGCGGCTATGGGGTCGGTTTACAAACAAAGCCCGGATGCCGGGGATGCGATACAAAAAATAATAAATAGAAAGGCTGGAGCAAAGCAAAGAACACCAGCGATCCCTGAAGGGGCGGTTCTCCCCGACAACTTGAGAGGACCTCAACCTGTAAACGTTGTCGATACAGCTTATCCACCTGCTCCTGCCCATATACAACCGCGTGCGAGGGTTTCTTCGAGAGTCGAAACTACTGAACCACTACCGCAGCCATTTACTCCGCAGAGAACTAGAACTGGTCCGTCAGGTCGACTTCTGGAGGACCCCACATTCAAGCCCGCTGTTCTGCCGGGCTCAAAGGCAGCAGGTTCTACTAGGGGAGGGTTGCCTGCAGGTAAGCTAACTAAGCCCGAACAAGTAGGACTCATTGCGGAACAAGCATTGAAAAAAATAGGTATCGAGAACCGGCTGCAAGCGGGAATTGCTGCGGCTGCAGTAGCGGCGACGGCGGCTGTGACGGCAGTGGTCCTAAATCCACCGGAATCTGCTGATATCCCTAGAGCAGAGATAGACAAGCTCGAAGAAGAAGTAAAGCCTACTCCATCAACACCACCACGTCGGAAACCTGATCTGTCGCCCTTGCCTAGCGTTCCGCCTCTTACACCAGCAGAACTGGAAATTGAAACACCTCCTACGCCTACTCCAACTCCTACTCCTCCCGGTACACCGCCGGGTACACTACCCGGTACACCTCCCGGTGGCATACTGGGGTCTATAGTCGGCGCTCTAGGGGGAGGCGCAGCTGGGGTCGCTAATGATATCGCGAACGTAGTTACCCAAGGAATTAAAGAGATAACTTCCTTTAAAGACGCTAAGCCTTTTGTATCTACCGCAAGAAGGGGAGCGGATGGCGAACTTACTGGATTCGGAGCAGAACGTAGTACATCTAGAGGAGTTGGGCCTCTTGTTTCAGGGAACGAAAAAAGAGACAGAAAACGCTATGAAACCATGAAAAGGAACAGGGACAAGTTTGCAAAACAAATGGAAGGCCCTAACTTTGATAAATTAGTAGACAGAGATCCTACTTCATATGCCGCAAGAATCAAATCTCAAAAAGAAGCTCTAGATAAAAACCTAGGTGAGTTTGACAAGATATATGAATTTGATAAAAAGAAGACTCCAGCCCAAAACGCAGCAGCTCAAGCAGCAGCTCAAGCAGCAGCAGTTGCTGGTGGTGGTAAAGGCAATTTAGAAACAATCAAAGATGAAAATGAAAAGAAAAGACTTGAAGAGATTATGGGCATAGTCCCTAAGGATAAAAAAGGAGCATCTGGGAACTCTATTAGAGATCTCATAGACTTCCTTAAAACGACCTGCTTAAAGGTTGAGCCTTGCGGAGGCGGAGGCGGAGGGTTAGGAGTTGGTGGAGCTGGTGGAGTTCGTGGAAACTTTGGAGGACTTGGATCCGGAACAGGGGCAAGACAAACTCCTCCTCCGGGGTTCATGAACCCGCCGGGAGGTGGTGGCGGTACTTCTGCATACGTCGAGTACCTAATGGGTTGGCACGGGAAACCGCTAGACAAACCTATGTCTGAAGAAGAGTTTAATGCGCAGCAAGCTGGTGCTGGCGGAGATTTCGGTGGCTTAGGAGGCGGTGGCGATCAATTCCCATTGGGTAATCCCGGCGGTCGCTTTGACTATTCTCCCGCCGTGCAATCGATGATTGACGCCGCGGACGCCGAGAACGCCGCTGCGGGTGGTGGGGACATCGATTTTCTGAGTTCACTCGGTGGTTCTGCCACTGGTGGTGCGGGAGCCGACATGAGACCATATGTCCAACAAGCTATAAATGCTATCGGTGGTGGTGGAGCCCCAGCACAAAAAAAACCAACAGAAAAACGTTATAGGGCTGGAATTCCGGGAAGACCGAAGTCGATGGGAGGTCAGGGAAAATCTAGAACATTTAATCAGCTTTCTGGAGCGGCTCAACAATCAATGAGAGAAGGTAGATCTTATGTAAGAGAAGAAGGTTCTATGGGGCAGTACAGGAACCCGACATCAGGAAAAATATTTGACTTTGATGAACTCTCTGCGGCTGCGAGAAGATCAATAATCAATGGTACTTCAAAGCTCGTAAAAGTATCTGGTGGAGCAGCAGCTCAAGCCCAAGTGAACAAAGACATTAAGCCGTCGGACACCGGAAACTTTGGAGGACTTGGACCCGGAACAGGGGCAAGACAGACTCCTCCTGCGGGGTCATATAGTGGAGGAGTCCCTACTCCAGAAGAAGCCGCTGCAATGATGGCTCAGTCCGGTGGACTAACTCAGGCACAAATGGATACAATACGGACAGGTGGAGGATCCGCATCCAATACTCAATTAGCAGGTAATATGGGAGTGACTCCTACAGCAGGAGAAGCAGTAGGAACCCTTGCTGGTCCACTTATCTCAGATGAGACGGTAAATAGACTAGTTGAATTCGGCTCAATGTTTGCCGCAGACGGCCCAGTTCACCAGATCTTTAATGGCTTTGTTGGACAACTTGAAAAGGTAGTGGGTTCTATCTCAAAAATACCAACTTCTATAGAGTTAACGCTACAAACTCCTCGGGTAGAGGTTATAGTAAATGCAAACAACATAAGTGAGAGGATAGGAGCAGTTGTTCAAGGTATGATATTTGAAGCCGTTGCCGGAAAGTTCGACGAGCTTTCAGCAAGGGTTAAAAACTTAGAAAATAGTAACAGGCCAGATGGAGCCGGAAACTCAATGAGAGACGTGTAACGGCCTTAGTTAGTAAATTTAATTGGAGATTTTAAAATGTCAGTAACAGGAGTAGAGGTATTCTACGGCGATTATCAGTTTAAACCTGCGCCGTTAATGACCATCTCTAGGGAACAATATAAATCAAATGATGGAACTGTGTTTGGTGGCGGCTATAGAGTTAGCATTAATGGTACTTTACTTCCTGAATCGGTACAAGGAACAGGATTAACACCGGCAGAAGCAGCTTCAAGGTCAAACCTTCCTATCGCACTAGGGCACCAGTTTGACGGCTATGGAAATGCTGTTTCTAGCTTCAGGGCAAAAGACGATTTACTTTATGCCCTTAATAATGACGGAAGTCTATTCTCGGTTAAGTTTCTAGGAGATGGCCCTCTTTGCTCTGGTTATGTAGTATACACTAGTGGGACAAGAGTTAATAGCGTAGAGTTTAATAGCAATGATCAGTGGGTAAAAAGAGTGGAATACTCTATTGAAATATTTTCTCGCAATCATCTAACTACAGGAATGGGAGATCCGGGACTATACAATACAGATGGTGCTTATGATCTTATTGTGGGTAGCGGCGGCTTTACTGAACTTCAAAGTTACGATAGAGATTACTCAGTAGAGGTGCTTTCTAAACCAAACCAATTTGGAACAGGGTGCACTCCTTTATGGCTTCAGGTCGGAGTGTCTACCAGTGCCCAGACAATAGAGGGAGCAGAGACAAAAGCCTACACTACTTATCCAACCTCAGCGGACTTTGATAATGTTGCTGGAAGCTTTCTGGATTTTGCTGGCATAACTGGTGGAGCCTCTGGATTTGACCCAGTGCTGACACAAAGAAATCATGGACTTAATATTCTTGGCGGAAGTTACAATTGGTCAGATACTTATGTAATGAAGCCTAGTAGCGGTGACTATAAAGGAAAGAATATTCCTTCTGGAAATGTTATTGACACTTTTAATCTTGATGTTTCCTCTTCTCTAGACGAAGCCATTATCACCGTTAATCTTCAAGGAGAACTAAGAGGCCTAGAGCCTTTTGTTGGAACCCCAACTGAGTCTGGTAGTGGATCTCACGGCCCTTTTGGCGCGGCTTTACCCACTGACAATAAGATGTCTACCGCCATATTTGTAGCACAGTCTTACCTAGATGACGCTTTATATGCCAATACAGGTGATGGTTCTGATAGCTATCCGACTAAAGAGAGAGGCCACCCCTTATTGTTTGACAGGGCAGCTACTGCTTATAGTGGATTAGGTTCTCCTTCTACTACATTATTACAATTATCTCCCGAACCAATTAGCAAGAGTGTAGCATATAATACTAATGAGGGGACAATAGGTTATAACTTCTCTTACAGTAATAGACCTGTAAATTGTTATAGTGGAGCCCTCTCAGAAACCATAAGTATCTCCAGAGGATTAGCTACAGATGTTCACTCTAGCCTAGTTATATTAGGCAGAGCGAATGGGCCTATACTGCAAGACATAGGAACCAAGACAGCATCAACTACAGAATGTAGCATAGAGGCAGTTGTAGTTCCACAAACTGGATACACTTGTACAGGAGATTTTTGGGTAGGAGCGCCCACTGAATTTTATCAGGAATTAATAGATTCTGTTGAGGTAGGAATTGCAGATACGTATGGGACTTATTTCCTGACTGCAAACAACATAAATTGGGACCCACGAACAGGAAGATTAGGAAGAACAGCTTCTTGGATACACACAGATTGTTAAAAGGATAAACAACACATGGCAAAAGCCTGCTTACCAGACGATATATATGGCCCAAGACAACAGACCATATTTTTAGGTTCTTCTGTACAATCTGTCAGTTGTTCTGTAGGGTGGAATGAGCAACAGTCCTCACTTACAGTTGTTCTTGTAGATGACTTCTGCGAAGTACCAGCGACTAAGCCCGCTAAGGTTTATTATCCAAGACCCGGCTCTAGAGTTGAAACGAGAGCCGCTGATCCCGGATTTACGAAACCCACTATAGGCGTTCCAGTCTATTTTAGGATAGGTGGAGAACTTGGAAACAGCAGCGATATATTTGAATTTGCTGGAATCATTCAGTCTTGGACAGAGGACAGAAGCTCCAGTGGCTATCCGGTGTATACTGTCCAGATAGTAGACCCTCGTCTTATACTTCAGAACCTAGAGGTTATTGTCAGCGACTATGCTGGCGCCGTTGGAGATGTCTACAACCTTATTAATGCTTATGGATGGTTAGAATCCAAAGGATATGCTTGTCCTCCTACTCTAGTAAATGGGGCAACCTTTGGTTCTCCAGCTGGCGGTTTTTGTGGGGCTGGAAATAATAATGAAGGAACCCCGTGGAATAAGCCCTCCGGACCCGGTGGTCTGAGATATGCTATACAAAGGCTTTTAAGTGGAAGTAGTCATGCTAGCTTTTCACCATATGGGTACGCTTCGTATAGGGGCCCAACCAGCACAGACGCAGCAGCCAACGGAGAGTTTTATGGAGTTATAGAAGGAAGCAGCGAGGATAGAAACGATGCAGCTCTCGCAGCATCAGGCGGACATAGACAGGTTTCTCAGTACTATATTGATTTATCTGAGATACCATTTACTCCAACCTTTTACCGTATTCCGGGGCCTAGTATTTCTTTACTAGATCTTATTACTCAAGTGTGCAACGATTCCGGTTCAGATTATTATATTGAACTTCTTATTACCCCAACCAAACAAAAGGTTATCAAAGTAAGAACAGTACAAAGAGCGGTACAGCCTACACTGGGACAGATAGAGGATTTTGTTAATACAGTAGAGAATGTGACCTCTAAAAACATAGGACGAGAACTAAGAAATGAGCCTAGTCAAGCTTTTGTTTATGGTGGATACGTCCAAACTATATATCAACAAGACAGAACGCCTACTAAGTCTGCCGGAGAAATCGTTCAGTTTTGGGGATGGGACGCTGCACACAATCTTGCATATGCAACAAATACTACATTAACAGGGAGAGAGCTAGGGGAATGGAAAGTCTGGCTCGACATTAGACCACTTAATCTAGTTCTTACGAATGTTATTACAGGTCAAAGCATACCGGGCCTCGGAGCCAGAGGAGCCAACTATATCCCCATCCATGAGAGAGAGATGAGAATGGCTCTTTCTAGTTTTGATTCATGGATGAACTATGCGTTGGTATATAATACGGGAGCAGGAACAGAGTTTGGTAAATACCTGAAAGACACTCTTGGTATCGTCGGACCCCAGATACACTTTGGTCACGCTGGTAAACCACAAGCAGAAATTGAGGCCAAGTTTCAAAATTTATTAGGATTCAACCTAGCTTTTCAGCCAGACCAAGACCCGCAAAATGCTAAAAACGCAGACATGCGAAAGATACATGAATTTATTGAGAACTGGGCAGATACCTATTACGGTAAAAAGTTTTTGGTTCAACTTCCTTATGTGTGTTATTGCACAGATCCTGATTCCGGTCAAGTTCTCTACTCAGACAACCCTACGAATGATGGAGGTTGGCCCACTAAGGGAGTGACTAATATCCTTGGATTACCTGTTGACGCAACAGAAGGTATACCGGGTGACGCGTGCAGTCATTTCACGGATGATGTAAACAAGGTTCTTCCTTTTGCAAGATTCTATAATAATGAATCAGGTTCCATGAGAACAGAAGGAGACTCCTTAGTTTATAATCCCGGAGATGCTGGTGGAAATTCTTTATATGTCAGCTCAACAGTAGAAGAGAAGCCTTTAGAGTACTATAG
>TARA_R110001583_G_scaffold31978_2_pt1 | contig 16964 bp, 19 predicted proteins | sample TARA_R110001583 | Tara Oceans TARA_R110001583 (sample SAMEA4398432) | marine metagenome | biome: Polar Biome; feature: [MES] marine water layer (ENVO:01000295) within the mesopelagic zone...; material: water (ENVO:00002006), including particulate matter (ENVO:01000060) such as...... | reverse complement strand
AAGATCTTCATGATCTTCGCCCGGCGTGATATTTTTTCTGTTCGATGATTCCTCAGTCTTTCGTTCAGGATCTGCTCGCCCGCGTCGACATTGTCGACGTCATCGAGCGCTACCTGCCTCTCAAAAAGAGTGGCGCGAATTATTTCGCCTGCTGTCCGTTTCACGGCGAAAAATCAGCCTCCTTCTCCGTCAGTCCAAGCAAGCAGTTCTATCACTGCTTCGGTTGCGGCGTGCACGGGAGCGCAATCGGCTTCCTGATGGAGTACAGCGGCCTCGGCTTCGTTGACGCGGTCAAGGAACTTGCAAACCAGGCCGGGGTGCAGGTGCCGGACGACGGCAAGCCGGGCCAGAACGCACTTGACGACGGCAATGCCAAGCTCGTCGACGCCATGGCCGAAGCTGCGCGCTTCTATCGGGATCAGCTCAAGCACGCCCCGGAAGCCATCGACTACCTCAAGCGCCGCGGTCTCTCCGGTGAGGTTGCCGCCCGCTTCGGCATCGGCTTCTCTCCCGATGAGTGGCAGGCACTCCAGCGCGTCTTTCCCGACTATCAGAGCAAACACCTGGCTGAAGCCGGACTGGTCATCGACAACGACCAGGGCCGACGCTACGACCGCTTCCGCCACCGGATCATGTTTCCGATCCACGACCGGCGGGGCCGCATCATCGCCTTTGGCGGCCGCGTGCTCGACAGCGGCGAACCCAAGTACCTCAACTCGCCGGAAACGCCGCTGTTCGAGAAAGGACGCGAACTCTACGGCCTGTACCTGGCGCAGAAGGCCATTCGGGACGCCAGCTTCGCACTTGTCGTCGAAGGCTACATGGATGTTGTTGCGCTCGCCCAGTTCGGCGTAGACAACGCGGTCGCAACCCTTGGCACGGCGACCACCCCCCACCACATCACCACCCTGCTGCGTCACACCGACCGCATCGTATTCTGCTTCGACGGCGACGCCGCAGGCCGCCGGGCCGCATGGCGCGCGCTCGAGAACGCACTCGAAGTACTGCGCGACGACACCACGCTCGCCTTCCTGTTTCTGCCTGCCGAACACGACCCCGACTCCTTCGTGCGCAAGGAAGGCGCAGACGCCTTCCGCAAGGCCGCCGCGAGCGCATCGCCGCTGGCCAGTGTATTGCTACAGGAACTCAAGGAGCGCTGCGAACTGGACACCGCAGAGGGACGTGCGCGCCTGATCCATGAATCGCGCCCGCTGGTCACGCGCATTGCCGCACCGATGCTCCGCCTGCAAGTTATCAAGTCGATTGCCGAAGCCGCCGAGATGACGCAGACCGAGGTTGAGCTTGCGTTCGGATTCAAGCCGGCTGCACCACCGCGACAGAGCTTCCAGAAGCAGGACTTCAAGCGCGGACCGCGCCGGACCGAGCCGCTTCGCCCACAAGGCCGACGCAAGCCGCCATCGACCATCGGCACCCTGCTGCGCCTCATTCTGCAACACCCCGAGCGCGCAGCACGACTGCCGATCGACCTCATCCCGGACGACTCCGCAGAGGGCCGCGCGATGATCGCCATCATCGACCTGGTCAGCCTCGGCGAACCGATCCCGGCCGGCGGACTTGGCGCACTGATCGAACGTTTTCGCGACACGCCGCACGGCGACACGCTGGCCAGACTGGGAACGGAACAGGACGAATCGGAGTTCGAAGAGTCCGTTGTCGAAACCCTGTTCGAGGACACCTTGCGCAAGCTGCAAGGCGACGCAATTGCCCGCGAGATCACCGAACTGCTGGAACTGTCGAAGCAGGGAGCGCTCTCAGCGGGTGACCGACACCGCCTGTCTGAACTTCTGCTGGAAAAACGGAACCTTGCCAGCGCAGGCAAAGTCTCAGATCTATAGTATAATTTTCGGTTTACCCATTTATTTCGCCCTGATTCGAGGAGTGCCATGGCACGCGAGAAAGCCAAGGATACGCGCAAGGACAGCCCGAAAGGTCGCACTGCCAAGGCCAAGGCCAAGGACAAGCTCGCGCTGATCATCGAAAGCCCGGAAATTGCGCCGCTTGATGCCGAGGTCCGTCGCACGCGACTGAAGACCCTGATTACCCTCGGCAAAGAGCGTGGCTATCTCACCTACGCCGAGATCAGCGACCACCTTCCTGACGATGTCGCCGATGCCGAGCAGATCGAAGGCATCATTGCAACGTTCAACAACATGGGCATTCAGGTCTACGACGCAGCCCCCGCTGCCGAAGATCTGCTCATGTCGGACAACGTCGCCTCAACGGTGGACGAGGACGTGGCCGAGGAAGAAGCCGAGCAGGCACTGTCGACCGTCGACTCCGAATTCGGCCGCACGACCGACCCTGTGCGCATGTACATGCGTGAGATGGGCACCGTCGAGCTGCTGACGCGCGAGGGCGAAATCGAGATCGCCAAGCGTATCGAGGACGGCCTCAAGCACATGGTTTTGGCCATTGCTGCGTGCCCGACCACGATCGCCGAGATGATCGACATTGCCGACAAGGTCATCCGCGAGGAGATGCGTATCGACGAAATCGTCGATGCCGTGATCGACCCGAACGCGCCGACCGCCGAAGAAACCGCCGCCGCGGCAGCCGAGGCAGCTGAGGAAAGCGCCGACAGCGACAGCGACGATTCGGACGACAACGACAACGACGACGACAGCGACGACGACAGCGACGGCGACAGCGAAGGCGCAGCCAATGCAGCGTCGCTGCTGCAGCTGAAGACCGATGCGCTGGCCCGTTTCGAAGCCATCCGCAGCCACTACGAGCAGATGATGAAGGTGCTCGCGGACAAGGGCTCGCAGGACAAGGCTTACCTTGAGTACCAGCAGCTGATCTCTGAGGAACTGATCAACATCCGCTTTACCGCGAAGTCGATCGAGCGTCTGTGTGACTCCGTTCGCCGCATGGTTGAGCAGGTGCGTGGCCACGAGCGCCACATTCTGCAGCTGTGCGTCAATCGCGCAGGCATGCCGCGTCAGCACTTCATCAAGATTTTCCCTGGTCACGAAACCGACTCCGACTGGATCGACAACGAGCTCGCCTCGAACAAGAACTATGTCGACGCCCTGTCGCGCGTACATCCGGCGATCACCGAAGAACAGGCGAAGCTGCTCGACCTGCAGGACAAGATCGGCATCCCGCTGAAGGAGCTGAAGGACATCAACCGTCAGATGTCCACCGGCGAAGCGAAGATGCGCCGCGCCAAGCGCGAGATGACCGAAGCCAACCTGCGCCTCGTGATCTCGATCGCCAAGAAGTACACCAACCGCGGTCTGCAGTTCCTCGACCTCATTCAGGAAGGCAACATCGGCCTGATGAAGGCCGTCGACAAGTTCGAATACCGTCGCGGTTACAAGTTCTCGACCTACGCCACCTGGTGGATCCGTCAGGCCATCACGCGTTCGATCGCCGACCAGGCACGCACCATCCGTATCCCGGTGCACATGATCGAAACGATCAACAAGATGAACCGCATCAGCCGTCAGATCCTTCAGGAAACCGGTGCCGAGCCTGATCCGGCAACGCTGGCCGAGAAGATGGAGATGCCGGAAGACAAGATCCGCAAGATCATGAAGATCTCCAAGGAGCCGATCTCCATGGAGACGCCGATCGGCGACGACGACGACTCGCACCTTGGCGACTTCATCGAGGACACCGCAACCCTGGCGCCTGCCGAAGCTGCGATGTACTCGGGCCTGCGTGATGCCACCGGTGAAGTGCTCGACTCCCTGACCCAGCGCGAAGCCAAAGTGCTGCGCATGCGTTTCGGCATCGAGATGAACACCGACCACACGCTGGAAGAAGTCGGCAAGCAGTTCGACGTCACCCGCGAGCGTATCCGTCAGATAGAAGCGAAGGCCATTCGCAAGCTGCGTCACCCGAGCCGTTCGGAGAAGCTGCGCAGCTTCCTCGACAGCGACGCGTAACACGCTATCGCCTGTCAGGTAGCCCTGACAGGTAAAAGGGCCTCTAGCTCATGCCTGGTTAGAGCAGCGGACTCATAATCCGTTGGTGCTGGGTTCGACTCCCAGGGGGCCCACCAGTATTTTCAAGCACTTGCGCCAGTCCTTCGGGGCTGGCGTTACGCATTCTGGGGCAGGTGTAGCCACAGTGTAGCCAACTTCTGCCGATCGGCTCGACCAAGTCCGGCCCCTGCGACCGCAGATTTCCGACTGCTCGCCCAACTGAATAGGCCTCCATGGCCGCAGCCGGATACTCGCCGGTGGGCGCACGCACCAGATGTGCATCGGTGACGCCTGGATCCAACCACGCGGCGTAGTCCTCGGAGCGAACGATGACCGGCATCCGATCATGGATCGGCTGCACCAGGTCGTTCGCCGCGCTCGTCCGAATCGCGAAGGTGAGGGCTGGGCCTTCAGCGCCCTCCCAGCGCTTGAGTAGGCCACCGAAGCCAAACAGCGCCTCGCCGCCCACGGGCCAGATGAAGTACGGCTGCCTGTAGCCGGCGACCGGCACCCACTCGTAGAACCCCGACGCCGGCACCAGCACGCGCGAGCGCTTGAGTGCGTGCCTGAACATCGGCCTTCTCGCCCGCGGTCCCAAACTTCGCGCTGATGGGCTGGGCGAGCTTGCCGGGCTCCTTCACCCAAGACGGCACCAGGCCACAGCGTGCAGGAACCAGCTCGTGCGCTCCGTCGGCACCGCATCGCACGACCCGCGCGTCCTGTGACGGTGCGATGTTTTAGCGCTCGTCGAGGTCGGCAGGCTCGACACCAAATTGTTCTCGCAGGCGCGATTGAGGACCATACAGGGCATAGCGATCTCACATCACAGTCTTCGGTCAGTATGTTGTACCGACGCCCTACACCGCATGGACAAGTCGGGAAAACTGTATTTGCATACAGCTCTCACCCCCCCTCATGTTCGTTCGCATCCGCCGTCTACGCAAAGGCGGTCGTCGTGTCCCCGACCACAAAGCTAATCAACCCGAGCACCAGGCCGTCGGCGACCTGCAGTCGGCGACGACGGACTGAGGCACTGGAACTGGCTGCGCTAGAATATGCCTTTGGAAAAATCCTAGTACGCCATGAAGCTCAAGACATATACCGGCGCCGAGGTCCGCGAACTGCGCCGCAAGCTACGCCTCAACCAGTTGGAGTTCTGGACACCGTTCCACACCACTCAGAGTGGCGGCAGCCGGTACGAGTCCGGTCGCGACATCCCCGAACCCGTCCAGGTGCTGCTGAACATCGCTTTCGGCACCGACACCAAGTCCACGGCGATCTTCAATGAGTTGCGCGCGCACGGTAACCCGAAGAAGAAGGTGACGCCAAACCAAGACAGGCCCTCATAACCGGGGGCACGCCACCGACCCACTCACCATCGCCACGTAACTGGCTCAGCAGGCTAACAATCTAGAGGTCGCAATGCCGCATGCACTCAAACTATCTCTCATCAAGCCGGGAGAAAACGCCGAACGTTCGGGACTACGATCCGGAGATATCTTGATCACTTACGCTGGCGAAAGGATAAGCACGCCTGACGAATTGATCGCCGCGGTCAGCAGGCAAGTCGGAACCTCCCCCGTCGAGGTTGGCATCCAACGAGACGGGATCCTACTTTCTGTGAACGTTGGCGCAGGCCCCCTTGGCGTAGTAGTCAGCCAGTGCGACGAGGCGGAGGTTGCCAGCGCTGCAGAGGCAAGACGAATCGCCGAGGCAGTCAGAGCTGTGGTGGTTACCACTGCGCCAGCCGTTGACGGCTACAGAACCAACCGAACTATCGACGTGGTGTCGTCCGAGTACGCACTCGGCATGAACATTTTCAAAGACATCCTGACCTCCCTCTCAGACACCTTCGGGGGACGTAGCGGCACGCTGCAAAAGGCAATGCGAGAGGCTCGTATCGACGCTCTCAATGACCTGCGAGCGACTGCATACGAACTAGGCGCGAACGCGGTTATCGCAACCCGCATCGAGTTCACGGAATTCTCAGGGCAGGGAAAATCGATGCTGCTGGTCGCCGCTTACGGAACCGCGGTTGAAGTGACGCCAGAGAAGAACAGCTGATCGATGGCACGGTTTCTCCATTCCCTGTCTCACCAACTGAGCGTCGTAGCGATCGACACCTTATGCCGGCTTGGGCAGCCAAAGATAAACGCAAGTCGCAACCTGACGGGAGGCCAGTAGTGTCAGCTACAACGGCACTCATTGTCGGCCTCGTCATCGCCATCGCCGACGGCGACACTCTGACCGTTCTGGACGAGGACTTTCAACAGGTGAAGGTTCGACTTGCGGAGATCGACGCGCCGGAGAAGAAGCAGCCTTTTGGCTCCCGCTCCAGGCAGTCCCTCGGCGAGTTGTGCCACGAGAAACTTGCCAAGGTGCGAGTGATCGACGTCGATCGCTACAAGCGCATCGTGGGCCGCGTGTCCTGCGCCGGGGTGGATGCGAACGCAGCCCAGGTGCGGCGCGGTATGGCGTGGGTGCATGACCGCTACGCGAAGGACAAAACCCTGTACCGCCTGCAGGACGAGGCGCGCAGTGCCGGCCGCGGTCTATGGGTCGATCGGAACCCCATAGCACCGTGGGATTGGCGTAAGCGGTCCTAGTTGCCTCTCAACGCATGCCCGACTCGCCCGAGCTTGGCGCTCGTCATCGGACGACAAGGTTTTCGGCTCGCCATTACCTTTGGCTAATATCCACATGCGCTAATCAGGTGTATTTTGTAACCTTAACTTTCTAGGAGGTCATCGTGAAACGCATCGCCGCAGCAGTGTTCTTCGTTCTTGCATCGACCGTTGCCATCGCGCACTCAGGTGGGACCGACAGCATGGGTTGCCACACTGACAGCCGAACAGGCATTCGTCACTGTCATTAATATGCGCGGCACGGTAGCAGCAATCATCCTTGCAGTGGCTTCACTACCCTCATTCGCGTGGGAAGGCTACGACCACGAGAAAGGTGTCACAGTCGAGATCGAGAAGGGAAACCTTGTCCGAGAAGGTCGAGAAATCGAGGTCTACGACTCCGAAGCGGGTTATCGGACCTTCGAGGTCGACTCTATCGAGCGATACGGCTCATCGGTGGAGATCGAAGTAACCGACACCGAAACCGGAGAAACTCGCACCTTAGAGATGGAAGACGATTAGCGACCTGAAGTGGCGCACCGTAATGATCTCGATCGTTTTGGTGAGCCATTTTCCGCTCAGAATGGGTCGATCGGCTTGACCCCCCCCCGTTCTTGTCATCGATCGACGAACCTCAAAGCGGCCAGCGCCTCAACGACATCGACCGATTCAAGCGCGTCGAAGTTGATCAGCCCCCACTCATCCCGGCGCACACAGACGGAAAGCAGGTGCTGGTCGGTCTCATGGCCGGTGCTCGGGTCCGCCCGCTGCGTGTAGGCTGAAACGATCACCTCGGAGAGGGTGGGCAGCAGCGCGAAGGCCTCGGCAATTAGCCGGAACGTGATCGAGTGCGCGTGGTCAGCGTAGATCTTCTGCACCTTCGTCTGACTTAGCTCCTTCACCGAGACCTTGTAACCACGCTGCGGCACGACAGCTACCTTCGTCGGCATGTCTTCGATCTCGGGAAGATCGACGTGGAACACCAAGCGCGCTCCGTCGTCCTTGATCTCGAACGAGACGAGCGTCTCGTGCGGCCACACGATGTCCTGCAAGGCCTGCTCGAGGAAGATCTTCATGAAGGCGACCTTCCCGGCCGCGGCCTGGCTAATCAGGATCGACTTCCGCCTCTCGGCGCTCTCGTGTTCTTCCTTCGCTTGCTCCCAGTCCTGCAGTGCCACCCGGTACGCTTCCTCCGCGCGGACTTTCTCCTTTTCGACCGAGTCGGCGCCGCCGAAGAGCCTCTTAAGGAAGCCCAGCGTAAGCGCCCGGCAAAGTCACCTGTGAATTGATCGCCTAGACCGTGAAGATAGTGTCCACTAAACATCGATGGTGGAATGAAATGGACGCCTCCCGCCTCCCAGAAACCCGTGGCGGTTCACCTGGGGTTTCTTCGTTCGCCTTACCTACGCTTGAGTCGGCGAGCGAACAGCATCGCCGCCAAACCAACTAATACCAGATGCGGCGGCTCAGGCACTGCCGCCGGAGCAGGGCCTACAAGGCTACCAACTGCAAACGTCCAAGTGTTGCTGTAGCTAAAGTTCATGCTCTGGGCCCGATCATCGTCTGGAAGTCCGGCCCGGTTTGGGTAGTAGACCCAGCCGGTTGTGAAGTCGGCACCAACACCGTCGTAGATGGAGGTTGCGAACATTGGCCCATACATTCCGGCGACGTTCAGGACTCCCAGCGAACTGCCCACTTCATTCGCAAGGGTACGTGCAAGGTCTTCGTTCGCGAACCATGCTTGGCTTTCAATCGTTGAACGTAGACTACTTAGCAGCCCTGAAGTCGTCTCGATGTCGTACAGATTGCCCTGAGCTTCGTAGATCACTCCTGCCGTCGCGCCCGAAGCACTTGCAGCTAGCAAAACAGTGGCGCAAAATTTTGCGATAAAATTCATGTCAATATCCTACCTTTTGGCAAGCGAGTCTAACAGGCTGATGCAAAAACTGCCGCGGTATCGCCAGTTTTTGCATCAGCCTGTTAGCGCCGAGCGAATCGCTCCGTCCGGAAAAGTCAGTCCTTCCGATCGAGCAGTCCCTTTCGACGCGCAATCAGAGCCCCGAGGCGCGAGACCCCGGTCAGCCCCGTCCGAACCGTTCCTCTCAGTGCGCCCGAAGCCACCCGACCAAGTTCGGATGCACCCACTGCTGTCGTGCTCACTACCCACACAGCGCCCTCGGTAACGGCACTGCCTGCACTTTCCGCCGAATTGGACAATTTGCGCCCAAGCTCCTTGGCGCTTCGTCCGAGATGTAACCGTCCTTCATCTTCAAAGATCCGGGCAATGCGCTCAACCGCCATTTCCTCACGCTCATCGATGATGCCGTCCGCCTCAATGACCTCTCGCAGAAAACGCACCACCTCGCGGGTCATCACGCGGTAATTGCAGTCCGGGCTCTCTTGCTTGTAGCGAGCCAATGAAGTGGCCATATCGGCAATTCGAATCTCATCGAGGCGAGCGGTGAAAAACGCTAGACCCTTCTGGACGAAATTCAGATCGTATCCCCATTGACGGACAAACCAGCGTTCGATGGCCTCTGCCTCACTCTGATCGATCTTGCCGTCGACATGGGCAACTTTCAGCGCTAAGGGCGCCATCAGGTCGAACAGCGCCAGGCCAAGAATATCAAGTGGAGTGTTGATGAATTCGGGAACGGTTCTCACACGGTCTTCGGTCTGCTCGCGAAGGTACCGCGTTATGCCTATCCAGGCACCGCCGGCGACAACTGATGCGCCGATTACCCAACCTACGGGGGTTGCCGCAGTTCCGATGCCGATCCCCGACAGGAGCCCCGAAGTCGAAAAAAAAGTGGAAGCCACTACGGAAGACTTCGCGAGCGCCGCTGCAGAAGTTGCCGCCCCAAAAGCGTCCCAAACCTCGAAGATCGCTTTCTTGACACGCAGGCTGGTGTATGCGTCTTCACCAATAGCCAGTTGAAGCTTGAATTTCACCGGTTCGGCGACGACTTCTTCGACACCCGCGAACCAGTCGATTTGATTGTCGTTCATACAAATCACCCGAGTGGTGCGAACTGAGCTTGAAACTCGGCGATCTTGCGCTGGAGCGCACGATCCCGGATGTCTTCGAGCGCTCCGAGCGCTCCGCCAACTGCGACGGCAATCGGCGTCAGGATAGGTCCAAGGACAACACCGATGATGGGGATACTCGCCACCAGAAATCCGGCGATTGCGCCGAGCAAGGCGAAGAAGGCAATGTTGGGGAATTCCTTCAACAATGTGCATACGAAATCAATGATCTTCCTTCCGATGCGGACCACCTGCCGGCCAACAGTGATGCTCGCTCTTGTCAACGCATAAAGAAGGGACTTGACGTCGGCAGACACTGTGAGCCGATCGATGCGTTTGCGGATATCCTCTTCGGTCAATTCGAACTTAAGCATTCGTTCGAGGAACTCAGCCTCAACCAATTTGCTGTCGAACTCCACTGTCTTCCCGCCATCGGGGCTTACTCCCTTGACTCGCACCAGTGATCTCCTTCATTGGCCTGGCTGGGTTATTTACACCATGTACTTGGGATAATACCCCGCTCCACTATCCGTACGGAGACCGTACATAACAGCCTCAACCAACTTCCTATTCACGAATTACCAACTCTGGCAACCGACCATCTTGGCCGGATGCGAGGGTTGAACTTCCCCGGCATGAGGGTCTGCCTGACTGAAGCGATGCTTACCACTTACAAGTCTCGCGCAATGGCGCAAGTGCATTTGACATACCAGTAAGGTCAAAGGTCACCGTGACTGGGCTCTCGTTGTAGGGCGTCACCTGAGCGACGAAAGATGGGCTCGCCATCATCTTCTTTACGTACCCGATGACGCTGCTGGGGTAAAAGGTTGCCTGGTTGTCAGTCGAGTTCAGCCAGGACTTGGTTTCAGCCCTCGCTGACCCAACGCGCGCAGTGACCCGGCTTGTACCCATGCCCAAGTAATCGTTCCAGACGATAAACATGTCGGTCTCGTTACTCTGGCACCGCACAAAAAGGACCACGGGCTTATCCCATTTCGATGCCCCTGAGTCAGCAATCAGACTCAACGACACAGTGCGTGTGTCGTCGATCGGGTTGCGCTCATCGCGCACGCTCCACTTTCCCACACCCGTCGTTGGCGCGGGCGCCAAAGTCGGCACATCGAGCTTGTGCCGACGCGCCAGCTTGTCATAGCACTCCAGCCTCTCTAGATCTCCCGCCTTAGCTGCACATGTGGCAACCTCCTTGTCGAGCGCAGCATGCGCAGCGCCAACCGTCGCAAGAATTATGACAAAGACCGACAGAAATATTTTTCGCATACGCAATTATCGTAAAGACAGAATAAACAAGATTGTGCCTGAGCTAGCCTGGGACTGAACTTGTAATTGATCACAGATCAGGCCAAAAGACCCGTGAGAAGCAACGCGCGCTGACGGACCTCAACAAGCAGAGCCCTGAGCGGCTCAAGAGTGCCTGCGAGACACTCGACGCCGCAGCGGTCGCTACCCAAGACTGGGCCGACTGCACGCCAGGGATGCCCAACGACGAAATCCTGCGGCGTTTGCCAGCGCTGAACATAGAGCACCTGAGATAGCCAAGAGGCGCGGCGAGCGCCGAACTCTGAAGCTTCACCCCGCTGATCGATCCTCAACTGAAGAGGCACGCCGGCCGTGGTTTCCTCACCCCAGCCGTGCAACCCAATACGGCTCGGACACGATCGCGATACCTGCGCCGTCCTCGCGGTACTGCGCCGCCTTCGCGATCTTGGTGCCGAAGCTCGAATGGCGCCAGAAGTCTGAGCCAACGGAGCCAATGACCAGATAATTCAGTTTCTTCGTGACGCCCTTGGCTGGCTCACCACCGCGCGCGAGCACAACCTCATGGCAGTCCGCCCGAGAACCGAACTCGAACACGCCGGTGAAGCAGAAGCTGCGGCCCGGATAGAGAATCTCGGGCGCAGGCGCAGTCAGCGGCAAGGTGCTGGGAGCCGGCGCGGCCCCCACGCCAGCAGGCGCCGCAATCTGCATCAGCAGACCGAGCAGTTCTCCCGCCTCTCCCGGATCGAGCACCCCGTCCGCCAGCATGGCGCGCAGCCGGTCGTAAAGCACGCTGGCAGGCCAGGTATCGAGGCACTCCACGTTCGCATGCAACCACGCGAGGATGCCGTCGGCCTCATGTTGCTCCACCTTCCCATCGAGTAGAGCCCCCTTGGCGAGGCCAACCAGCTCGTCGATCTGCCGTTTCACGACCCGATCAGCGTGGATACGCCGCAGTGCGTAGTCGTTTAGTTCTCGAGTCATACAGCCTCCTTACTCCATGACATTGGGAAAGGTATCACGCGAGCATGAGAGCACGAAGGTTAGCTGGGGGCCCTGTTCCACCGCGCCCTGCAACGCAGCACCGTAGTCCTCGACGTTTAGCCTTCAACCATCCCTCGAAGATGCCTCCCCGCGCGACAATCACCTGCCACCCCTTGACACCTCCAGCACGTCTCGGCTTAAATGAAACTCTGCGCCGATTTGAAGTACAGCTTGCGGGCGCTTAAAAAATGCAGCTAAAGCGGCCTGACAAGACCCGCTGAGCCTGCATGGCCATTGGGTCTTTTGCTTTTTCAGCACGGGGAACGCAAGCCCCCAACCGCCGGCATTAACGACAACTTGCCGGGGCGGATGACAAATACCGGCTAAAGCGTCACCTCCTCTTCGCCCCCGCGAGGCCGGTCACGCCGGTTCAACAGGGGGCGAGGAGCATCACCATGATCAGCACGCAATCCACGGGCGACCGGCGCCTGACCCCCAGCCAGCGCGAGGCGCTCGGCAAGTTCGTCCCCAATCCCTTCCCGCTTGCGCAGACAAGCACGCCTTTGCGCCAAGCGTCGCGCGAGCCCCTGCCGATCCGCCCAAGTTGGCTGGGCTGGCGTTGAGCCGGGCCACACGAGGAGAACATCATCATGTGGCCTTATGCATCCCGTGGCTCGCGCTTCATGGGCGACGTCAGCGAGATCAGCCCCAGCGCGCTCGAGCACGAAGACTTCAGCATCAATCCGGTGTCGATCAAGCTCTGGCTTCCCGAAAAGCTGGTCGCTGCCATCGATGTGCTGTGCGACCAGCACGACGCGAGCCGCCCCGACGTGCTGCGCTGGATCCTCTTCGAGCACGTCTTCGGTCGGGTGGAGCTCGCGCACCTCAATCGGAGGATGAACGCCCGGCTCAAGGAGCTGGAGAAGGTCGAGGTGAAATACTCCGTCCGCCGCAGCAGCACCGAAGAGGAGCCGACCCCGCGCGAAATCAACGCCCGCCACCTGGGCAAGGCGACCGAGGATCTCAAGCTCTTCCTCCCCGAGCGGCTCAAGCGCGAGCTGCAGGACTTGGCTGACGCCGCAAGGCAGCCGCTCTCCGATTACCTTCGCGCGGTGCTCGCCCGCCACCTGCTCGGCGAACGGTTCTTCCGCGAACGGCAGGAGGCGCTGGCGAAGGCGAATGCCGAAGCGTCCCGGCACGAGTCCGACATCGTCCTCGCGCGTTAGCGCTGGGAGATGCCCCCGGGCGGGGCAGGCGCAGTTTGCGGGGAATTTCTCCCCCAGCCCCGGCCCGCCCGGTAATCTTCCACTCATGCCGCAACGGCATCCCGTCCCTGATTTAGCCCCACTTGCGGGGGACGTTAAACGCATACCGCTAAAGAGGGCGCTTCGTTCTCGGAGGCGTTTCACATGTCCCCTTCCCTTTCCGAGCCGCTGCCCATCGGTAGCCTCGCGCTCACACTCAAACGCGCCGATCCACGCAATGCGGGTCTCGTCGTCGAGATCCTCGGCCACGTCGGCGCCGTGCCCGAGTGGCGCATCGAAGACGGTTATCGCGTACGCCGCATCGACGGCCAGCCGATCCCCTCGTCCATCACCTACGGGTCCGATGGGCAGGTCGCCGACGCCAACGCTAACAGTCAGTTCGTGGTGATCCAGGATCGACGCTACCTCCAGCCCTTAGACCAGGGTGGTGCAACACCGAGTTGTGTACGCTTCCTGCGTCGGCCTACCAGTCGCTGATGAGGGAGACCGCCATGGATCGCCGTACTTTCCTCAAGGCGCTCGCCTCGTTCGGCGCCTCGATCGCTCTACCGCTCGATCTGGCTGTAGCAACCGATGCCGAGATTGATTCCGCCTGGACTGAAGCCGCGAACATGTGGGATCTCTTCGAGGTCAGCGAATTCCGAACGCTCTCCTACGCCAACTTCGAGGAGCCGACCACGCGCTACGACGCTTATGGCTTCACCTCTACCAGCGACGTCGATGCATCGATGCTCGAGAGTCACTACGACCTCTACGAGCCCATTCAGGCGCTCTACCGCGAGCACCTGCTAGCGCAGGCCCCCACCCTCGACGAGGCGGCGCTCGATGAGCAGGTCGAAGAGGAGTGGCTCGAGTGGTGCGAGCAGACGCGCCGCAAAGAAAGCGGCGCGATCGACTCAATCATCGACGACTGGCTCTCCGAGGCACCCGATCCCTGTCAAGAGTGGGAGAGCTACTACAAGACCGGAGACGCCCAAGGCGCGGCTTACGATCGCTTCCTACGCGAAGACTCGGAGCTGATGGAGGCGCTCGGCATCGTCGTGATCGAGGGCGACTGCCCCGGCAGCAGCTACTTCGCCGCCGAGCTACACACCAGCGTCGAGGAGGCCAACCGCATCGCTGCTGAACACGGCTGGACGATCCGCTTCGTCTATGAGGGTGAAGACGTCGTGCGCTACGACCGCAAGCCGGTCGTGTGATCGAACACCTGGCCGGCGTGGGCCCATGCCGGTGGTGAGCAATCAGGACCAGGGGGGATTTGATCCAGCTTGCGGCCCCCGCCACATTGGCAAAGCCGCTAAAGAGGAGCATCACCATGACTTTGCACTGCAAAGCGGGCAACCTCGCCGTCGTCCTCTACGACACCCCGGAGTGCGCATCCAACATCGGACGGTTCGTCCGGGTCCTCGGAGCCCTTCAGTTCAGTAAGAGCTACGACAAGTGGTGTTGGCTCATCGACCCGATTGGCGCAAGCCTCTGGATGGTCGATCGCAACGGGCCAATCTCGGCCGAGTCAGTGTCGCGGTACTCGCTGATAGAGCACCCCGACGCCTGGCTCAAGCCTATCCCACCGGACGTGCTCGACGAGAACGCCGAGCGCGCCCCGGCTACCGACACGCGCAAGAGCACCCAGATCACCACCTGAACCAACGGAGCGGTGTCGGTCTCCGGCGCCCGCCCCTAACAGCATCGAGAACACCATGACGAACCAGAACTACCTCTTCACTTCCGAATCGGTATCCGAAGGCCACCCCGACAAGGTCGCCGACCAGATCTCCGACCGCATCCTCGACGCCTTTCTCGCCCGCGATCCGCATGCGCGCGTTGCCTGCGAGACCCTGCTCGCCGACCAGTTCGTCGTGGTCGCCGGCGAATTCAAGACCCGCGACGAGGCCATCTTCCGCGACATCGAGGCAGCGGCCGAGAGCATCGTGCGCAAGACGCTCGCCGACATCGGCTACACCGACGCCGCCACCGGCATCGACCCACGCCGCTGCGAGATCCGTATCGCCTTCAACCACCAGTCAAGCGAGATCGGCCAGGGCGTGGACCGGGCCGACGGCGAGCTCGGCGCGGGCGACCAGGGCCTGATGTTCGGCTACGCCTGCAATGAGACGCCCGAACTGATGCCGCTGGCGATCAGCCTCGCGCACCGCCTGGTGCGCCGACAGGCCAAGCTGCGCAAGTCGGGCACCCTGCCCTGGCTGCGGCCTGATGCTAAAAGCCAGGTCACCGTGCGCTATGAGGGCGGACGCCTGGTCGCGGTCGAAAAGGTCGTGCTCTCCACCCAGCATGCCGAGTCCATCGACACCGACACGCTGCGCGCCGAGGTGCTGCGCCACATCATCGATCCGGTCGTGCCGACCGAGCTACGCAGCGCGGGCTTCGAGGCGCTGATCAACCCAACCGGTCGCTTCACGGTCGGCGGCCCCAAGGGCGACACCGGGCTGACGGGGCGCAAGATCATCGTCGATACCTACGGTGGCGCCTGCCCGCACGGCGGCGGCGCTTTCTCGGGCAAGGACCCGAGCAAGGTCGACCGCTCGGCGGCCTACATGGCGCGGTACATCGCCAAGAGCCTGGTGGCCGGGGGCTTGGCGCGGCGCTGCCTAGTCCAGCTCGCCTACGCGATCGGCGTCGTCGAGCCGGTGGCGGTCATGGTCGATACCTACGGCACGGGCAGCCGGCCGGACGAGGAGCTGGAAGCCCTGGTGCGCGAGCGCTTCCGGCTCACGCCGAAGGGGATCATCGAGTCGCTGGGACTCGAGCGGCCGATCTATGCGCAGACGGCGAGCCATGGGCACTTCGGGCGTACGGACGTTGAACTACCGTGGGAGAAGCTGAAATAACCACAAATGGGATGGGTTCGACTCTCAAGCGTATGGATCTTGAGCTGGCTGTCTCATCAGAAATCGACAAAGCTAAAGCTGGTTCTTCTTCTGATCCCAGTTTTTCCACGCGCGTTGATGGCGCAAATTCAGATCGAACTCTTTGAGAGCACTTTCAAGCGTCGATCGATCGCAATCCGGAAGCATCAAAGCTATCTCCAACCTTGTTTGGCACCGGACATAATATCTGATTGGTATAGCGACCGGGGTCACTGCACCACCGTGGCACGTGTGCTGGATGAAGACGAAATGGGGCAGCTGCAACCCGTGCACGCCACGACTGTGGTTCAGCCTGACGTTGGTGAGGGTGCTGCACGAGTTGCGGCATCTGATCGACGCCCCGCACGGTGAGCATTTCAACGAGGCGCTCGACGCCCACCTCCCCAACTGGCGGGATCGACGGATACCGCTCAACCTCTAACCGACCTGGGGCTAACGCCCAGCGCGGAGCTCTGGGCGCCTTCGGCCTTCTCGGGCGGGTCGGCTAGTTGTCGCTCCGTTGCCTGGTCGCCTTGCTAAGCCGGGAGTTTACGATGCTAAGCGAGCGGGCAATTCCTTCCAAGCCAGCCCTTGTCGCGTGGTCGTGCGCTGCTACGAGCCGGAAGAACGTACGCCAGTGGATGCCCTTCGGCTTGCCGCCCCGACCATTCAGGATTCCACGCTCCCAACCCAGCCGCTCCCGTATCGCATCTGCCCGCCTGATTGCACGATCGCTTTCGCTCTCCCGCTGGACAGGGTACGCAAGACGGTAGCAGCGCCGGCAGGCGAAGACCGATCCGACGTAAAGGATCGCTACTCGCTGGCCGCAGCAGGGGCATACGAACCACGAGCGCTGCCCACCGTAGTTGCATGCTGTGCGCACCAAGCGAACGGCGTAGTCGTGCTGCTGGCTTTCCCCGTCCCGGTGAGTGACATAGCACAGCCTGATGTTCGTGTCGCGGGCCTCGA